>ERZ1463035.7-NODE-7-length-46767-cov-13.272821_pt1 | contig 46767 bp, 52 predicted proteins | sample MGYA00564486_ERZ1463035 | MGnify/ENA primary metagenome ERZ1463035 (study PRJEB39244, sample SAMEA3635149) | Helicobacter pylori | study: EMG produced TPA metagenomics assembly of PRJEB11511 data set (Assembly of a 5300-year-old Helicobacter pylori... | reverse complement strand
GGAGTTCAGACGTGTGCTCTTCCGATCTATTATTATCTATATTTTCTAATAGTGCGTTAATATTTTTAAAAATTATAGCTGGAATATTAATGGGCTCAGTTAGTGTTATTTCTGAAGCAATCCATTCTTCTATAGATCTTTTGGCAAGCATTATTGCCTATTTCTCAATCAAGATAGCTTCAAAGGCTGAGGATGCTGGTCATCCTTTTGGACATGGTAAGTATGAAAATGTATCTGGTTTCGTTGAGGCCTTGCTAATTTTACTTGCTGCTTTTCTCATAGTTTATCAAGCCATAAAAAGAATGTTTAATGGTGGATCTGTTGAAAATGTAGGTGTGGGTATCTTTGTAATGATGATAGCAGCTGCAGTTAATTTTTGCATATCCATGGTTTTATTAAAAGCAGCAAAAAAGACAGATTCAATTGCTCTAGAAGCGGATGCTATGCATCTTCTAACTGATGTATATACGTCTATAGGAGTGTTTAGTGGACTTATATTATTGAAAATAACTAAAATACCAATTATAGATCCAATCACTGCTATATTTGTTTCAGTTTTAATAGTTAAGACTTCAGTAACTTTAATCAAAAAGTCTCTAAATGATTTAGTAGATTCTAAACTTCCGGATGAGGATATTTCAAAAATAATAAATATACTTGACTCCCATTTAGAAATCACTAGATATCATAGTTTAAAAACTAGAAAAAGTGGACCGACAAGAGAAATTAATGTGAATGTTCATGTTTTCGCAAATGCATCACTAGTGGATGCTCACATCCTCTCCGATAAAATTGAAGCGGAAATAAAAAATATATTTACTGGGGACTCATATGTAATGATTCATCTAGAACCAGAAATTTCAAAGGAAGTAAGTTCGGTAAGTGGACAACATGGAAAGTTAGTTTAGAAAGCGTTAATTACTTATATAACATTTTCTTTAATTCGCTCTAAACTTAGCTCATGTTTATTCATCTTCTTTATCTCTATTGTTATCATTACGATTGTTATTATAAATGCGATAAAGTCAGATGCTGGTCCAGCCATCCATACTCCATCTAATTTAAATAAACGTGGCATTAAAAGTATTAAGGGTAAAAGTACTATAATTTGTCTTAAAAGACTTAAGAAGATAGAGATCTTAGCCTTACCTACAGCTTGAAAATAATTTGTAAACACAACCTGCGAACCTATTAATGGAAGCATTATAAGAAATATTCTTAATCCTCTAGAACCAAGACTTATAAGTTCTTTGTCGCTGTTGTTAAATATACTTATTATTTGAACCGAGAAAAGTTGAACAAACACAAAGCCAACTATAGTCATAAGGGTAGCGACGATAGTTGCATATTTTAATGCTAGTTTTACCCGCGTGTAACTTTTAGCACCATAGTTATAACCTATAATCGGTTGTGCTCCCTGATTTAATCCAAAAACAGGCATCATAATTAACATATTTATACTATTTATTAGTGAAAAAGCGCCTATTGCCAAATCTCCACCATATTTTGCGAGGCTCTTATTAAAGGTTACAGTAATAAGACCAGCTGCCATTTGCATAGAAAAAGGAGACGCACCTATTTCTAATATTTCTTTCACAATTTCCTTCTGTAACCTCATGTTTTTTCTTTTTAATTTCAAGACACTTTTCCCTCTTAAAAAGTATGAAAGGACCCAAATAGAACATACAGCTTGAGAAATTACAGTAGCTAGGGCTGAACCAACTACTCCCATATTTAGACCAAAAATAAATATAGGATTCAATATGAAATTTAGTATAGCACCTATAAGCATTGTAACCATAGCCATAAGTGCATTACCTTCTGAACGTATAAATGGATTCATACCAAAACCTAAATTTTGAAGTATAACTCCAAGTAATATTATAGATCCGAATTGTTTAGCATAAGTAATTGTTGCTGGGCTAGCACCAAGAAGGATTAGTATCGGATTAAGCAATACAAGGCCTACAATACTTACTGCTATAGAAAGTATAACTACTAATACAAATGCATTTCCCAGTATCTTCTCTGCATCTTCCTTTTTATGCTGTCCAAGTTTAATAGAAACTACAGCAGCTCCACCAATTCCAACAAGCATTCCAAAGGCCATTATAACATTTGTAATTGGAAAGGTTATAGCGACTCCCGAGAGAGCAAGAGGATCAGGAACACCTCTACCAATAAAAATCCTATCCACAACACTGTATAAAGCGTTTACAAGCATTCCTATTATTGCAGGAATTGAAAATTTCCAAAGAAGGGAGCCAACCTTCTCTGACGCTAATTCATTTGTATTATCCATATAAATACCACCTTTTAATTAATATTGTATCTTCTATTTTGTTAATCCTTGAGTTTGATTTATTGTGTTTCATAACTAAGAAACCTCTATTTACAAGGGTATCTAGGATTATATAAACTTAAATTGATACTACTCCTAAATGTTCTACGTAATATAGTAGCATAAGAATAAGAATAAATCAACTTGTGTTTATTGTATAGATTACATTTGTTGAAAGTTTAATACATCCCCAATTTGGAGTTTTCTTTGCAACTAGAGTAATGTCTTTACAATATTTTTTAAATCACATAAATTATTTATAAAAATTGGGTTAAGTAGGAGGGCTAGTACATAAACTGAAATATAGACTTAGAAAAGATACCAACTAATTTTAAAATTAGTTGTGATGAAGGGGTGGATATTGTCACAGGAATGTAAGCTTGAATGATGCAACACCAGATGGCGTATATAAATTAAAAGATAAAGAAAAAGATGCAGTTCTTAAAGGTAAAGGATATGCTTCACCTGTTACCTTTTGGATGCCGTTTAACGCAGGTATTGGAATTCATGATGCAAGTTGGCGAAATGCGTTTGGAGACTTTAATAATAAAAGAGGATCGCAACATATATTGCGACTGAGCTCTAAGCTTTGTGACATAGTAGACAATTTATATATTTTAAACAAAGGAAATAATTGCCCACATAAGTAAAAAGCTTATTATAATTGTAAGATTATTGACAGTAGCTACAAACCTAGTATCGTAGCTAAATTCTACTGAGTAAGGAATAACTGTAAAACTAATTGGTAATATAAGACCGATTAATATAGTCTTTTTAAACATTGGATCTAGGGGTACTAAAGTATAAATAAGTATGCCTACTCCAAATCCAATTATGTATCTTAATGCAATTATCTTGGCCATATTTTTTAAATATACCTTTTTAAAGGAAAAGCTTAAGTATAATCCAAGTGCTAATAACGCAAGAGGCATATTTGCTTTGGATAGAATTCCAGTTATTTGTATAATAGGCTTGGGAATGGTAAGGCCTAAGAGATTAATAGCCAAAGTAATAATGTATGTAAGAAAAGGTATTGAGTGTAGTGTCTTAGATAAAATATTTTTGTAACTTATTTCACCTTTGCTACTTGAATAAATGCTTGCAATAATATAGCAAACAGCGAAAACAATGAAGGAATTGCCCATATCAAACATTCCAAAGTATTTGAGCCCTGTTCGGCCCCATATGGACTCAACTATAGGATATGCGAAAAGCCCGACATTGAAGGAAGGGACTAACATTGTTAACATTCCTTTTTCGCGCCTTGATTCTCCTTTGAATGCAATGAGTGCGACTAATGCCATAATTAACCCAAATACAAAGCTAATTATAGGTACGAGTAATAGGCTTTTGTCTATAGTCATAGTACTGAAAACATTTATTACAATGGAGGGAAGTGTAACATTAAAAATCAATCTAGAGATGACGCCTCCATCGCTTTCTTTCAATACATTTACTTTCTTTAGAAAGTATCCGAGTAAAATAATACTTAACGACATAACAAATTGTGAGTTAATAGTGTTCATTTAATGTCTCCTTACGATGGTATTTAAAGTGGAAATATATTGGAATCATAATAATTCAATATCCTTATGTTTAGTAAATTCATCTAAAATATCTTCAATTAAGGCATGTTGTAAATTCCTGAAATTTCTAGCCTTGCAAATAAGCCTTAAGTTTAAACAAACACAACCGGATTCCATGGAAGTATATACTGTGTGAGAAAGATTCTCGTAATAAATAGGAAGAGTTTTTGATGCAATATTTAGTGAATCTTTTGCCTCTTTCTCTATATCGCCTACTTTATCATCAGCAATAGACATTAATATGTTCTTAGCCTTTCTCCAGTTACTCGTGAGTGTAACTCTTATTTTAAGTTCATTCCAAGTAAATGGGAATGCATTAGTTTCATTTATAAGGTCTTCAGTGAGTATTTGTATATTTGGTATATGAGTAATTCTTCCAGTGCTTTGTCCATATGTTCTGTTGTCATTTTCCATAACTTCAATTATAGTAGTATAAAACCAATCTATAGCGACTACATCCCCCAGGCTTTCTCCAATTTTTATTCTATCTCCAAGTTTAAAGGGTTTATGAGTATTAATTATAAGCCAGCCTAAAAAACTTGCTACAAGATCACGAAAGGCAAAGGCAAGTCCAGCGGAGAAGATTCCGAGAAATGTAAATATATCTTTAGACTCATACATCCATATTGGTATAATCGCTATGGCAGTTAGAACATTTAAAGATACTGAAGATGTTTTTTTATATTTTATTGTATTAAGTGAATCAAAATTTGATTTATTAATAAATGAGCATATACTTTTTTTTACCAAATGAAACAACATTATTATAAATAATGTTATAATAATTTTTATTAACACTCCTACAGTTTCAAATCTTAAACCTATATTAAGCAAAAATTTAATCACTAGCTTTCTTCCCCTTTATGTTAATTTAAACTACATGTATTAACATATAGTTTAAGTAGTATAGAGCAAAATTACATCTATGTCAATGACAGTATTTGAATAATGTGCTATAATATTAGCTTATTCGCTAAAATTTCATATTAAAAATTTTGTATTCAAAATCGTCTTGTAAAATGATATATTGCAAGTCTTATTATATAATTTAAACACAATAAATAAAAGTTAATGGAGAGATGAAAGTTGAAAAACAAAAGATTTTTTATTTTAATTGTATTGTTTCTAGTATCGTCTATGAGTTTAAATGTTTTTGCTGTTACAAGTAAGAGCATTACTAATGAACCAACAATATATGGGAAAGCTGCTATCACTGTTGACGTTGCAACTGGAGAGATAATTTACGCTAAAGATGTGGACAAGAAAATGTATCCTGCAAGTATGACAAAGCTAATAACTGCACTATTGCTCGCTGAGAACAAGGTAAAGACTGATAAAATAAAATATTCACAAAGTGCAAAAATTCAGCCAGCAGATTCATTAAATGCTAGTTTACATTCAATCGGTCTTAATGAGACCATGTCAAGTACAGATGTAATGGATGCTTTATTAATATTTTCAGCAAATGACGCGGCATATATGATTGCAGATAACATTGCAGGAAATTCTACAAACTTTATGAAAGTGATGAATGATAAGGCAGCCCAATTGAAGATGACTAATACCCATTTTGTAACGCCTAATGGACTTCATGACCCAGAACATTATAGTACGCCTTATGATATGAGCATATTGGCTAGAGATGCATTTTTAAATCCATGGGTAAAAGAGACAATGAATAAAAAGCAAAGTACTTTTTCAACATCAAAAGGTACAATATTTGAAATCAAAAATACTAACAAACTTCTTGGACTCAATGGGTGTATTGGAGGAAAAACTGGATATACATCAAAGGCAGGGAGATGTCTTGTAGCTTTTTATGAAAGAAATGGTAGAGAAATTATGGGCGTTGTTATGGGATCGGTTATGGATGCAAATGACACTTATGTTTTCAATGATATGAAAAAAATAATTAACTACAGCTATGATTTACACAGGACTTTATTATATGCAAAAGATTCTGTTGTGAAAACAAAAATATTAAAATACAAACCTCTTAAATTCTTTGGACCAGAGAAAGCTATTAGTGTACCACTAATAGTTAAAGAGGATGTTAGTTATTATAAGAACGAAGCAAATAAAAAAGATTTGAAGGAAAATATAAACTTATCAGATATAACGGTTTCTAGTATTAAAGGAAACGATAGCATTGGAACCTTGAGAGTAACACAAAGAGAAAAAGTAAGAATGTATAAATTATATTCTGCAGCTCCAAGTGGATCTTTAATAAAGAATGATATGCCTATATATATTATGACAGCTGCAATAATTATTGTATTTTTATTATCAATAGCTCTAATAATAAGAACAAATAATTTAAAAAAGAGAAAACACAGAAGAAGTAGAAGGGAAAAATATTAAATGAATGTATCATAAGTAATATTATAGGAGGATAAGAATGAAAAAATTAGGTTGGCGTTTTAGATTTTCAGTGTTATTGATATTTTTATCAGTAGTGTTATATTCTCTCCATTATTATCTTTTTAGAGATACACATCTTATTTTGTTGTATTTTTTAGGTGATTTAGCGTTTATACCTATTCAAGTTTTGTTAGTATCCTTAGTTATTGATAAGGTTATTAAGCAAAGAGAGACGGAAGGCTTAATAGAAAAGTTAAATTTAATAATAGGTGTGTTTTTTAATGAAGTTGGAACTGATATATTAAAATATTTTACAGTTGTTGACCCGAATGTTGATGAGATTGCGAGTTTTCTTATAGTTGATTCAAGTTGGGAAGATAGAGATTTTAAAAAAGCATTAGAAAAATGTAAAAACTGTAATTATGAAATTGAATTTCACAAAATAGACCTAGAGAAAATAAATGAATTCCTTCTAAGTAAAAGAGGTTTTTTATTGAGATTATTAGAAAATCCAAATTTGTTGGAACATGAAACTTTTACCCACTTATTAACGGCAGTTTTTCATTTGCAAGATGAGTTGTCTTCAAGAAATTTGTCACAGCTACGAGATGATGAAAAAGAACATATAAGGAGTGATATAAAAAGGGTATATAGAGCAAGTGTAAGTCAATGGATTATGTATATTAAGCATCTAAAAAACACCTTTCCGTACTTATTTGTAAAGGCAATGACAAATAATCCATTTAACAATTTACATTAGACATATTATGCATATGTGGAGTTTAGAGTGGAATTTTTGTACTAGTTTTTTTAGCCATTGTCCTAATGTGGATATTTTTTAAGAGAATAAATACTAATAAATAAAAGAACTGTTGAAATTTCAACAGTTCTTTTATAGGTTTATATTAATTAAAGGGGGCTCTAATTAAAAAAACATCTACATTTTATAGTATTTATAATAACGATTATATGTGTCATATGAGTTATAATAAAACAAATGGATTTTATATTAATATGTGACATATAGGAGAGTGAGTTATGAAATACTTGATAATAGGAACAGGCGGTACAGGTGGTTGTATTGGTGGATATTTAGCAAGAATCGGAAAAGACGTTACATTTATAGCAAGAGGGGCTCAACTAAAGGCTATAAAGGAAAACGGGCTTATAGTTTACTCAACATTAAATGGCGAAATAAATTTGAAAAACGTTAAGGTATTCGATGGCGACGAGGAGTATGGAAAGTTTGATGTGATCTTCTTATGTGTTAAAGGATATTCCTTAAATGAGACTGTTTCTATCATAAAGAAAGCTTCTAATGGAAAGACCATTGTAATTCCAATTTTGAATTCATTAAATGCCAAGGAGAAGTTATCCAAGGTTCTGACTGACATGACTGTTCTTGATGGTTGTATTTATGTTGGTGGATACATATCAGCTCCTGGAGAGATAACGCAGACAATTAAAATATTTAGAGTCGTTTTTGGCGCAAGAGAAGATACAAAGGTGGATATAAATTTATTACATAAAATACAATTAGATCTTGAGGAAGCAGGAATAGAAGGAATTATTTCAGATAATATAAGACGTGACATATTTAAGAAATTCTCATTTACATCAGCATATGCATCTACTGGAGCGTATTACGATGCTGAAGCTGGTGAATTTCAAAATGATGGAGAATGTAGAAAAATGTTTATATTGCTACTTAAGGAACTACAAAAGATTGCAATTGTATTAAATATTAACTTGAATACCGACTTTGTAGATGAAAACCTTGTAATTTTAAGTGGATTTAGCTTAGATACAACTGCTTCAATGCAAAAGGATATTAAGAAAGGAAAAAGCAGCGAAAAAGATGAACTTATCTTTAGTATTGTAAACATTGCAGAAAAATATGATATTGATGTTCCAAATTACAAGAAAATAGCGAAACATTTTGGGTATACAAAAAAGAACTGATATAATTACATCAGTTCTTTTTTAAAGTTTTATATTAAATTTATATTAATTAAAGGGGGACTCTAATTAAAAAAATAAAAATCAATCACATACTTTCTATATACTTAGTATATCAATTATTTGTGTCATTATAGTGACGAAATTAAGAACTATTTGTAAATTTTTTAGATAAAAAACAATATATAACATAAAAATCCAAAAGTTTCAGAAAAAAATTTATTTAAATAGTGGTATTATAAAAAACATAGGTAAATTAATTATTTGCTTCTATTATTTCTTTTAAGGTAACATTAGGATTAATAAATCTAGCCTTACTTTTTTCAGTTTTTAGAGTTATAGCCTTTTGTGGACAATTCTGAATACAAGCTAGACAATGTTGACAATTATTTTTAAAGACAGGTTTTTTATCAACTTTTATATTATCTACAGGACATACTCTTTCACAAACTTTGCATCCATTACAATTATCTTCTATGATGAAATTTTTCTCAAATTTATTATTGAAGAATTTTTTAGCTTGTATTCTAACAAATTCAAATATAGCTGGGTTTTTCTTAATAAATTTCTTTCCATCTTTAATATCATTAATTATTTTAATAAGATTTTCTTCTATATTTTTCTTGGGTTCCTTTTGAATTTGTTTATCCATATCAAAACCAGGAAGATAGTTGTCAACCATAAGCAAATCATTAATATATGAAAAATTAATTTTATTCTTTTCTCCAATATCGAAAAGATGTCTTGAGGATGAGCCAGAAAAAGCTCCGTAAGTTGCAATTCCAAAAATATATTTGCTTTTTAAGTTAGCTTTATCTAGAAATTCTTCAACAATTTTTGGAACACCACCATTATAAACTGGAAATACAATACCAATTTTTTCATCTTCAAATTCTAATTGTTTTTCTTTTATTAACTTTGGAATGGAGAAATACTGGCCTCCAATTTTTTTTGCTACATATAAATTATTTCCCGTTGCTGTAAAATATAATACTTTCATAAAACCCTCCTAAAGTCTAATCTAACTAATTTACCTTTTAGTAAATGTTGTGATTTTTTATAAAAGCTTTTTAGCAAATTCCATATTATCGAATTTATGTTCCTTTATATAATTTAGAGAATCAGTTAAATAAGTCCTGTGATGTTCTGTGGTCTTTGAAAAAGTTTGAATAAATTCAACTATATCTTCTTTATTATCTTGGTTATTATATAGATATCTTCCAACTAAATAAAATCTAATAAATGAATATCTTACTAAAAGCATAATATATCCATCAAATATTGATTGTGATTCAGTAAATGGAAACATATAGTTATACATAAAATTCACTAAATAATTTTCAAAAATATAGCTATTATTCTTCATGGAATTTTCAGTATAATCCTCAAATGCTTTTGTATAAAGTTCGGAATGTATATTAATGTCTTTGATCTCATCAAATTTGAATCCAGATATAATCTGCTTGGTATATTCCTTAAAAGAAAGACTGTCCACTTCTTTAGATACATTTAAAAAGCCAAGCATTGTTTTGAAAAAATCTATCTGGATAATATAATTTGATCCGTTTTTTTTATAAGAATTACTTACTGAATCCATATCATACTGTTTAATAAATTTAGGAACATTATTATACTTATGTTTAAGTTCTTTCTCTAATGTACTTATAAAATCACCTAATATATAAAGCCTTTTACTTATATCAAATTTCCTATTTTGTATTATTTTAATACCAAAGGCTCTAATTTCTTTAAAATACATAATAGGTGAGTTGCTATATTCTGTAGAGGTAGTTTCAATGTCACTTGATATTATATGTTTTCCTAAAGTTTCTTCACTTTGTGTAAATTTAATTCCTTCTTCTTTTAATAAAAGAATCCTTGCAGCTTCGGGGCAGGCTACATCAAGGGACATTTCATAATGTCTATCTACCATATTTGTTATTCTAGGGAAAGATGTGCAAACATTTGAAAGATATTTTTCTCCAATTTTAGAATAAATTATACAATAATTATCTTCATCTAAAAAGGCACACCTTTTCCCGCTTTTTAATTTTACTTTTCCATAATCTACGTCAGGGCTTAGGTAATATTCATTATTATGTACATTTTTCTGAAACATGCGCTTCATTTCTTTATTCTCAACTTTATAATACTGCCTAAATGTTGTCTTATCAATATCTATATCCCAACCAATACAGCAACTGTCTTTGCATTTTCCACCAATACATTCAAATTCTTTAAGATATGTCGGATATCTTAGTTTTATAGTTTTCTCCATTGTCTACTTCCTTTGCTTATAAATTACTCCAAGTTTTATGTTCTATATTCATTTTACTATAATATCTTAGGTTTGTCAGATGTCTATTCATAGGAAGTGGTATATAAATGATTTTAATAAAGAGTTGTAGCTACTTAGTTTATAGATTGTGTGGTAGAAATGGTATAATTAGGTTACAATTAAAAGTAAGGGAAGAGGGAAAATATAATTGAAGTTATGGAAAAGAAATTTATATGTATGTTGGTTTGGAACACTTGTTACAGCAATAGGCATGAGTCAAATAGCCCCTATTATGCCTCTTTATATAAGACAGTTAGGAATCCATAATGTAGCTGCAATCGAGCAGATATCAGGAATTGCTTTTGGCACAACATTTATTGTATCCGCAATATTTTCACCAATATGTGGATACGCAGCAGACAAGTTTGGACGTAAACCTATGCTACTGCGTGCAAGCCTCGGAATGGCTATTGTAATTGGAAGTATGGGACTTGCGCAAAATGTATATCAATTGATCGGACTTCGAATACTCCAAGGAGTTATAACTGGGTATAATACAGCTTGTATTACACTTATAGCAACTCAAACAGAAAGAGAACATGCAGGATGGGCTTTGGGGGTGCTCTCAACAGCTTCTGTTACAGGATTACTTCTTGGACCATTAATGTTAGTTGCATTCATTGCAACTTTGTTGTTTGTTAAAGAGGAGTTTGTACAAGAGGAAAAAAAGGTTTTAAGTATGAAAGAAGTATGGAAACAGCTACCTAACTCTAGTTTTATTTATACCTCAGGCCTTCGTAAAAAATACATGGAAATTAATGGCATTGAAATTTTTACTTGGGTTTGCAACAGCAGGACTTGCGCCATCAATTAATACACTGCTTAAGAAGATAACACCAGATGTACTGACAGGTAGAGTATTTGGGTTTATTTTAAAGTGTATAAGAAAGTAAATGTTTTAAAATTTAAGTGAATAAAGAACGGTTGGCTTCACCTTTTACTGCGCAGGAAATAATTTTATTATTAAAACAAAATAATTTTTAAATTATAAATAAATATTATAAAATATTAAAATATAAACAAAAGAAGAACTGATTATGCTTCAGTTCTTCTTTTGTTTATATTAAATTTATATTTAATTAAAGGGGGCTCTAATTAAAAAAAATCAATTACTTTCTATGTATTTATAATAACAATTGATTGTGTCATTATAGTGACAAGAGTAAGAATTAATTGTAAATAGTTATTGATAGTGTTTTAAATATGAGTATTTTGAGTAAAATATGTATTGTTAATAGGCGTTACCCAAGAAATCGTTTTTGGGGTATAATAAATTATAAAATAATAAACATATCTTGAAAATATTCATTGCTAATACTAAATTAGAACAGAGCAATTAGTTTTTTTATTGTGAATTTTATAAAAAATAAAAAAAGAAGGTGAAATGTATGAAAAATGATGTAAATAAAAACGTTGAAATAATGAAAAAAATTATTGAAGAAAAGAAAGCAAAGTCTTCACAACAAAAGAACACTAAGAGACCACCAATATATGGCCCACAAAGCTCAGGATCAGGAAATGGTGGAGGTTTAGTTGGTAAATAATCTAAAAGTGAGTTAATTTAATAGAATAAATAAAGAAATCAAAAAATACCTTTTATTGTAGAATGATTTAACAAAGATTAAGGGTATTTTTATTTGTATGATTTAGGTACTTGCAAAAAAGTTGCTCCGTTTTTAGAGAAAATATTAAATGATGTTCTTAAAGGTATATCTTATGAGAAACTAAAATGTAAAAATCATCTGGAGCCCATATGATTTTTGCTTTTTATCACATTTGTTGTTTTTGTGTTTATATATATGAATCACAAATATAAATTTACTTCATATAATAATGATATAGATAAAAATTATTAATGAGGTGTAATTATTGAAAACATATTTAAATAATCCTATGGAAGGTATCCCCAAAATGAGTAATATGTATGGAATGAATCCAATGATGGAAATGCAAAGCATGTATAATATGATGCAATGCATGTATCATATGATGACTATGCAAAGCATGTATCAAATGATGAATATGCAAGGCAGTATGTACAAAATTCCACAGATGATTGCAATGCAGAATATCAATCCAATGATGGACGGAATGAACACAATGAACTCTATGACGAAGATAGACATGGAAAATGATGACAATATGCGATTTCCTATTCCAAGGCTAGTAAAACTTGAGCAAATTTCACCTACTCAAGTTCAAATTACCTACGATAGAGATGTTGACACAAGGCTAGGAACGAAGGCAACTAATTATTGGATCAAAGATACAGTTAATGTTAGACCTGAAGTTATAGCTACTCTTGGTAAAAATGATAATGTGAATGCTGGAAATTCGCTTACAGATAATATGGTTAGAATAGATTCAAAGAATGGCTTAGCAAAAACATTTGTATTAACTTTTAATCGAGTTATTCCTAGGGGGTCAGAGTATATGCTAATAATTTGTTATGTAACAGTTAAAGGAGCACCTCCTTACAGTGGAGATAATGGGATGGCTACTTTTATTGGTGAATAAAAAATATTAATATGTAATTGGACTGATATATTAAAAATCCATCTGTACTCCAGATGGATTTTTAATATTGTTAATTTCTTATTAGGTTTAGTTATATATTTGTTTTTCTAATTTTATTTGATTTCCATAAGGTGTTTTAGGTGAGTATCTTTGAGTTGTGACTACTTGAGCATCGGGTTTACTTGTTAATGCCTGAGCACTTATACATATGGGGAGTAACATTAATAGTGCTAATGAATCTAATATGTCTTTTTTTAACAAAAAATCTTAACACAATCTTTATGCTTTTGAGCGTATCTTTATACTAATTTAGCATAAAATATATACTGGATTTGATATAATGTGTTCACTATCAAGTGCATGAATAATATAATGCGATTATAGATAATAATTATTAAGATTAGTATAAAAGTACGCGTGGGTTAATAAATGAGATTATGATTTATTAAAATAAGGAGTATGATTTTTATGGATAAAGTTTTAAATGCAATTCGTGAGTTTTATAAAGAAGCAGCATATGATTTTGTAAAGCCAATATGTATTAATAGTTTAGTTGAAATGACAAAAGATGAAACATTAGAAATAGTAAAAGAACTTAAAGATAAAGGATATATAGCTGAAATAAACTGGAAAGATGGTAAAAAATGCGAATTTTATCTAAATGATCTTGGAAAACAAAAAATATTAGATATTTAATTGAATTATAAGATAAATATAAAGAAATACTATATAATAGATAAGAATTTAAAAATTTAAGAATAAATTATATAATAGAGGTGTATATATGTTTTCAAAATTAAGAGAAATATTAATAGGCAAGACATTAAAAACAGAAGAATTAGAAGGGGAAAAATTAAACGTTTTTTGGGGATTACCTATATTATCTAGTGACGCAGTTTCCTCAGTTGCATATGCAGGTGAGGAAATTTTAATTGTATTAATTGGAGTTATGGGTTTTATGGCATATAAATACATGTTTTATGCTGCATTATGTATTGTTTTGCTATTAATTTTACTTGTCTTGTCTTATCGGCAGACAATTGATGCCTACCCAAATGGTGGTGGATCATATATAGTTGCACATGATAATCTTGGAATAACTGCTGGACTTACTGCTGGAGCATCTCTTACTGTTGATTATATACTTACAGTTGCTGTAAGTATATGTGCTGGAACAGCTGCAATAACATCAGCTATCCCATCACTTCTTAATCATAAAGTGGCTATAGCTCTTGTAATGCTAGTAATTTTAACAATTGGTAATTTAAGAGGAACGAAGGAATCTTCTAAAATTTTTGGAGTTCCAACATACTTGTTTATTGTTTCATGTATAATTCTTATAATAACTGGCCTTATAAGGCATTTTGTTTTTAGATATACACCAGCACCATTGTATTCAATTCCAAAGCAAATAGGGGACATTACAATATTCTTGTTTCTTAGGGCGTTTGCTTCAGGCTGTACTGCGTTGTCAGGTGTTGAAGCGGTAAGTAATGGAATTCCTAACTTTAAAGAACCATCACAAAAGCATGCAAAAGCTGTTTTAGCTTTACTTGCTTGTTTAGTTCTTTTTATTTTTGGTGGGTTATCATTCTTATCAACAATTTATCAGCCAGTACCTGTTGCGAATGTGACTGTTTTTGCTCAAATTGCTCAGCAAGTATTTGGAAAAGGTATAATGTTTTATATTATTCAAGTCACGACTGCGTTTGTTTTAGTAATGGCTGCGAATACAGCTTATGCAGGTCTTCCATTGCTACTTTCTTTAATGGCACAAGATGGATACGTTCCAAGGCAATTTTCACAAAGAGGAAAGAGACTCAGTTTCTCAAATGGAATAATAGTACTTGCTACAGCAGCTGGTATATTAATTATTGTATTTAGAGGAGATACTCATTTGCTTTTGCCATTATACGCAGTAGGTGTGTTTTTATCTTTTACACTCTCGCAAGTTGGAATGTTCCTCAAATGGACAAGGAGCAAAGAAGAAGGCTGGAAACATAAGGCTGCTATAAATGGATTAGGTGGTATTGTAACTTTTATTACAGTAATACTTATAGGTATCACAAAGTTTGTTCATGGGGCTTGGTTAGTTTTTATTATAATACCTTTACTTGTGTATGTTATGTTAAAGATAAAAGATCATTATAATAAAGTAGTAAAACAAATTAAATTATCGAATGATGAAAGACCTAATAGTGGAATAAAAACAAATAATGAACAACATGTAATAATACTTTTAGGTACATTAAATAAGACCTTTTTAAAATCATTGAACTGTGCTAGATGTTTATCTAATAATGTAGTTGCTTTTCATGTATCAACTGATCAAGCAACTACTGAAAAACTAAAAGTAAAATGGAAAGAATATAATCCTGGAATTCCATTAATAATCGAACACTCTGCATATAGAGACATTATAGAACCATTGATGAACTTTATAGAGTCTGAGGATCGTGCATCGAAACATGGAGAAACAGTAACTGTAGTAATATCACAGTTTGTTATTACTAAGTGGTGGCACAATATACTTCATAATCAAACGGGATATTTTATAAAAAGTATGTTATATAAAAACAGAAATGTTGCAGTCCTCACAGTACCGTATATAATAAAAGAATAGATACTAAAAAATTCTTAGTCTAGGCTGAGAATTTTTTTAGTAAAAAGATTAAATATATTGGGTGAGGGGTGGAAGAGTTGAAAAAAGGTGGATTTGACGAGAATATTTTTAAAGCTTTTAGTGAACATAAATACAATGGTTATGAAGAAATTAAACGTATATTTACCAATGCGTTTGAAACCATAGTCATTATGACTTTATTCACTATGTTATCACTGATCTTTAGGAAAATTGGATTCCATGAGTCAAATGTAATAATAGTATTTATTTTAGGGGTATTATTTGTAGCAAGAAATACTGAGGGATATGTTTATGGGGTTTTGGCTGCAATAATTGGAGTGTTAGCATTTAATTTTTTCTTTACTATACCATATTATAGCTTTTTAGTTTACAGATCAGACTACCCTGTAACCTTTGTTGTTATGCTGATAGCCGCAATTATTACAAGTACTCTAACTTCAAGAGTTAAAACACAAGTCAATATATCTTTTGTACGTGAAAACAGGATGCGAATTTTATATAAAATAAATAATTTATTGCTTACAGCAAAAGATAAAAAACAAGTAGTCGAGTTTTGTGGTCAAAATTTAATTGATATGTTTAATAGAACTATTATGATAGCTATCGTAGACATTAATAACAATTTAAACAAACCCAATATTTATCTATTTAATGATCAATATGATAAAAAGATTTTTGAATCTGTCATCGAAGTCGAAGGAGCGCAAAAATGTTTTAAAACAGGAAAATCAGTAGGTGTTGAGGCTGAAATTCCAAAATCTAGTGTTGGTTATTATCATCCAATTATGGGGCAAAACAAAATACTTGGAGTTATTGGGATAGCTTGTTTTAAAGAAAACATTTTATCTGAAAATGAAAAGATTCTACTACAGTCTGTTGCTACACAAATGGCTTTGGCTATTGAAAGGGAAGATTTATATGAAAAGAAAAGACAGGTAAATATGGAAAAGGATAGAGAAAGGCTTAGGGGTAACCTCTTAAGATCAATATCTCATGATTTAAGAACGCCACTTGCAGGAATATTAGGGTGTATTTCTACCATTAGTGATAATTATGATGTGCTTGATAATGATACTAAAAAAGAGCTTATAAAAAATATATATGAAGATACAAGTTGGCTAATACATTCAGTTGAAAATATATTAAGTATGACAAGACTCGATGAAGGTAGGCTTGAAATAAAGAAAGATGTGGAGATTGTTGAAGAAATAATTTCTGAGTCTATATCTAAAGTTACTAAATTCTTAGGAAAACATAATATTAAAACTGACCTACCAGAAGAAATGATTATATTATTTGTAGATGGATTATTAATTGAACAAGTACTTATTAATTTAATTGATAATGCTATAAAATATACACAAAGTGATTCTATTATTGAAATAAAGGTTATTCAAAAGGAAGAAATTGTAGTCTTTGAGGTGTCAGATAATGGTAAGGGAATACCGAAGGAAGATGTGGCATACATATTTGATAGATTTTATACAAAACCTAATGGTATTTCCCTTAAAAAGCGAGGAATAGGACTGGGACTTGCTATTTGTAAATCAATTATTGAAGCACATGGTGGTCAGATGGAAGCACTTAACAACTCTTCAGGTGGAGCAACTTTTAAATTTAGTTTACCAATAATAAGGAGTGATGGCAATGGATATAAAACCTTTGATCTTAATAGTTGAAGACGATAAACCTATTCAAAAATTTATGAAAATTTCCCTCGAGGCACAGGGATATAAATGTATGGAAACTGAGTTTGGAAATACTGCTATAACACTTATTTTTTCTCATAATCCAGATATAATAGTTTTAGATTTAGGGTTACCTGATATTGACGGACTAGATGTTATAGAGAAGGTTAGGGAGTTTACAAAAGCTAAGATAATAGTAGTCTCAGCACGCGGACATGAAAGAGAAAAGGTTGAAGTATTAGATAGAGGGGCAGATGATTATTTGACTAAGCCATTTAGCGTGGCAGAATTTTTGGCAAGAATTAGAGTAGCACTTAGGCATTTTAATCAAAATATTAATTCAGAAGGTAATGTTTTATCGGTATTTAGGGTAAAGGACTTAAAAATAGATTTTGAAAAACGCAGAGTTACTATTTTAGATAAAGAAATACATTTAACACCGATGGAATACAAATTAATCGAGTTAATGTCAAAATATTCAGGACGAGTGTTAACTCATAAGTTCATAGTTGATGAAATTTGGGGAAATTATTTTGAAAACGATACACATTCACTTAGGGTATTCATGGCTAATATAAGAAGAAAAATAGAGATCGATCCTGCGCAACCACAGTATATATTAACAGAGGTTGGAGTAGGGTATCGTTTAATTGATGAATAACAATTCAAGGATGTAACAAGTCTAATTTCACACCCTAACTTACTTTTTATTGATAAAATACGCGGAGATGACATAACTTTAAAAGCCAATATTTGCTAAATGATGCTCTGTGTGTTATTATGTTGAGATGATAAAAACTTTTAAACATAATATATCCATAAATAAAATGTTATGTAGGGGGAATGAAAATTGAATAAAAAATTAAATTCAGCCGTAATGGCACTTGTTGTAATTATGTGTTTTAGTTTTACTAGCGTATATGCAGATTCTGCGTCAGATAAAGTGAAAATTCAGCAGGTTCAAACTCAAAAAAGCAATCTTGAAAATAAAGTAGAGATGATGAATAATCAGCGTGAAACAATTATGTCTAAAATTAATAAGAACGAAAGTAATATAACTATAGTACAAAAGGATATTAAGCAAACCAAAGTAAATATTGCAAAAGCAGAGGTTAATATTAAAGCTGAAGAAGTTATTTTTAATAAAAGAATGAGAGTAATGTATATGAATGGTTCATCTAGTTATATAGAAATTATCTTGGGTGCAAAGGGTATTGATGATTTTATATCTAGAGTAGAAAATATCAAAACAATAGTAACTTTTGATCAAAAAGCTATTAATGATATGAAAATAAAAGAGAAAGCAATTAATTTAAAGAAGGTAGCATTAGACAAAGGAAATATAAAGTTACTATCTTTAAGAGCAGATAATAAAGAGGAGTTGGCTATTTTATCAAAACAAAAGGCCGACCAAAATTTATTAGCGTTAAAATTAGATGCTTTGGAAAATAAATATGGTGCACAACTTGTAATAGACCAAGCCATTGCAATGAGAAAGGCTATTGCAGTAAAACAAGCTGCCGAAGAAAGAAAAGCCACACAAGTAGCACAGATTGCGCAAGTTGAACAAGCTAAACAAGCAAAGCGAGTTGTCAAAAATATTAAGTCAGCTAGTTCAAAATCAGTACAAGCTAGTCCTGTAGTAGTCAAAAATTCAGCAATTAACTATACAGCAAGTGATTTGAACTTGCTAGCTCGATTAATAACTGCAGAAGCCGGAGGAGAGTCTTATAATGCTCAGGTTGCGGTTGGTGCAGTAGTTGTAAACAGAGTTAGGAGCGGAAGTTTTCCAAACTCAATAAGTGCTGTTATTAATGAGAAATCCTATGGAATATATCAATTTACACCAGTAGTAAATGGTAACATTAATAGGACTGCTTCAGCAAATGCTGTCAGAGCTGCGAATGCAGCACTTAGTGGAACTGATCCAACCAATAATGCACTGTTTTTTTACAGTGGTAGTGCTCCAGCAGGTTCATCACAATCAGGTTCTATAAGGATAGGCGCTTTAACATTTCTATAATGAAATTGAATATAAAATACTGATAGTATTTACTATAAGGGGAGTTCACTTGTGAATTCCCCTTATATATACAATTTTAAATTTTTATTAAATATTCGTCTTCTAAATTTGTTTAATGTTTTGTTTGCAATAATAAGGATATGTAGTTTAAGTCATCTAGTAGGAAGGGGCATAATGGAAAAAATATTGAATTGGAAACTAAAGAAGTTTAAAGAGCTCAAATGTGAAGAAATATATAAGATTTTAAAAATTAGAAATGAAGTATTTATTGTAGAACAAAATTGTGCTTATCAGGACTGTGATGATAAAGATAAAAAATCGTATCATCTATATTTAGAGGATAAGGGTGAAATTATTTCTTATTTAAGAATTTTAGAAAAAGGCATATCATTTGATGAGGTATCTATTGGGAGAGTGCTTGTAAATAAAAATTATCGATCTATTGGTATAGCAAGAGAAATGATGATAAAAGCAATAGATATTATAGAACAAATTTTAAATGAGACAGAGATTAAGATTCAAGCACAATCATATTTGGTTAATTTTTATGGAAGCCTTGGGTTTAAACAAACTTCAAAAGAGTATCTAGAAGATAATATTCCACATATAGATATGGTATATAAAAAGTTAATTTAAAGTTTAATATACACCCTCTAGAGTAGACATCAAAAGTCACTTTAGGGGGTATTTTTATGTGCTTTTATGAATCTACTAATGACGAATTTATAGAGGAACATTGTTTTCTATACTGCGTTGGAGAAAAACCAGTATGGTATTTAAAATAGCGGCAAAAATAGGTTCTATGATTAAAATTAAAAGTACAGCTTATTTCATTAATACTGAGGTTGGTATTGCTTATATACATTTTAATGGCAGCAATTTTTAGTTCACTAATATATTCCGTCAAGGTTTTACCAACTTCTTTTTTAAAGGCAGCGGAAAGATAATTTGGATGTATATGTAGGAAGGAAGAAATTTCTTTTAATGATAGATTATTTTCCACATTTTTTCTAATATAGCTAATTGAACGATTTATAAGGGGGTTAAAAGAACATTCTTTATATTTTTTCAAAACTTTAATAAAGTCATCTAGCATTGCATATTCTACATTTTTAAGATCATCATTGTTAGAGGTTTTATCAATAAGATTAATATAATAATCACTTAGCATAAAGGCAGTCTCAGAATCTAGGCCTGTTTCAATTACTGCTCTTGTAAAAAGTGTACATGAACCTATAATAGAATATTTAAGTGAGATAAAAGGCTCCGTTGATAATTGCGCTCGTTCCATTGAGTTGATTTTATTCAAGGTTTCAATACTTTTAGTGTGGTCCATTTGCGAAATAGCTTGAACAAGTCTGCATTCAAGCGCGTAGGGAGGATGGATATAAGCTGTATATCTATTTTTAGTCATTGTATGTTCAAGTTTAATGTAAATGTCTTTCACGAATTTCACCTCACAAAAGAAGATTTTAATTGCTCTATTTGTTATGGAAACTTTATAGTGCATTTTAAGAAATTAATGTTAATAAAGTGTACAATATATTAACATTATATACAAATTATAAAATTATAAATATATAATGTCAATATACAGTTTAATGATTTTGGAATAAATAAGTACTATTTAATGTGAAATAATATTTGAATTTTTAAAATCATGACAACCGTGTAATCGTTTAATAAAGTTTAATATTTTTATTTATGTGTGACTTTATTTGTTCTAACGTTGGATGATATATTCAAATAGTTCAGATAAAACAAAACAATAGGGGGCAATCAATATGAAAAGTAAAAAATCATTGAGTATTATTTGTGCGATTGCAGTATCATTATCTACCTTGGTTGGATGCTCATCCAACACTTCTGGCTCAACTTCAGGACCTGTAGTAGTTACAGTAATTCAAAACAAGGTTGAAATTCAATCACAGCTTGAAGCTGCAGCGAAGACTTTTAATGAGTCTCAAAGTGGTGTTAAGGTCCAAGTTTTAGGATCTACAGGAGATAATTTAGTAACAACTCTGCAGTCACAATTTGCATCTGCCCCAGCAAAGGCACCTACAGTTTTTACATGTCAAAGCGGAAGTGAATTTGATAAATTTTTCAAGTATATGGCTCCAATGGATTCAGCAAAAGCAGCAAAAAACATAGCTAAAGGACAAAAGGAAGATGCGATGAAAAATGGAAAACTATATGGTTTACCATTGGCAATAGAGGGCATTGGATTAATATATAATAAGGCAATATTTAAAACTGCAGGAGTTGATCCTACAAAGATCAAAACAATGGATGATTTAGATGCAGCATGTGCAAAAGTTGCAAAAGTTAAAGGCGTTGTACATCCATTAGCTTTTTCAAAAGAAACTTATTTTCAGTTTATGCATCCATTTAACTGGCCATTTGCAGTAATGAGTAATTACAAAGAGGTTATTCCAAAGGTTATAAGTGGACAACTAAAATTAAAAGATGTTCCCGAGGTTAAACAATTTGCAAATGACTTAACAAAACTAAAACCATATACAAACCTTGCTTTGGACAGCTATGATGATCAGGTTGCAGGATTTGCTCAAGGTAAATATGCTATGATTCACCAGGGTAATTGGGCACAATCAATAATGGATCAATACAAAGTTAAGTTTGACTATGGTATGATTCCAATGCCAGTTAATGGTAACACATCACTTGCAGTAGGCAATACAAACTTTTTCCATGTAAATAGTGCAGCAACAAAAGAGCAACAAGCAGGAGGAATTAAGTTCCTCGACTGGTTATTAACTAGTCCAGCAGGACAGAAGATCGTTACTAATCAATTTAAAGTAATTCCTGCATACAATGGTTTCGATACTAGTAAATTACCTGTTTTAGCACAGGAAGTTTCTAAATACTCAAAGAGTGGAAAGACAGTACCATGGACTTTTAATCTATTCCCAGCAGGTGTTGACAAAGATTGTACAAGTGCAATGCAAGAGTTTTATGCTGGTAAAACAACATCAGATCAATTATTAGAACAAATACAAAAAGTTTGGGAAAATGCAGCACAAAAATAGAGAATTATTATTGCAGCTCCACAGGAGAGGATTTAACACTATAAATAAGAGCCCATTATATGAGGCTCTTATCTATATAAAAATGTAGAAAGGAGAGTGAAATAAGCTATGAATAAAAAGGTCAAAAGCAAAATAACTACTGCTTTGTTTGTTATTCCATCATTATTTGTATTTATAAATGTGGTTATTATTCCTTTTATTATGGGTACGGTATACTCTTTTACGAATTGGGATGGTTTTGCTTTTAAAGGATCCAACTTTGTAGGATTTAAAAACTACGCTGATTCCTTTGGCGATGGTAAATTTCTTTCATCATTTTGGCTCACAACAAAGTATACTGTTGCTATGATCATACTGGTTAATATAATGGGGCTTGCACTAGCAATTCTGGTAACTTCAAAAATTAAGTATAAGAATTTTTTTAGGGGAATATATTTTGTACCTAACTTGATTGGTGGACTAGTTTTAGGGTTCATATGGCAATTTATATTTACAAAATTATTCCAAAGTATCGGTGAAATGACACATACATCAAAAATATTTTTTAATTGGCTTAATGATCCAACCATGGCATTTTGGGCTTTAGTTATTGTAGGTGTATGGCAAATGTCAGGGTACGTAATGATAATATATATAGCAGCTATACAGAGTATATCTGAAGAAGTTCTAGAAGCAGCTGATATAGATGGGGCAAACAAGTGGAGTATATTTAAAAATATTACACTACCACTAATAGCGCCTGGTTTTACAATAAGTTTATTTATTACATTATCGAATGCTTTCAAACAGTATGATACTAACTTATCACTAACCAATGGTGGCCCATATGGGAAAACTGAACTAATTACTATGAATATATTTCAAACAGCATTTAGCTCTAATAAGTACGCACAGGCACAGGCAAAGGCTATCATGTTTTTCTTAGTTATAATGGTCATTACTATTATACAGATTTATATTACTAAGAAAAGAGAGGTTGAGATGTAATGAAGGATAAAGTAAAAGGCAAATCTAAGTCTAAATCATCTAAAATTATTGTTATTTTAGGTTTTATTGTAGCAGCAATAACCTTATTTCCTATGTATATTATGATAGTAAATTCTTTCAAAGGAAGAGAACAAATATTTACAGATACATTGGGACTACCTAAATCGTTGGATTTTTCTTATTACCTAGCAGCAATTAATAAGATGAACTTTTTTAAGGCTTTGTTCAATTCTCTTACTGTAACAATAATAAGTACTGTTATAATAGTAGTCTTATCTTCAATGACAGCTTGGGCTTTAGTAAGAAGTAGTTCAAAGATTGCAGATGTTATATTAATGATTTTTATAGTTACAATGCTTATTCCTTTTCAATCGGTTATGATTCCATTAATGCAATACATGAATAGTTGGGATATAAGTTCAATTAACTTTTCAATGATAAATACATTTTATGGCCTTATTTTTATGAATGTTGGTTTTGGAAGTAGTTTAGCTATTTTTTTATATCATGGTTTTATAAAAGGAGTTCCACGGTCACTCGAAGAAGCTGCAATGATAGATGGATGTAACAAGTTTCAGATTTTTTGGAAAATAGTGTTTCCTACCCTAAAGCCAGTTACAGCAACAGTTGCTATATTAAATGTAATAGGGATATGGAATGATTATTTATTGCCATCACTAGTATTAAGAGATCCAAATTTAAGAACAATTCCACTTGCAACATTTTATTTCTTTGGTGAATTTACAATACAATGGAATATGGCAATGGCAGGGCTTGTTCTTACAATTTTGCCAGTAATCATTTTCTACTTATTTTCACAGAAATATATTATTAAAGGGTTTATGGCTGGAGCTGTTAAATAATAAAATACTAGAATTATAAGACAAATATATGAGAAAGTGAGTATAAAATATGAAAAAAAACTGGATTATAAGTGATAATAGTTTAAAAACAAAAGATCTTCTAAAAAATGAAAGTATATTTAATGTTTCAAATGGATATATAGGCATTAGAGGCAATTTTGAAGAGAAGTATCCTGATAATTATCCAACAACTAGAGGAACCTACATAAATGCATTTTATGAAGAAGTTGCTATACAATATGGAGAAAAGGCTTATGCTTTCCCAGAAACTAAACAAAAGATTGTAAATGTCATAGATGCACAGGATGTTAATATAATAATAGGTGGAGAGAAATTTTCTTTATTTGAGGGGAATGTAAAAAGCTTTAATAGATATCTTGATATGGAAGCAGGGTGTTATGTAAGAGAAATATGGTGGGTTTCACCGCAAGGAAACGAGCTTAAGATTAAAATAACAAGATTAACTTCATTTAAATATTTGGAGTTATTTATCATTAATTATGAAATGGAAAAAGTTAATTTTGATGAAGAAATTATTATAGAATCTGGAATTAACGGTGATGTAATAAATTATACAGATCCAGGTGACCCACGAGTAGGGAAAGGAAATGCTAATATATTATCTGTAAAATCTGCTGTGGCAGAAAATGGAATTATGCAGATAATAGCACAAACAAAAAACTCTAAAAAAATTACGGCAGTAGCTACAAATCATAGCTGCGATGTTAATTGTATAACTACGTTTGAAATGGAAAGTAAATATGTAAAAGCGATTTTCAAAATTGAGAAGGGTAAAGATGTAATTAACTTTACTAAATATAATGTATATACAGATTTAAGACGTCATAAAAACCCTGCTAGCTATGGTATAGATTTATTAGAAAAAATTAGTAAAGAACCTTTTGAAAAGTTGATGCAGCAGCAAAAACATTATTTAGATGAGTTCTGGTACTTAGCTGACATTAATATAGAAGGTGATGAAAAGCTTCAGCAGGGGTTAAGATATAGTATATACCAACTTCTTCAGGCGGTAGGTAAAGATCCTAAAAGTAATATAGCAGCAAAGGGCTTAAGTGGAGAAGGATATGAAGGACATTATTTTTGGGATACAGAAATCTTCATTTTACCATTTTTCACATTGTGTAACCCAAAACTTGCGAAGGGTTTGCTAAAATATCGTTATTCAATTTTAGATAATGCAAGAGAAAGAGCAAGGGAGCTAGGACATAAAAAGGGAGCGGCTTATCCTTGGAGAACTATGATAGGTAAGGAATGTTCTGCCTATTTTCCAGCAGGAACAGCTCAATACCATATTAATGGTGATATAGCATATTCATATATTCAATATTATTTAGCAACAGGTGATATAGATTTTATAAAAGAATATGGAGCAGAAGTTATTTTTGAAACTGCTAGAATATGGCTTGAAATAGGTCATTTTCATAAGGGATTATTTAAAATTGATACAGTTACTGGTCCAGATGAATATACGGCAATAGTAAATAATAATTATTATACAAATATTATGGCAAAATATAATTTAAAGTGGGCATCAAAATTATATCATCAGCTAAAAGAGAAGGATGAGAATGTACTAAATAATTTGACCAATAAAATAGACCTTAGCGAAGAAGAAGTTCAAAAGTTTGAAAAAGCTTATAAAAATATGTATTTACCTTATGATGAAGAACTTGGAATAAATGCTCAAGATGATACCTTCTTAAGCAAAGCTGTATGGGACTTTGAAAATACGCCAAAAGAAAACTATCCCTTACTATTAAATTATCATCCATTAACAATTTATAGATATCAAGTATTAAAACAAGCGGATACTGTACTTGCTCATTTCCTTGTGGAAGATGAATCGGATTTTGATACTATTAAAAATTCATATGACTATTATGAGAAGATAACAACTCATGATTCATCATTATCTTGCGCTGCGTATAGTATTATGGCATCTAAGATAGGATACGAGGGCAAAGCATATAAATATTTTATAGAAACAGCTAGATTAGATTTAGATGATACTCATGGAAATACAAAAGATGGAATTCATACTGCTAATATGGGTGGAACATGGATGGCAATAGTATATGGTTTTGCAGGGCTTAGAATAAAAGAAGATTTTATTTCACTTTCTCCAAAACTTCCACAAAAGTGGAATGATCTTAAATTTAGATTTCTGTATAAGGAAAGTTATGTTCAAGTACATATGAAAAAAGATAAAACAGAAATAGTAAGTCAAAGTCATTCGTTAGTTAAGTTAAAAGTTAACAATAAATTATATGAACTTGTTTTTAATGAAAAAATAGAAATAGAAAATTAACTTAGGTTATTATTTTTAAGAGAATGAAAGTACATTAAAAATTCAAAGCATTTCATGGAAGTAGGCACAGAAAATTAATTTTGTGTCTACTTTTATGTCTACAACATTTATAGCAAATTTAAACTCTAAATATTATTTTATTATAATTTTTGAACGTTATATGCTTGAAGTCTTTTTGGTCTATTTACTACATCAAATTGAACTTCCTCACCTTCATGTAAATCTTTCTTAGTTCTGCATTGCTTTTCTTATCAGATTTTAAGTGACTTTTATTGTTGTCCATAAATAAACCTCATTATTATGTTATTATATAATATTAATATTTCCCTAATACTATAAAAATATATGTTCAAAAAAAATTACTAAAAATGGTACTGAATTTTAAAAAAAGATGCATTTTAGAAGCAGAATGATAGATATTAAAATCCTTAGTTAATTCACTTCCCGCAGATGAATAAATGAATTAGGAGAAAATATTTTGCATTTCCTAATTTGTCTTCAAGTTACATTGATGGTTTGATAACGGAAATAGATCAAAAATCAATAACAGAGGGCTCAGCATTTTCATGGTACAAATATTCTAAAGCAAGTGAAGTTCCTGTAAATTATGCAGCTGAAACAGATATAAAAAAGCCAGGAGCATATACCTTTATTAGAGCACCTAGATATAAAGGGGAAATTGTACAGATAGGGTGCATAGTGAGAGCATTTGATCTATTTTAAATAAAATGGTTTCGATAATAAAAAAATGAGTAAAATGAAGATTAGTATTAACATGATAAATACTAATGAAGAGATTCATGAGAAAAATAAAAATCTATTTGATGAAGAAGGTATATTTGTTATAAATCTAATGAACTCGCCGGGATCTGGAAAAACAACTATACTTGAGAAATTAAATCCAAAGCTTAAACATAAATTGAGGAACTGATTTTAAGGTAGAGGAGTTTTATAAGGATATTAGATTATTAAATAATAAAGCGAAAATTTTTCAAACATCCTGTATTACGAATGAGGGAATAGATGAATTAAGCGAATGGATTTTAAAACAGGTAAAAAGAAAAATAAGGGGCTGAGCTCTATTATGGGTAAGAAGGTTATTGCTATAGGTAGTATGTTAATGATGGATGATTGAGTAGCACTTCTGATTTTAGGTAAAATTAAAAAAGCATTAGAGGATAACGGTATTGAAACTATTAGTGGGGAAACTGATGTGGAATTTTGTTTTTCTATATTAAATGAGTTAAATGTATTTTATAGGAATAGAAATTTATAATTTAGATATAAATCTTGGCTTAAGCAATGTTTTACAGGAGAAAGTAGAAGATATATCTAAAAAGGTAATGAGTTTTATTATATAAATATCACAAATTGGAATATGTATATCATATTATTAATTATTTAATAAAAAAATTTAACAATAAAATTAAATGAAAAATGAAAATATTCAACCAATTAACTGAATTTGTGTTATAATTCAATAACCAAACAAATTGACTTAAAAAATCTCTTATAATTTTAGTTGAATAAAATTATAAATAAACAAAGTGAGGAAAATGCGATATGAATATTAAATACATAAAAAAAATGCCTACAGAAAAGGAAATTATGGAAGAAATGCCTCTTCCAAATAATATTAAAGAGATTAAAAAAAGGAGAGATACTGAGATAAGGAAAGTTTTTGAGAATGAATCTGATAAGTTTCTTCTTATAGTTGGACCGTGCTCTGCTGATAACGAAGACTCAGTGTGCGAATATATAGGAAAGCTTGCAGAGGTTCAGGAAAAAGTAAAAGATTCTATCATTATCATACCTAGAATTTATACAAATAAACCGAGAACTACAGGTGAAGGATATAAAGGTATGGCTTCGCAACCAGACCCAAGTAAAGAACCTGATATGGATGCAGGATTAAGGGCCATTAGAAAACTTCATATAAAAGCATTAAGTGAATATCATATGCCGGCTGCAGATGAAATGCTATATCCAGAAAATTATACATATCTTTCAGATTTATTAGGGTATATTGCAGTTGGAGCCCGCTCTGTAGAAAATCAGCAACATAGATTTACAGTAAGTGGTGTTGATATACCTGTAGGCATGAAGAATCCAACTGGAGGAGATCTAACTGTAATGCTAAATTCAATTAAAGCAGCGCAGGATGGTCATACTTTTATATATAGTGGATGGCAGGTTGAAACATCAGGAAACCCACTTGCACATGCTGTTTTAAGAGGGGCTGTGGATTGTTATGGTAAAAATATTCCAAACTACCATTATGAAGATTTGATAAATATTGCTAATGAATATGAAAAACAGAAATTTGAAAATCCTTCTATTATTGTAGATACTAATCATGCAAATTCAATGAAGCTTTATAAAGAGCAACCGAGAATAGCTAGAGAAGTGTTAATGAGTAGGAAAGATAACTCTTTACTTAAAAAAATGATAAAAGGATTTATGATTGAAAGCTACCTTGTAGAAGGTAAACAAGATGTGGGACGAGGCACTTATGGTAAATCCATAACAGATGCATGTTTAGGATGGGAAGAAACTGAAAAATTAATTTATAATATTGCTGAAAATTTATAGAAGGTTTTATAGTAAAAACTCTGAGTACATTAACTCAGAGTTTTTACTTTTATATAGATTTTTAAATTATTTATTATATATGATTTGCAACTTCATAAGCATCCCAAATACCATACATGATATTTGAAACTTTGCGTGCATCTCCTAAAAGATAAATTTCAGGAACTTCAAATTCTAATTCTTTATATAAAGAATTTTCCTCTTTATAGCCTACAGAAAGTATTACGGAATCACATTTTATTTTTTCTATTCAATTTTCTGTTTCCATTTCAAGCAATCCATCTTTATATGTTTTAACTTTTGAATTTGTTTTTACAGTAATATTATTAAATGGAATTAATCTTTCAAGCATTTCACTATTTGCAGAACACAAAGGTCCATTTAATGCTAGTATTTTGTTTAAGGCTTCGACTATAGTTACATTTTTACCTTTTTTAGCAAGGTGAAGAGCAAGTTCACATCCAACTAGTCCACCGCCAACCATTAAAACTTTTTTCTTATTTAATCTTGGTGTAAGTGCATTATCTTTTTCTTTACATGCCTTAGGATTCATAGCACAGTTAAGCATTGAATAATGTTGAATACGTCCCATACAGCCTTCTTCAAGATATCTACCTTTTTCAGTAAATACTTCTCCTGGAAGTGCTCCGTCTCTTAGATCTTTAATAAAGCTCTTTGGTGAATATCTAAGAACTACAGGATAATCTTTTCCACATCTATCTTTGATTAAAGCCACCCTCACTATCAGCTAGCCCGAGTCGCCCCATTGGTGCTAATGCAAAACGGTTTTTTATCTCACATTTACCAATTTTAATTGGTTCAAATAATTTTTTATACTTGTTCATATACACCCTCCTTAATTAAATGCGAAAAAGCATTTGAATTTTCATACAATTATCTATAAAAAGAGAATTATGTAATGTCTTTATATACATAAAGATTTTTGTATTTATATATGTCAATAATAACATGTTATATGTACTATGTTGTATTTTACTTTTTTATTAATTATGGTAAAATAATAATAAAGAATGAGGTGTTGTTATATGAGAACTTTAAAATATGCAATTTTAGGATTGATAAATAGAAAATCATTAACTGGATATGATATAACGAAAGAATTTAACAGTTGTTTAGTGGATTTTTGGTATGCTAATCATAGTCAAATCTATCCTGAATTAAAGAAACTAACTGATGAATGTCTAATTTCATACGAAACGATTATTCAAGGTGAAAAACTTGAAAAAAAATTATATACCATAACTGAAGAGGGAAAGATATGTTTACAAAAATGGCTAAAGAAAGATGAACCATTAGAACACACTCCTAAAGATGTTTTTAGACTTAAAGCATATTTTTGCGATGAAATATCTAATGAAGATTTAGTAAAACAATTCCAAAGCGCATTAAATAAACATTCTAAGAGAGTGGAATATCTTGAAAATACTATGAAAGAGCTTTTAAAGATAAACGGTATATCAAAAGTATCTTCTCCAAGGTTTGGAGATTATATTGTTTTAAATGGTGCAATTATGCGAGAGAAGGCTTACATAGACTGGGCTCAAGATTGTATAGAAAAGATTTTAATATAAATAGTTTAGGTTAATGAAATACAAGGATGGTCCCTTCCTGAAGTGTAAAGTTCTGGTGTTTCTGGAGTTGATAGAAATACTAAGAAGTTACCACCTTCACCAATAATTATTTTGCCATTTTCACTTTCAACCAAAGTTGTTTCAGGAAGTGCACGTCTTACAAAGGCTTTGATTCATTAAATTACCAACTTACTATATTGTATTGCGTTTTTAACATACAGTGACAAAGTAGCAAAGTACTATACAAATATATATAGCTATTGTCTAGCCCATGTAGCAATAGCTTTAATATCTTCAGGAGTTGTTCGACAGCAACCACCAATTTTATAATTTCCAAGGTATTCAGAACCATCGGCAAGATAAGCACCATAAGGACCTACAGAACCGGCAACTAATGGAGTTGGTCTATTTATTCTATGTAGTGGATTCTTCCAAAAATCATCCCTAGCTTTTATAGCAATAGTAGCAGATTTCTTAATAAGGGATATTGCTTCGAGTTTAGTGAAACCTTTTTCTACATATCCTTCAATAGTAGCTTGATAACTTGAGGTAATTGCGCAGTCAGCTCCAGAAGCAAAATAGTCATAATGAACTTTCTCTATTATTTCAGGATTTTGAGCGAGTATTTTTGCTGACCAGAGAGAATCATTAATGTCGCACCCTAATCGTTCAAGTTCTGTAGCTAAGGCACCGTCTAAAATAATTAATGGAAAATCTTTTAAGATATTATTTATTGGATTCATAATAATTCTCCTTCATTTTGTAGATTGATACAAAGTATCATAGCCATAATTGGACCGAATGGAAACCATTTAGCTCGATACTTTAAATCTTCAAGTTTTCTTCCTTGTGCAATATATGCTTTTCTGAATTTATAGTGGCATATAGCTATACCTAGCCATGCAAAGAAAGCAGTAATACCAGAAATATTAACGAGTGCATAGTATATTTTACCATCACCAACGAGAGATGCAAAAAAAAGCTGAGCAAGCAACAAGAGTTGTAAGGTAAAGCGCATTCATTGGAACACCTCTCTTATTTACTTTTTCAAAAAGTTTAGGTGCTTTTCCTTCTTTTGACATTGAATAAAGCATACGTGATGAAGCATATAAACCTGAGTTCCCCGCTGTAAGAATAACTGCATTCATGAGGCTTGCAGCAAATGCTAAACCTGACCGCTTAAACACCATAGTGAAAGGACTAAAGGCTATTTGATCTGTACCACTTTTTAATAGGTTGGGATCATTAAAAGGAACTAGGACCCATAACACCATATGCTACAATTGCACCACCGATTGCAATCATATTTAAATGTCTGGCTTGCAAACTCCTTTTGAGTTCACCAGGGTGCGCCACTTCGGTTTTTGTATTTATTTCTACTTCAGTGCTCATTTGAAACCTCCTTAGTTTACTTGTTTATAAATTCTGAATATTTAACTATACTGATAAGTCTACCATTAATATGTAATCATGCAATATATATAATACATATATGGTTAATATTTTTGAAAATAATACTATAATTTTTAAATATTCCTTGTCTACTATATTATTTATATAGTGAAATTTAATATAGTTGCTATAATCTATAGAAGTATAGCTAGGTGATAAATATTTACCACCTAGCTATAACTTTTGTATGATATATAAATATAAAAATAAAGATATAAATAAAATAATTATATTTTATTTATACTATTGTTTCAATATTAATGAGTCTAGGCTCATGACCGGCAGGTGTTGCAGAAACATATATTTTTACTAGTCCAGTTTTAGGTGGTAATGTTACAGTAGTAGACTTAGCTATAAATACATAGTTAACTCCATTCACAACTTGAGTAGCAACTACTAAAGGTTTAAAAGTAGAACCTACGAATCCTTTTAGAGCAATATCAAGTACTCTTTTGTTTTCTTCACTAACAGGTTCTTGAATTGTCCATCCCCCACAAATTTTCATGTCATTCCCTCCTCAATTATTTTTTTGATTTAAATGTGTTTTCAACGATTACAAGGTTTTGATAGTTTTCATATACAACCATAATATATGGAGAATCTGACTTAAGTGTGATTTTTGAAGAATATTTTGATTACGTTTTATTGATAAATCTAGGGTTACTATTTTACCAAAATACTTCAATTATCATAATTTAATATTATTTATTTACCAATAAAAGTGGCCATCCCATTATGCCCACTGTAATGAGGTGCTCCTTTAACTGTTACATAACAAATTATTAGCATATATTCTGCACCTCTAGGAATAATGTGATTAAAAGTTAATATAAATGTTCTTGCTGAACCATTTTTAGAATTTATTTTAACAAAACTATCCGTAAGTGAATTTCTACCAGGTGTAGCTATACCTTTAGGGATAACATTCATTGTATCCTTGATCCAGTAATTAGTTGATTTCGTTCCTAGTCTTACATCGATATCTATGTCATAGCTAATTTCAATTTGGAAAGGTGAAACCTGTTCCAATTTTACTAGCATTGGAATAGGTAATATCGGAACATTTTTCTTACTATCATCATCTTGCATAGGATCTTTTAAATATGTCTTCAATAATTACACCTCATTAATAATTTTTAGCTATATTAATAATATATGAAGTAAGATAATAACTGTGATAGCTTATGATAGACATAGTTTTAAATGGAAACATTTCATCCACACACTTAACTTTTATTTAATAAGTTACATTAAGTTATAACGATTACAAAACATATTAAATAGGAATATAAAAAAGCTATTTCAATCTAAAAAAGATTGGAATAGCTTAATTGTTACTACAATATATCTTGGCTTATGGGTGGATTGATTTATATGTATAGTGAGAATGTTTCAGGCTGAGCTGTAAATGAAGAGATGGTAGCTGTTCCTTTTGTAAAGTATAAAACAGCAAAAATTCCATCATCAAGGTTATACATAGTTTTTAAAGATGGAATACTCTCAAGCGCCAATTCTTTTACTTCACGTCTGTCATCATTTGTGACTTCTCCGGTAACACGAATCCATTGTCCTTTTTTATTCATACTAGACATTTCGAATTTGGGATTTTCTAGCATTTGTCTAAAACATTTTTTTGTATTGTTTGTAGCAATGTATAATTTTCCCTCATATTCAAATGACGCTGCAAATGGTCTAACTCTGGGTTGGTTACCTTCGATAGTTGCTAAGTAAAAAATGCCACTCTCTTGTAAAAATTCTAATGCTTTATTCATAATTGTTGCTCCTCTCATATACGTATGTTAAAATGATTATACACTAATAATAACATGTGTATATAAAAAATTAAGTACAATCTTTTATTAATGTTAGTATTAAAAAGATACTATTGAGGAAACTATAATAAATAGTAATAATAGTCTATATTTCGGATACAAAAAACTTCTAATAAAGATGCTTCAATAGAAATATAAACATCTTTATTAGCAGTAAATTTAAGTGTATTTTATTATATGGATTATTTATTATATTCATTTAAAGAGGTTTCTTTTGAAAAAGAAACTTCTTTTACAATGCTATAAAGTAATCCCAATAGAGCACCAACTAAAGCTGGTATTACCCAAACAAGACCTTGTTTTGCTAAAGGCATAGAACTTAAGAATGATATTTTAAGTCCAACTTGATTTAATGAATCAGATATACTAAAAATAGCGGTAATTAGCATACTGAAAGAATATACTGCATTATAACCTTTAAATAGATTATGGGCGAAGGCTAGTACAATAAGTACTATTGCCATAGGATATATAGCTGATAAAACAGGTACAGATATCTTTAATATGTTAGTTAAGCCTACATTTGCAAATAGCATACTAGATAGTGTTATTGTAGTAACCCAAACTTTATAACTAACCTTTGGAATTATCCTTGAGAAATATTCACTACATGAGGTTATAAGACCAACGCAGGTTGTAAGGCAAGCTAATCCAAAAGTTAATCCAAGTATTATTAGGCCATTTGTATTAAAGAGATAAGAAACTATTTTTGTTAATGTTTGCGCTCCATTTGTTGTATTACCAAATTTAGTTTGAGCAGCAGCGCCTAGGCAGGAAAGCATCAAATATATTATAGTTAAGACTAGACCAGCTATAAGCCCAGCTTTTATTGTATAAGAGCTTAAAGCTTTTTTATCTGTAATACCTTGTTTTTTTAAAACTAAGGCAACAACTATCCCGAAATTAAGTGCAGCGATGGCATCCATAGTCATGTATCCATCTAAAAATCCTTTTAAAACAGGAAAGTTAGCATAATCTCCAATTGGAGCACTAAAACTACCGATAGGGTTTATTAAACTACCTATAAATATTATAAGTATTAGTATTAAGATGGCGGGGGTTAGTATCTTTCCAAAACGATCTACTAATTTATTAGGATTCATACTTAGCCAAAATGCTAAACCAAAGAAACATACTGTATATAGAAAAAGAGGTAGAGCACCACCAGTAACTGATGTAGGTAAAAATGGTGCTAAGCTGGTTTCAAAAGACAAACTAGAAGCACGAGGAATGCCTAAAAATGGTCCTATTGATAAATAAATTAATAATGTAAAAATAAGTGCAAAAGGTTTATTAACTCTACCAGCTAAATTTTGAAGACCATCAGCTTTTGCAACGACAGCTACAGCAAGTATTGGTAGACCTACTGCAGAGGCAAGAAAACCGGAGAGAGAAAATAAAAGATTTGTACCAGACATTTGTCCGAGGACTGGTGGGAAGATTAAGTTTCCAGCTCCAAAAAACATTGAAAATAACATTAAACTAACTAGCAGTAAATTTTTTCTTGATAATTTATTCATAGTAATTCCTCCAATAATATTATTTTTTCTAAGATTGAATATTATATCGCTAATGTCACTGTCCACTAAACCACCCCCTTATAAAATAAAAAAAGCCCGTCCCTATAAAAGGGACGAGCGAATATGCACGTGTTACCACCCAAAATCTATTAAAAGTATAATACATAAATTTAATAGCACTTAGCAAGATACCAATCGATATCTGGTCCTTTTAATGGTGGACGACCATTAAACCTTATTATATTTCAGGTTTACTTCTCAGAGATGATTTTCAATTATAGACTGAACGTTGACTCTCACCAAATGTCAACTCTCTTTAGAACAGATACTAAAACGTACTCTTTCTCGTCATCAAATTTGTTATTTATGTTGTAATGAAATATACCATATTATAAAAAAATTGTCAATAAACAACTAGCATTTTAATATTTTCTTATTTTATAAAAAAAAGATTGACGATGTTACTAGTTAGTAGTATATTATAAATATGGATAAAGAAAAAAATACTTATGGGAAAGTGGAAGATTTAAATTTAAAGGCGTTAATAGCGTTAACTAGATGTACTCATGATGTTCATAAAAAAGAATATAAAACTATAAAAGCGGGAGGGTTAACAGTTTCTCAGTTTGCAGTTCTTGAGATATTATATCATAAAGGAGATTTAAGAATTAGTGAAATAATAGGTAAGATTCTTTCAACAGGTGGAAATATGACTGTTGTTATAGATAATTTAGTTAAGGTAAATCTCGTTAAGAGATGTACTGATCCGAAAGATAGACGAGTTAATTTGATAAGTATTACTGAGGAAGGAAGAAACCTCATGAGTGATATATTCCCAAAACATATAGAAAATAGAAATCAAATTTTTAGTAACTTAACATCAGAGGAAAAGATAAATTTAATAAGATTATTGAAAAAATTATCAGGTGTATAAATGGATACACCATATATTTTATTAGAATAGTACTAATTAGTAATAAAATGAAAGGAGATTTTATAATGTTAAGAAAATTAGAAAGCGCAAAAATGGGATCAAGTAATTTAGGATGGTTAAGGAGCAAATTTCACTTTTCATTTGCAGAGTACTATAACCCAAATAACATGGGATTTGGAGTATTAAGAGTTATAAATGATGATTTAATTAATCCTAATACTGGATTTGATACACATCCTCATCAGAACATGGAGATTATATCCTATGTTGTTAAAGGAGAATTAACTCATGGTGATAGTATGGGAAATAAAGGTAATCTGAAACGCGGTAATGTGCAATATATGAGCGCAGGTACAGGAGTTTATCATAGTGAGCATAATTTAGGAGAAGAGGTAGCAAGATTTCTTCAAATATGGATATTGCCTGATAAAGAAGGACATAAACCTAATTACGGTGAATACAAATTTGAGTGGAATGATAGAAAAAATAAATGGCTTCATATGGTGTCAAGTAATCAAGGGGAAGCAGTTATAAAGGTAAATCAGGATATAAATATATTCACATTAGAATTAGATGAGGGAAGTGCAATTGAGTACCATGTAAAAGCGGCTAGACAAGCCTATTTAGTTCAGATTGAAGGAAAATCAAATATTAATGGAATTATTCTAAATGAAAGAGATGCCATGGAAATTGTTGAAGAGGATATAAAGATAAAATCAGAAGTTCTTTCACATTTTATTATTTTAGAAATGAAAAAAGCTTAAGAGTACTGCTAGATTAATAATAGAAAAATTATAATAGGCTTTAGGATGATAGTCCTAAAGCCTATTAATCTTATTTATTATTTTTATCAAATATAACCTTACCTGCACAAACCTTAGATTGACCAAACCACATACATTTTGCACATTTCAAACATTTACCAGTATCTTTGCCATCTTTAGCATCGTTTGCCCAATTAGGATTTATAAGAAATCCTCTAGCAATATCTACAATGTCTACATTTGTATCAGTTAATATTTGTTCTGCAATTTCAGCTGAATTAATTCCATCAACTGCAAATACTGGAATTGATACTACTTCTTTGATTTTCTCGGCTGCATAAACAGCATTAGAGTATTTATATTCTTTACTTACGTGCATTTCTAATTCATTCATAAATCCATAAGAAATATCAAGGAAATCTATTCCGCTTTTTTCTAATATTTTAGCGTAATGTATTCCATCTTCTATTAGGGGTTCAAATCCTCCCAAACGGATTCCAACAACAAACTCTTTCGGTGTTATTTTTCTAATTCCGTCTAGAATTTCTATAACAAAAAATTCAGGATTAATGCCATATTTATCAGTTCGCTTATTTACTTTTCTATCTAAAAACTGACTTATTAAATAGGCATGACATCCATGAAGTTCAATGCCGTCATATCCTGCTTTGTAAGCTCTTTTGGCAGCTTTTATAAAATCATTTTGTATAGATTTTATATCTTCACTAGTCATTTCATGCCCAACAACTATATTTCCTGCATAATTTTTATATTCATATGGACTTGGACACATTGGGTCGTTTGATATTCCAACAACTCCTGCATGATGAATTTGAAGAAATATTGGACAGTTTTCTTCGTGAACTACATCAACTATTTTTTTTAGCCCTTCAATTTGATCATCTTCCCATATTCCAAGTTGATTTCCAGATAATTTACCATCATTATTAACACATGTAGCCTCTTGAATTATAATCCCTGCTCCACCTTTAGCTAACTTTTCATAACGTTCTACATTTTCTATTGCTACATATCCATCAGGTCTAAATCCAACAACCATTGGAGGAACACAAATACGATTCTTCATTTTTATATTTTTAATATTAAATTCGGCAAATAATTTTTTCAAAAATAACACTCTCCTATTCCACTATTTTATTTACATATAACTCTTTATATGATATGTTATTATTATATCTTACCAAGGAACACAATATCAAGTACGCACATTTTTGTGCCCCAAATTTGGAGGAATTGTTTATGAAAGATGAACTTAATGAAATACCACATATTTATTCTAAACAGTGTCCTGTTGTTCATGCACTTGAGATTATTGGCGGCAAGTGGAGAATTGCTATTATATGGGAACTATCCTCGCAAAAAAGCATTAGATATAATGAACTTAAACGAAGGATACCTGGAATCACTAATATTATGTTAACACGTTCTTTGAAGGCTTTGAATGAGCATGGTCTTGTAGAGAGAATTGAATATAATAAAATTCCACCTCATGTAGAGTACTCTTTAACAGATACCTGTCATGATTTGCTACCTGCATTGGTAATTATAAATGAGTGGGGAAAAAAGTTGGGTAGTCAACATTAAGCATAAAGTTTCACATTAACATAATAATATAAATAACGGAAGCTATTGGGATATATTAAAAATACTAATTAGAGTTTAAATACAAGGAGGTTATCAAATGCCATTAATACGTTTTGATATGATAGAAGGAAGAACAGAGAAAGAAATTACTAAAATATTAGATGTTGCACATATTGCAGTAGTCGAGGCTTTTAAGGTGCCAGAAGGTGACCGTTACCAAATTGTTCATCAACATCACGCTTATGAAATGATTATTAAAGATACTGGACTCGGGTTTGAGCGTTCGAGTAATGTGATTGTGATTACTATTACATCCCGCCAGCGTTCAAGTGAAAAGAAAGAAGCTCTTTACAAAAAATTAGCTCTCGATTTAAAAAAGGAATGCAATATTGACCCAGCAGATATTATGGTTTCAATGGTATTTAATGAAGGCGAAGATTGGAGTTTTGCTTTTGGAAGAGCACAGTTTTTAACTGGTGAACTATAAATAATAAGGAGACAAAAGTCAGTAATGAGTACATTATTACTGACTTTTGTCTTTTTTAATCTTCCATCATAATTTTAATTATTTCTTTATCTGTTTCTTTCATTCCTTCTTTTGCAAGTTTACCTACATTTGATAGAGTGGCTTCAATACCTGCACCACTTCCAGCTCCAGCACAAACAGCACCACAATAAGCTGAAAGTCTTCCTATACCAGTCTTTTGATGTATTGTAACTAAATTTGAAATAACCAAGGCTCTATAAAGTCTTTCTGTTGGAACCTTTAATTCATTACCATATTCAATGAAAGGAAGTGAAGCTGTCATTCCCTGATTACCACTACCGGAAACGATAATGACAGGTAGTTCACATCCATTCATCCTGGCATCTGATCATGCAGCTGCTTTCGCTTTTGCTCTTATTTTAACATCAGAGCCATATGTTAAAATTAGAACACTTCCTATATTGGTACCGTAACTATTTTTTAATCCTTCTTCTTTGATGAGGTTGCTTCTTTGTGATAAAGTATGTCACCATTCTTTTCAATTAAAATAATATTGGTATGATAGTTTATAATTCTTACTTTTACATATGTTTCTTTATAAAATACAGTCATCTGTATATCAAATATAAATGTGAATAATGAAGTTGAATTAGGCGTTTAGCATAGCACTATAAAGCCAAAATAGGTCAGTGTAGTTTCTAGGGTTTTTATTTGTAATTTTATAAATTTTATTTAAGCGATATCTAATGGTGTTTCTATGTATGAATAACCTGTTTGATACATTGTTTAGTTCTCCGTTTTCTTCTATTAGAACTTTTAGAGTTTCTCTTAATACTCCATCATTATCATTTGAAGCTACTAATTTATAGGTTTCTTGTAGTTCATCAATTTTCCATTTTTCACTATTCTGAGAGAATAACATTTCGGATTTTAGTGAATTAAAAATGTAAATATTATATTTAGGATATATTTTTTCACCAAATATAAGTGTTTCTTTAGCAATACTATAAGATTTATACATGTCATTTAAATTATCATATGTTTTTCCAACTGATATCTTTGCAGTAATACCTATTTGAGTACATATTTTTTCATTGATTTCCTTTATTGTTTCATTATAATCTTCAATTTCATTATTAATATGTAGACATTTATGTAAAACTACAATGGTTTGCGAATTAATTATGGTCGCTAGTGATTCCATAAATGTAACTTCTAGTAGGTTTATTATTAAATTTAATACATTTAAATCAGTTTTATCTGAATTATCTTTAAAATCCACTTCAATTATAAATATAAACATAGGAAAATTGTATGGAATTTCAAATCCCTTAATCTGTTTTTTTAATAAAGAAAGAGAATCTTGTTTATTATATATAAGTGCTAGCATAACTTCTTGTTTCATTCTCTTGTTACTTTCTAGTTCCGTTAATACATGTTCTTGTTCAATCATCATTTCTGCTGTCATTTTAATCAATTTGCCATAGCCCAAAACATCGCTAGGTTTTCCTGTAATTCCTATTACACCGATTACTCTATTTTGAAATTCAATAACTAGGTTAGTTCCGGAATGTACACCATTTAATTGCTCGCTTCCATGTTCACTAACACTAAATTCTGAATTCCTTTTAAGCGCAATTATTGCTCCTTCATGTATATCTCCAATTCTTTTTTTGTCTCCTGACGCTATAATAATGCCTAATGTATTGGTTATAATTATATTATAATTAACAGCGCTCATAGTCCTTTCTACAATATTGTTAGCTAATTTACTGCTTAAGATTTCCAGTAATTACACCTCCTTGATATATCTAGTGTATTTTTGTATAGTTAGTTATTTTACTTGAATTATAAAAATTGATGTTGTAAATAAAATCTTTGATGTGCATATAAACAAAATTAAGGTTTAATTTTTGTTCAATTAGATATTGATTATTAAATGAAAAAGCAGGATAATATATATATAATGTTAATTAATCTTTTAATTTTACTATAAAAGCACTATTATTATAACAAGCATATTAATTAAATAAGTGTGAACAAGGTTAATTATATTTTAATATTGTCCAAATTGATATAGTCAATTTGTGTAAATGCATAATATAATAAATTTTTAAATAATAAATAAGTAAATTAAATTTAATATTTAATTAAGGAGTGATAAATTTTGGTTGGTGATAAATTATTTTACAAAACTTTATTCAAAGATATATTTTCTAATCCATTTGAAATTAAATTTTGGGACGGGGATATAGAAAAATTTGGTGAGGGTGAGAGTACGTTTCAACTTATTTTTAATGAACCGATATCTAAGGGTGATGTTATAAATGATCCTTCTATAACTCTTGGAGAAGCGTATATGACAAAAAAATTAGAAATAAAGGGTAATGTACAGTTCGTTATAGAGTCATTATACAATAATCAAGAGAGTTTTTTAAATAAAAGTGAAAAATACGAAAAGCTTATAAAAAAGTTTAAAAGTAGTATAAAAAGAAGTAAGGATAATATACAATTTCATTATGATATTGGAAATGATTTTTATAAATTATGGCTTGATGATTCTATGAATTATTCCTGTGGATATTTTAAAAATGATACCGATACTTTAGATGAAGCTCAAAACAATAAAACAAATCATATTTTAACAAAATTAAATTTAAAAGAAGGACAAACACTACTTGATATAGGATGTGGATGGGGAGAACTTATAATTAGAGCAGCTAAACAATATAAGGTCAAGGCTGTTGGAGTTACTTTAAGTTTAGAACAACTACAAAAGGCTAATGAAAGAATAAAAGCAGAGGGACTTGAAGATTTAGTAGAAGTTAAACTTCAAGATTACAGAGAAATAAAGGGTATGAGTTTCGATAGGATTGTTAGTGTAGGAATGCTCGAACATGTAGGACTTGAAAATTTATCTGAATATTTTCATATAGTAAATGATTTATTAAAAGATAAGGGTCTTTCTTTACTCCATTGTATAACAGCAGTAAATGAAGGCGGTAATAATACGTGGATAGATAAATACATTTTTCCAGGTGGACATGTACCAGCTATTAAAACTATAATTTCAGATATAGCAGAATTGGAACTAGAATTAATTGATGTAGAAAGTCTTAGAAGGCATTATGGAAAGACGCTTGAACATTGGGCAGAAAACTTTGAAAATGCTCTTCCTATAATAGAAAAGACTAAAGATGAGACATTTATAAGAATGTGGAGACTATATTTGAATGCTTGTGCTGCATCATTCAATTGTGGTAATATTAATGTTCATCAAATATTGTTTGCCAAAGGTGTAAACAATGATTTACCTTTAACTAGAGACTACATGATTAAATAAAGGACTAAAGGCAACTAATAGTTGCCTTTTTTTTATATCGTTTTACTAAATGAAAAAATTACTATAACACATTTGTCCTTTATTATTGTATAATACATATAACTTAATAACCTCATATTGGTAAGTTGGTGGGAAGGTGGATAAGATGAAAGCAAAATCGTATAAGTTTAAGTTAATAACTTTTGTCATTATTTGTGCGGTGGCAGCAGCAATAGTAGTTAATGTCAAGATGAAAAACAGTAATGTTATTAAAATAAGTAATAAAACTGAAGTAAATGATTATAAAAGTAAAGAGATCAAAAAGCAACAATTACAAGAAACTGTTAATAAAAAACAGGCAGATTTAGAAAAGAAATGGAAGATAGGATATGATCAGTTTTTTGCACATAAATATGTGGAAGCTATTAAAACGGAAAATCAAGTTTTAAAGGAGGATTCTAAATTCTATAAAGCATACAATGTAAAAGGAATTGCATTAGCCTATAGTGGAGATTTTAAAGGAGGTATGCAACAAATCGATAACGCCTTAAGATTGGAACCTAATTATGGATATGCAAGATTTAATAAAGCACTAACTTATGAACTGTTCGGGGATTACACTAACGCTGTTACATGGTATAAAAAAGATTTGGAAGTGGAAAAATATGACTGGAGTTATTATGGTATAGCAAGCATTTATGGAAGAAAAGGAGATATTAATAACACAGTGAAGTATTTGAAACTAGCCATTGATATTAATAAAAACATTAAAAACCAAGCGAAAAATGAAAAAGACTTTGATAATGTAAAACAATACAAACAATTTAAGCAATTAATAGGGTAATAGAATCTCTTTTGGTACTAGTCAAAGGGAAGTTTGTGGGGTATAATAAATCAGTAAAATAACGAGATATACTTTGGAAATATTTATTGTAAATATTAATTTAGGATCATCAAAATAAAATATTTAATGATATAAAAAAACAAAAGAAGAGAGGGTAAAACATGAAAAACGATATAAATAAAAATATGGAAATAATGAAAAAAGTTATTGAAGAAAAAAAAGCAAAATCTTCTATGCAAAAAAATAATAGGAGAGCATCAATACACGGATCACAAAGCGCATCGTCAGGTAATGGTGGAGGTTTAGTTGGTAAAAATAACAGGGGACAATAAGTTCCCTGTTATTTTTTTGTTTATGTTTTGTTCTTAATAAATATCTAATAATTTTTCATGAAAAATAATAAAAATAAGTGCTTTTAAATATTGTGATAGTAAAAAATTTATATATTTGATATAATTACAAATATATAAATAAGATTACATTATTTGCTTAAATGTTTAAGATAACTTCGATAATATTAATAATGTGTGTTTTAAATATTTTATGAGTGTAATTAATAAAGTGAAATAGTTATGAATATTTGAAGTACATAGGAGGTGTAAGTTGAAAAATAAAATTATATATTTAATTATTATTGCTCTAGTCGTAGTAGGAACAGCCTCATTTTTGATTTTTAATAAATTCAATAAAACATCTACCGTACAACCTATAACGAAGCAAACCAATAATATAACGAAGCAAACTAATAATATAAAGAAGAAATCACTCGCAATTACAGTGAAAGTTGCACTGCCAAAGATTCCAGTTTTAATGTATCACTCTGTTACGACAGATAAATCTAATAAGAATGAACTTAAAATAAGTCAGGCAAAGCTTAAAGCACAACTAGATTATTTAAAGGCTAATAAATATAACACAATATCTTTAGACCAGCTATATAGTCATATGTCAAAACGAACAGCATTGCCAACTAAACCTATAATAATAACATTCGATGATGGTTATGTTGATAATTACACATTGGCCTATCCACTTTTGAAAGCAAATAATCAGAAAGCTACAGTATTTATGATAGTTAATTGTATAAACACTGGAAATTATTTAACATCTAAGCAATTATTAGAAATGAATAAAAACAATTTCAAAGTAGAAAGTCACACAAATAACCATGAGGATTTATCTGAATTAACATATACTGAGCAAGTATCTACATTAAAAACATCCAAAATAGTACTAGAGAACTTATTAGGGAAAAAAGTTTTGTATGTAGCATATCCTAGTGGAAAATACAATAATTCTACTTCAAAAGCTGCACATGATGTTGGGTTTAATTTAGGCATTAGTACTGATAATGGATTTACTTCTGTATATGATAATTATTATACCATTAACAGGATTTATGTTAATGCCTTTTATAGTATGAGAAAGTTTCAATATAATTTAACCCACGAAATGAAATAAACAAAAAAGTTAGGAGGATATGTAACTTATTTTATTGTTCTAAATTCATATCCTTGATCTTTTAAATATTCTATAATTTGAGGTAATGCTTTAGCTGTTTGTATTTTACCATAAGTATCATGCATCAATATAATTACTTTTGATTTTGTTCCAACCTCTTGCTTTAATATACTAAATAATTCAGCTGCACTTTTATTGTATTTACCTGATGCATCTTTAATTTCAACATTCCAGTCTATACTAATAATATTTTTTTCCTTTAATTTTGCATCGAACTCTGGTAAATTTGGATCATTATAATATTCTCTAGACATATATCCGCCTGGTACTCTTAAAATCCTTGTACTAAAGGCTTGACCAAGAACATTTTTTAAAACATCATTATTTTTTTTCACATCGTTCATGAAAATGGGTACATTAATTTCGTTGTTAGGGAGTAATATATTGTTTCTATTATGAGAATAAGTATGATTACCTATTGCATTTCCTTCATTAAATTCACGTTTTACAAGTTCTTTGCTCCTTTCATTTTCTTCTATATTTTCTCCAACCAAAAAAAATGTTGCTTTTACATTATTTTTTTTTAGAATATCTAGTATTTTCGGGGTAACAGTAGTAGATGGACCATCATCGAAGGTAAGAAATGCTATTTTAGTATAATCACTTTTTGCTTTGTAATTCAATATGGCACTTACCATTGTAGCATCATAACTATATTTTTCTCCTTCTTTATTTACGTTAAGATCTTTTGAAAATTTGTTACTGGTTTCAATATTATTTTTTAATGTGCCAATAACTGTAGAAGTAACTGTTGAAATTGCTTGCTTAGTGTTAACTTGTCCTTTAGCAAAATTTTTATAAATTATTATTGTACCTATTAAAATTAAAAAAAAACAGCTAGCTATTAAATGTATCTTCACTAATTTTTTATTCATATTTACCACTCCATTAACTAACATTTATAATTGCGTTGTATATAGTATGACAATATTTATTATTGAAAATAGAAAGTTGTTATATCTATGTATATTAAAAAGATTAAAATTTATGTAATGGAATGAAAAATATTATATATTAACATATGAGATTACTTAGAAGAGTAAAAAGACAAGAAAGGGAGGGGTTAAAAAAATAAAATAATATAGCTAAAGGGAGTTCATTATGATGAACTCCCTTTAGCTATATTAAAATATTTAATTATGAACTAAGTAGAGCATAACAATTATATTTTTGAATCTTTTATGATTGCCTTGAGTACCTTTGCAGATTCAACAAGTTGATTGTTTTCATCTTCATTGAGGTTAACTTGTAGTATTTTCTTTACTCCCTCTCTACCTAGAATTGTTGGAATTCCCATATAAACGTCATCTATTCCATATTCACCGTTTAGTAGGGCAGATACTGTAAGAATAGAGTTTTCATTGCTTAATATTGCTTCAACTATTCTTTTTACGGCTAGTGCGACAGCATAATAGGTTGCACCTTTTTTTTCAAGAACTTTATATCCTGCTCGTTTTACATCATTATGGATAGTAGACTTCATATCATAATTACATGTTTTAGAACTAATAGTACAGTACTCATCGATATTCATACCTGCAATACTAGTTAAACTCCAAGTAGCTATCCCTATGTGTTAAGATAGTTGTCGTAGAGAGAAATATAGTATACTATACAGT
>ERZ1463035.6-NODE-6-length-51975-cov-13.115351_pt1 | contig 51975 bp, 48 predicted proteins | sample MGYA00564486_ERZ1463035 | MGnify/ENA primary metagenome ERZ1463035 (study PRJEB39244, sample SAMEA3635149) | Helicobacter pylori | study: EMG produced TPA metagenomics assembly of PRJEB11511 data set (Assembly of a 5300-year-old Helicobacter pylori... | reverse complement strand
TCCTTGCAATAGCAGGGTTTTAAATAAATAAAACAAAGATAGTGTTAACACTATCCATAAGAAAAGGGAAGTGTAAAAATGAATTTTTTTGTTAATCTAAGTGTAAAGAAAAAGATTGTATCGGTATTCTCAGTTGTTTGTATTTTTATGATTTTAATAGGAGTAGAGGGCATAATCAGTTCAGATAAGATAAATGATGGTTCTATGTCTATATACAGTAACAATCTACAATCCATAAAAGATTTAGAAGAAACTAAAGGAAATATAAATAGTATTAGAGCTGAGATGCTCAGAATTGTTTTTGAGAGAGACAAATTAAAACTAGATGAAGAAATAAAGAATATAGATGATTTAACAAGTGAAGATATAATCCTTGAAAAGGATTATCTAAGTTCAACGTTTACATCGACAGAAGAGGAAAAAACTTATGCTGCTTATAAAAGTGACTTAGTAAAATACAGAGAAGGAAGGAATGAAATAATTGATTTCGTAAAAGCTAAGAACCCTATGGAGGCTATGAAACTTAATTCAAAGCTTGATGTAATAAGAATTTCAATGTCTAATAATTTAGCAAAATGTATTGAAATAAATGTTAAATCTGCTGAGAAAGCAAACTTAGATAATACAGCTCAGTTTAGCAAAGCTAGAAACACAATTATAATTTATACAAGTATAGCATTTCTTGTTATAATTTTTATGGCTTATTTATTAAGTAAAAATATAATAAATCCATTAAACAAAATAAAAGATTTGGCAGGGAGATTATCTCGTTATGATTTTTCTGAAACAATTATTATTACAAGGAAAGATGAATTTGGACAAACTGGAACTGCATTAAACATTGCTCAGGAAAATATAAAAGAACTAGTAAAAGAAATAATGGATAATTCTTCAAATATGAGTGCCTCATCTGAAGAACTCTCAGCGACGGTCGAGGAAATAAGCTCTAAAATAGAAATTGTAGATAGTTCAACAGTGGAAATAAACAAGGCGGTTCAAGAATCTAGTGCTACATCAGAGGAAATAACTGCATCTGTCGAAGAAGTTAATTCAAGTATGGAAGAACTATCTTCAAAAGCAATGGAAGGTAGCAGTAATGCATCTCAAATTAAAGAAAAAGCAAAAACAGTTAGAATAGAGGCTAATAAAGCTCTTGAAAATAGTAAGAGTATTTATGAAGCAAAAGAAAAAGGAATACTAAAAGCTATAGAAGATGGAAGAGTTGTAGATGAAATAAAGGTTATGGCAGATGGAATTGCGGCCATCGCATCACAAACTAATTTATTAGCATTAAACGCTGCTATTGAAGCAGCAAGAGCAGGAGAACAAGGAAAAGGATTTGCAGTAGTTGCAGATGAAGTAAGGAAACTTGCAGAACAATCATCAGAAACTGTAAATACAATTCAAGGTACTATAGTAAAAGTTCAAGATGCTTTTAAACATTTGTCTGAAAATAGTAATGATATACTTAAATTTATTATAGAAGATATTACACCAGTATTAGAACAATACGCAGAGGCTGGAATGCAATATGGTGAAGATGGAGAATTTATAAGTGCCATGTCAGAGGAAATAGCAGCTATGTCAGAAGAAGTGGAAGCATCAATAAATGAAGTTAGTATGGCAGCACAAACTTTGGCACAGAGTTCACAGCTTTCTGCAGAACATACAGGAGACATTCAAGTTAGCATTGAGGAAACTTCAAAAGCTATGGTACAGGTATCGCAAACATCACAAATGCAAGCAGAGCTTGCACAAAAGCTTAATGGAATGGTACAGAAGTTTAAAATTTAGAGTACGATTTATTATATATTTTGAAGTATCTATAATAACAAAAGTGTCAGGTATGATCTAATTTCATACCTGGCAATTTTTTAGTTTAAAAATTGAGAATGAAAATAATGAATTTATAAATACATTATAAGTTTTTATTGTGATCTTCTTTAGAATAAAATTTTCTGTAAATCGTTTATTGACTTAATTAAGTCAAGGTGTAATAATTAGGGTAACGTTTACAAGAGTTTTGGTATCATAAGTAAACGGTACAATAAAATATTGTAGTTTCTTAAAGGTTATATAAAATAACCATATATAAATACACCAGGGGGGGATTATTTATGACCAAAGTTATGAAAACTATGGATGGAAATGAAGCGTGTGCTTATGTATCATATGCTTTTACTGAGGTAGCAACAATTTACCCAATAACACCATCTTCACCAATGGCTGAGCATGTAGATGAATGGTCGGCTTATGGAAAGAAAAACCTTTTTGGACAAACAGTAAAATTGGTAGAGATGGAATCAGAAGCAGGGGCTATAGGGGCAGTTCATGGTTCTCTTGAAGCAGGAGCTTTAACTACATCTTATACGGCGTCACAAGGATTGCTTTTAATGGTACCTACAATGTATAGAATTGCAGGACAATTAAAGCCAGGAGTATTACATGTAAGTGCTCGTACAGTAGGCACTCATGCACTTTCAATTTTTGGGGATCATTCAGATGTAATGTCTTGCCGCCAAACAGGTTTTGCAATGATGTCTACTGCAAGTGTACAAGAAGTTATGGATTTATCTGGTGTTGCACATTTAAGTGCAATTAAAGGACGTGTACCATTTTTACACTTTTTTGATGGTTTTAGAACTTCTCATGAAATTCAAAAAATTGAATGCCTTGAATATGATGATTTAGCTAAACTTATAGATCAAGACTCCCTTAAGGCATTTAGAAAAAATTCTTTGAATCCTGAAAGACCTGTTCAACGTAGCACAGTACAAAATCCCGATATTTTTTTTCAGGCACGTGAGGCAAGTAATAGGTTTTATGATGCTATTCCTGGTATTGTAGAAGGTTACATGAATGATATTAATAAAATTACAAAAAGAAATTATAAATTATTTAATTACTATGGTGCAACTGATGCTGACCGTGTAATTATCGCTATGGGTTCTGTATGCGGAGCAATAGAGGAAACAATAGATTATTTAAATGCAAATGGCGAAAAAGTTGGTCTTGTTAAAGTACATTTATTTAGGCCATTTTCAGTGAAACATTTGTTAAATGTAATTCCCAAAACAGTTAAAAACATTGCTGTTTTAGATAGAACTAAAGAACCGGGATCAGCAGGTGAACCACTATTTGAAGATGTGTGTACTGCTTTCGTAAACAAAGAAGTTCGTCCAAAACTTTATGGAGGCCGTTATGGATTATCATCTAAAGATACAACACCAGCCCAAATAGTTGCGGTATATGAAAATCTTAAACAAAGTAACCCTAAAGATCATTTTACTGTTGGGATTAATGATGATGTAACACACCATTCAATCAACGTAGGCGAAGAACTTGATGTGCAATCAAAAGGAACAATTAGTTGTAAGTTTTGGGGACTTGGTTCAGACGGTACAGTGGGAGCAAACAAAAATTCAATAAAGATTATTGGTGATCATACAGATATGTTTGTTCAAGCTTATTTCGTTTTTGATACAAAAAAATCTGGTGGGGTAACACAATCGCACTTACGCTTTGGAAAAGAGCCTATACGATCAAGTTATCTTGTAAAAAAAGCAGATTTTATTGCATGTCATAATTTTTCATATTTAGAGAAGTATGATATAATTTCTGATTTGAAATATGGAAAAACATTTTTATTGAATTGTTGCTGGAAGGGTGAAGAATTAGAAAAACATCTTCCAAGTAAAGTAAAACAATATATTGCTAAAAATAACATAAAGTTTTATACAATTGATGCTTCACGTATTGCTAAAGAAATTGGGTTAGGTGGACGTGCTAATACTGTACTACAAGCTGCTTTTTTTAAATTAGCAAATATTATACCAATAGATGAGGCAGTAGAGTATATGAAGAAATCTATATACGAAAGTTATAGTAAAAAAGGTGATATTATTCTTAATATGAATTATAGGGCAGTAGACAAAGGCATTGAAGGGTTAGTAAAAGTAGAAGTCCCTATATCTTGGGTTAATGTGGTTGAGGATAAGATAGCAGAAGTCGCAAATGTTCCTGATTTCATTAAAAATATTCTTATACCTGTTAACGCTCAAAAGGGTGATAGCATTCCAGTAAGTGCTTTTATAGGTATGGAGGATGGTACGGCGCCACTTGGTACATCAGCCTATGAGAAAAGAGGTATAGCGACTGAGGTTCCATCATGGAATGTAGATAATTGTATTCAGTGTAATCAATGTTCATTTGTGTGTCCACATGCTGCAATAAGACCATTTTTGCTAAGTGCTCATGAAGTAGAAAATGCACCAAATGGATTTAAATTAAAGAAAGCCACAGGAAAAGGCCTTGAAGATTATAAATATAGAATACAAGTTGACATATTAGATTGCACAGGTTGTGGAATTTGTTCAAATGTTTGTCCTGCTAAAGAAAAAGCTCTTACAATGGAACCTATCGAGACTCAGAAAAAGGAGATGGATAATTGGTATTATGCATTATCATTATCTAAGAAAGAAAACTGTGGTGACATTGCTACAGTAAAAGGAAGTCAGTTTATGCAGCCACTACTTGAGTTTTCGGGGGCTTGTGCAGGATGCGGAGAAACCCCTTATGCTAAGGTAATAACACAATTGTATGGAGATAGGATGTATCTTGCCAGTGCAACAGGGTGTTGTCAGGCTTGGGGGGCAGCATCACCATGCGTGCCATATACAACTAATTCAGAAGGCCATGGACCGGCTTGGTCTAACTCATTATTTGAAAATAATGCAGAATTTAGTCTTGGAATGTGCTTAGCTGTGAACCAACAAAGGGAACTATTAAAGTCGAAAGTTGAAAAAGTTATCAATTTAACAACTGATTCAAATATGAAGTCATCACTTCAAAATTGGATCGACAATTATAGAAATGGAAAAACTTCTAAAGATGTAAGTAAAAAGGTAGTTGAAGTATTAAAAACAGCAAAATTAAGTAAAGAACTTAGTAAACTTGCAAATGAAATACTTGAAAGTAAAGAACAACTTGCTAAAAAGTCAATGTGGATGTATGGAGGAGACGGTTGGGCATATGATATTGGATTTGGTGGTCTAGATCATGTTTTATCAAGGGGTGAGGACGTAAATATAATTGTATTTGATACAGAAGTTTATTCAAATACTGGTGGTCAATCATCGAAAGCAACACCAATAGGCGCAGTTGCTCAATTTGCAGCATCTGGTAAAAAGTTTAATAAGAAAGATTTAGGTATAATGGCAATGAGTTATGGTAATGTTTATGTAGCACAAGTAGCTATGGGAGGAAGTCAAAGTCAATTCCTTAAAGCAGTTGTTGAGGCTGAAAGCTATCCTGGCTCATCACTTATTATTGCTTATGCTCCATGTATAAGTCATGGTTTAAAAGGCGGTATGGGTACCACTCAGTCAAATACCAAACGCGCTGTTGAAGTAGGATATTGGCACCTTTATAGGTGTAATCCAGCTCTTGAGAAGCAAGGAAAGAATCCATTTATTTTAGATTCAAAGGAGCCGACAGGTAGTTTTCGCGACTTTTTACTTGGTGAAGTAAGGTATTCATCATTACTAAGAACTTTCCCAGAAAATGCTGAGGAGTTATTTGAAGCTGCAGAAAAAGCGGCAAATAAAAGATACCAGAATTATAGAAGACTTGCCAGTAATTAAGGTATTAAAATCTTCAGTTAGAATAATATATGAATAATGAAAATAAACCTCACTCATTTTTTATGAGCAAGGTTTATTTTTGTTATTCATTTACTGCAGTTCTTGCCATATCCAAGATACTATTGCTTTAGGGCAACCGAATTTCTCCATTTTTTCCATAAGCTTTGGTAAAACTGCTTCAGAACTTGCAGTGCTATATGCAAGGACTAATTCATCTTTTAAAAGCTTAATGAAGGAAAAAAAATTTATTTTAACTGCTTTAGCTACGAGTCCTAATATAACAATTAAAAAGAATATCATTTGCACCATAAGTTGTTATAGCTAATTTACCAAGCGGAATTAGAGCAGCAAGACCAAATTTTGAAACAGTTATCCCAATTAGTGCAAACACACCAAATGGTGCTGTCTTCATTATTTGATTAGTTACCCAGAACATTGCTTGAGCAACCCCTTCGAAAAAGCGAAGGACTGGTTTTCCCTTTTCTCCAATTGCGCCTATGCCTAAACCAAACATAATTGAAAAGAAAATAATTGATAACATGTCTCCATTACCTAAGGACGTAAAAATATTTGTTGGTACAATATTTACAAAGGTATCAGCGAAACTATGATGTTGAAAAGTCGATGCAGTATCTACATAACTTGAAATACTTGTCTTTACAAGTGAATGCATATCTATGTCTATACAATTAATATTTATTTTGGTGTTTTAGGTTTTGCTCCCCAGCATTTGTCACAATTTAGGCAACAATGAGAGGCAAAATTATTACAGTGCCCATTTTTAATTTGATTAGGTAAGTTTACAACTTTTTTCGATTTTTTCATCCATTTAAACATATTTTTTATTTCATTTAGTCCGTGTTTATCAAAAAGTATATTAGAGTCTATGATATACCACCCCTTACAATTTCTCTATTTAATTACTATGGTATATATTATAATGCTTTTGATTATAATATGCAGTAACAATTGATACCAAAGTTAGGAAAATGTATGTGTTGGAAACTCAGGGAAAAGATATTTTGCGCAAGATCTCTTAAACCTCATTAACCATAAATTATGGTATTTTGTAATCCACAATAAAGAGGAAAGTAAACAGTTAGCTGAATTAAATATTGCTAGCAAGGTACAGAGTAAATTTGGAAAGGTAGCACATTTACAATAAGACTTCCGGCAAGCAAGGTACCTAATGAAAATATCGGGTGTGCTAATACAACGAAAAATGGAAATGAAATCGAGTAGAGTTTTTAGACATTTATCCGAAAATTATAGTATAAATTAAAGGCAGTTAAGATATATTCTTAACTGCCTTTATGGAGTTACTGCGTAATAACTTCATGAATTAATATTGGTTTAGTTGCATGATTGCTAATAGAAATATTTTCGTATATTTTTGATTTTACATCCTCAACATTTTCACGATTTGAATATATAGTTACAAGGGTATCACCCTTGTTAATTTTATCTCCGACTTTTCTACGAAGCATTAGTCCTACTGCTAAATCAATTTTATCTTCTTTTGTTGCTCTGCCTGCACCTAGAAGCATTGCAGCAATTCCTATTTCATCAGCTACCATATTTGATACAACACCGCTAGTTAGTGCAGGGACATCAATTTTATATTTTGCTTGTGGTAATTTTTCTGGATTATCTACAATTGATGAATCTCCACCTTGGTTTTTAATGAATACTTTGAATTTATCTAAAGCTTTTCCATTTTTTATTACTTCAAGAAGCATTTTTCTTGCTTCTTCTAATGTATTTGCTTTTTTAGCAAGTACTACCATTTGACTTCCAAGTGTTAAAACGAGTTCTGTTAAATCCTCAGGACCTTCGCCTTTTAATGTATCAATAGCTTCTTTTACTTCAAGTGCATTACCAATTGCAAAGCCTAAAGGTTGTGACATGTCAGAAATTATTGCCATTGTTTTTCTTCCTACGTTATTTCCAATTTGAACCATAGCATGTGCTAAATTTTCTGCATCTTTATCTGTTTTCATAAAAGCTCCTGCACCTGTTTTAACATCAAGTACTATCGCATTAGCACCGGCTGCAATCTTTTTACTCATGATAGAACTAGCTATGAGTGGGATTGAGTTTACAGTTCCAGTAACATCACGAAGTGCATATAATTTTTTGTCTGCAGGCGTTAAGTTTCCACTTTGTCCAACAACTGCAACTTTATCTTTATTAACTAAATCAATAAATTGATTTATTGTAATTTCTACATGAAAGCCACTAATAGATTCTAATTTATCAATTGTACCGCCAGTATGTCCAAGGCCTCGTCCTGACATTTTAGCAACAGGTATACCTAAAGCAGCAACGAGGGGTGCGAGTACTAATGTTGTTGTATCACCTACACCTCCAGTTGAATGTTTATCTACTTTTATACCTTCGATTTTTGATAAATCAATAGTTTCACCGGAATTAACCATAGCCATTGTTAAATCTGCTCTCTCTCGATCATTCATATCTTGAAAATAAATAGCCATTGCAAGGGAACTTGCTTGATAATCAGGAATAGTTCCTTTAGTATAACCTTCTATGAAAAAATTAATTTCTTCAGTTGTTAATTCTTTACCATCACGCTTTTTTGAAATTATATCTACCATTCTCATTTTATTTCCATCCTTTTTATTTTGATTTTAATTTTATGAAATTTTTATATTACACTATTAGACCAACAACAGTTGATGTTAATATGCTTACGAGTGTTGCTCCAAATAGCAGTTTTAGACCAAACCTAGCTACAACATTTCCTTGTTTTTCATTGAGCCCTTTTACCGCTCCAGAAATAATTCCAATTGATGAAAAATTAGCGAAAGAAACTAAAAATACAGAAACAATAGCTGTTGTTCGAACAGTTAAGTGTACAGTACCACTTGCCAAAGTTGTCATGGCAACAAATTCATTAGATACTAATTTGGTTGCCATTATACTTGCTGCAGGTATAGATTCACTAAAAGGTACACCCATTAAAACCGCAAATGGTGAGAATACGTATCCAAGTAAATTTTGAAAAGAAATACCAAAAATACCTTTGAAAATCATATTAATCATAGCGATTATGGCTACAAATCCAATAAGCATTGCTCCAACTATGATAGCTACTTTGAATCCATCCATAATATATTCACCAAGCATTTCGAAGAATGATTGCTTTTTTTCTTCTTTAACTACTAATATATCTTCCTCTGGTGTTACTGTATATGGATTTATAATAGAAGTTATAATAAATCCACCAAATAAATTTAAAACAAGTGCAGTTACAACATATCTAGGTTTTATAAGAACCATATATGAACCAACTATAGACATAGACACCGTTGACATAGCTGATGCACAAAGGGTATAAAGCCTATGTTCTGGTAATAGACCAAGTTCTTTTTTTACTGAAATAAATACTTCTGATTGACCAAGGATAGCAGCGGCTACACCATTGTAAGATTCTAGTTTACCCATACCGTTAATTTTACTTAAGCCAAGGCCAATATATTTTATTATGAAAGGAAGTATTTTAAAGTGTTGAAGAATTCCAATCAAAGCAGAAATAAATACTATTGGTAAAAGCACACCTATAAAAAATGTAAATTGATTTGCATTAACTAATCCACCAAATACAAAATTTACGCCTTCACCAGCACATTTAAGTAATAATTGGAAACCATTTGCTATTCCACCGACTAGAAAATTACCAACTTCAGTATTTAGTAAGATAAAACCGAGTATGAATTGAAGAATAATCATTATAACAATAGGACGGTATTTTATCTTTTTTTTACCAGTACTAGTACTCCATGCAAGTCCTAACACAACAAGTAACCCGAAAATCCCAATAATATATTTCATTTTGATGCTACACCCCTTGATTATCATTAGTTTAATATAGTAAAACCATATAACGATTACATTATATACTATCTAAATATAAAATATTTTTATGATCTTAAAAAAGATTTGTATATGTAGCCTTATATTTACAGTTATTAAAATCATAAATACAAAACTACATGTTTATTTAAATATATATTGATAATATGTATTTTTTTAAAATACAATTTTATATCTAAGAAATAATTGAAATACCTGAGCTTGTCCCAATACGAGTTGCACCAGCTTCAACCATTTGCATAGCTTCTTCTTTGGTATGGATACCACCGGAAGCTTTGACACCCATCTCTTTACCTACAGTTTCACGCATTAGTTTAACATCTGGAGCAGTTGCTCCACCTTTTGAAAAGCCAGTCGAGGTTTTTACAAAATCGGCACCTGCTTTTTTAGCAATTTGGCAAGCTTTTATTTTTTCATCTTGTGATAATAAGCAAGTTTCAATAATAACTTTTACTAATGATTTTCCTTTTGCAACTTCAACTACTGCTTTAATATCTTGCTCTACATAAGCATAATTTTTATTCTTTAGTTCACCAATGCTAATAACCATATCCACTTCAGTTGCACCATTTTTAATGGCATCTTTTGCTTCAAAGGCTTTTGTTTCAGTTGTGTTTGCACCTAGTGGAAATCCTATAACAACACAAACATTGACTTCGCTATCTTTTAATCCTAGGCTAGCAACTTTAGTCCATATTGGATTTACACAAACTGAAGCAAAATTATTTTTCTTAGCCTCCTGTATTAATTGTAGAATTTGTGTTTTTGTTGCATCTGGTTTTAATTCAGTATGATCAATAAGTTTAGCAATATTCATTGTAAATCTCCCTTTTTATCTTTATTATTATTTTATTAGATCTTTTTTAGTGAAAGCGCCTGGTAATATCTCATCTAATGTTTTAACTAAATACTCAGTTTTACCTTTTCCAAGAATTATCTTAGTATCAACTGATGCAAATTCTGCTATCACTTGTCTACAAATACCACAAGGATAAGTATAATCATTTTCTACTCCGACTATTGCAATTGCCTTAATAGTTGTATACCCTTCAGATACTGCCTTAAATATCGCAGTTCTTTCCGCACAATTTGTTGCACCATAGGATGCGTTTTCTATGTTACATCCTGTATATATCTTCCCGTCGTAAGTTAATACAGCGGCTCCAACTTTGAAATTAGAATATGGAGAGTAAGAATTTTTTCTTGCGTCAATTGCTTTAGAAACTAAATCCTGGTATTCCACAATAATAAACCCCCTTTTAGACATGAGTATGATTTTATAATAAAGCTTATTGGCACAATTGTAAAGTTGCAGGTGAAATTATGTATGATATATTGACATTTAAATTTAAGAACAATATACTATTATCATGGGATTTTAATATGTTATCCTAAATTTCACTATATCATAAATTATAACAGGAGACTAAAATTATGGAGAAAAATAAGGATAGGCAGAGTATAAATGTTGCAAGATTGTATTATGAATCTCAATATAGTCAAAATCAAATTGCAGAATCACTAAAGATTTCTAGGCCGACAGTATCTAAACTTTTAAATTACGCAAGGGAACACGGCTATGTTACTATTCAAATAAATGATCCGGCCAATATATCGGATGATTTATCAATAGCATTAAAAGAAAAATATAATTTAGGTACTGTTATTATTGCTTATGCGCCATTAAATAATAATGAAGAGATAAAAAAACATATAGGTCGCGCGGCAGCTGAGTATCTTAATAATATTGTTAAAGATGACGATATTATTGGAATAAGTTGGGGTACAACTATGTATTCTATAGCTTCGCAGTTGGTTGATAAGAAATTAAAGGGTGTTCAGGTTGTTCAGCTTAAAGGTGGGTTAAGTCATACACATATTAGTACATATGCATCTGAGGTAAATAAATTGTTTACAAATGCATTTCATGCAAATGGAAGATCTTTACCATTACCACTTATATTTGATACGCCTGAACTTAAAAAAATTACAGAAAAAGATAGTCATATTAATCAAATAATACAAATGGGTAAACAAGCGAATATTGCTATATTTTCTGTAGGTACAGTTAAAGATGACGCTTTATTATTTAGGTTAGGTTATTTTAATAAAGAAGAGATAAAATCTATTCAGGATCATGCAGTTGGTGATGTATGTTCACGTTTTTTTAATAATAAAGGTGAAATATGTGACGAAAAAATTAATAGTCGAATAGTTGGAATAGAGTTAGATGAATTGAAAAAAAAGGAACAAACTATTTTGGTTGCAGGTGGAGAAAGAAAAATTGATGCTTTGAATGTTGCACTAACATCTAAAATAGCTAATACGTTAGTGATAGATCAATTCACTGCTAAATTATTACTTTTAAAAAAATAAGGGAGATACTACTGGATATTATACAGTAGCTTTTTTATTTTTTGAAACTTGTTGTAAAATAAAATTATTGCATTTTTCAATCATTGGACACAAAAAAATACTATTTTGCACAAATGTAAAATTAATAGTTTACATTTGTGCAAAAGGATGTTATTATGCATATATAGATAAAATTTAAGGAGTTGTAAACATATGAAAATATCTAAATATATTGATCATACATTGTTAAAACCAGATGCAACGGAGAAAGAAATATTGAAGCTTATTGAGGAAGCGAAGACTTATGATTTTGCATCAGTTTGCATAAATACGAGTTGGGCTAAGCTTGCCAATAATCAATTGAAGGATTCGAATGTTAACGTTTGCGTGGTGGTTGGGTTTCCACTTGGAGCAGCATCTGCGGAGTCTAAAGTATATGAAACTAAAATTGCAGTTGAAGATGGTGCCGATGAAGTGGATATGGTTATTGCCATAGGGCAACTCAAATCAGGTAATGAGGATTATGTAAGAGAAGAAATTAAGAAGATTGTGGAAGCTTCAGGCGATAAACTAGTTAAAGTAATTATAGAGACATGCTTATTAACAGATAAAGAGAAAGTCAGAGCATGCATTTTAGCAAAAGAAGCTGGAGCAGATTTTGTTAAAACATCAACTGGATTTTCAAAAGGTGGTGCTAATGCACATGATGTTAAGTTAATGCGTGAAACTGTTGGTGATGATATGGGAGTTAAGGCTTCAGGTGGTATACATACAAAAGAAGAAATGTTAGAGATGATAAACAATGGTGCTTCTAGAATTGGTGCAAGTTGTGGAATAGAACTTAAAAAATCATATAAACAAAGGAGAAATTTATATGCGTATGAAAGATATTAAGCAATATCCAGATGGTTATTTAAGTGAAATGCCAGGTTTTCAATTTAGTTTGCTATCATTATTATTTCCTTTATGGGCAGCGGCTGCTAGTTTAAATGACATATTGATTACACAGTTTAAAAGTGTATTTTATTTAAGTGATTTTGCTAGTGCGTTAGTACAAAGTGCATTTTATGGAGGATATTTTTTAATTGCTATTCCAGCAGCATTATTAATTAAAAAAACAAGTTATAAAATAGCTATATTATCAGGACTTGGTTTTTATATTATTGGTTGTACTTTATTTTATCCTGCATCAAATATGGCAACGTATTCAATGTTTTTAGTAGCAATTTTTGTTCTTGCTATAGGACTTAGTTTTTTAGAAACATCAGCTAATACGTATAGTTCGCTTATGGGACCGAGAGATAAAGCAACTCTTCGTTTAAATATTAGTCAAACAGTTTATCCAATAGGATCCATTATAGGAGTTTTACTCGGAAAATATCTTATTTTCCAAAATGGTGCATCTTTAAAGTCACAGATGTCAAAAATGACACCACAAGCGGCTAAAGATTTTGGAGCATCTGCTCTGCAGCATACATTACAACCTTATAAATATCTTATTTTAATTTTAATTGTAGTATTTATTTTGTTTGTAATCACTAAGTTTCCTAAATGTAAATCTCAAAATATTAAAGGTAAAGAAGAAACTAAAGTAAGTATCTTAGAAACACTAAAATATTTATCTAAAAATAATAATTTTAAAAAAGGTATTATTGCTCAATTCATATATGTAGGTATGCAAACAACGGTTTGGTCATTTACTATAAGATTAGCATTAACATTAGATAAAAATATAAGTGAAAGAAGTGCTTCAACGTATATGATATATACATTTATAGCCTTTTTCCTTGGTAAATTTGTAGCTAATTTCTTGATGAATAAGTTTAATGCATCAAAAGTATTATTTATATATTCAATAGTTGGATGTTTATCACTACTATATGTAACATTATCTCCAAACTTTACTTCTGTATATGCAGCAATTGTAGCAAGTTTCTTGTTTGGACCATGTTGGGCTACAATTTATGCTGAAACTTTGGATTCCGTAAAAGATAAGAAATATACAGAAACAGCTGGTGCAATTATTGTTATGGCAATAGTTGGAGGGGCATTTATTCCGGCAATACAAGGCCTTGTATCGGATGCTATTGGTTCAATGCAGCTATCATTCATAGTGCCAACCATTTGTTTTGCTTTAGTAGGTATATATTTTTACTCGGAAATGAAAAGGTTTAAAAACATTTCACAAAAAAATTAATAGAGGAGTGGATTGCAGTGAATAAAATATTTTTACAAAGGGATATGTTTAGTCAAAAACGCTATGTTATTTATAAATCAGAGGAATTTGAAGTAACATTATTTAAGTATCCATCAGATATTGAGGCAATAGAATTAACTAATAGTAAAGGAAAGGTAACTATTCTTCCATTTATGGGACAAATCATATGGGGATTAGAATTTGATGGACATGATCTTAGAATGAAGAATATGTTTAAAATTCCTAGGGAGGCTAATGAAATTGTAGAGACCTATGGTTGCTTTGCTTTTCATTCAGGACTTCTAGCTAATGGTTGCCCATCTCCTACAGATACTCATCTTTTACATGGTGAAATGGCTTGTTCAAAAATGGATAACTCATGGCTTGAGATTGATAATGATTTTGTGAAAATTGCAGGAGATACAGAATATGCTAAAGGTTTTGGAGATCATTATTTAGCAAGTCCAAGTGTTACATTAAGTAAAGGAGAATCAAATATTTGTATTGAGATGTCTGTGACAAATTTGTCAGAGTGTCAAGATATGCCCCTACAATATATGTGTCATATGAATTATGCATATGTTAATAATGCTAAATTAACTCAATCGTTACCAAATGAGGCGTTTATGCTTAGAGAATCAATTCCAGCTCATGTTCATCCTACGAAGGGGTGGCTTGCTTATAACAAAGAGCTTAAAGAGCACCCAGGTTCATTAAATGTATTAAATGGATCAGAGATGTATGATCCTGAAATTGTTTTTTTCGCAGATAATTTAGAAAAGTATGGAGAAGAATTAACATTTGAAATGGCTTCCCCGGAAGAATTTATATTTTTCACTAAATTTTCAACAAAAGATTTTAATTATGCTACAAGATGGCTATTATATAATGAAGATCAAAAAGTTGCAGCCTTTGTATTACCAGGAACGTGCAGGCCAGAAGGGTTTAATGCAGCAAAAGAAAACGGTAGCTTAATTTATTTGAAACCACAAGAAAAAAGAACATTTAAAGTTATAACTGGAAAAAGATAAGATATAATTAAATCAAAGATAAAAGTTGTATTACAGTATATAGGGAGGGTTTATAAATGAAGATAGCAGTTATTGGTTCAAATATGATAGATTTAATAACTTATATTGATCGTATGCCAAAAGAGGGTGAAACTTTAGAAGCACCGGATTTTAAAATGGGGTTCGGTGGTAAAGGAGCAAATCAAGCTATTGCAGCCTCAAAATTTGAATCTGATGTTATGATGGTAAGTAAAGTTGGAGATGATCTTTTTGGTGAAAATACTATTAAAAACTTAAAAGAAAATGGTATTAACACTGACTTTGTTACAATTCAAAAAAATAAGGCAAGTGGTGTTGCACCTATTTTTGTTGAGAAAAACTCTAAAAATAGTATTTTGATTATTAAAGGCGCAAATAAAGATTTATCAACAAAGGATATAGATGATGCAAGTAAACAATTGAAAGAATGTTCTTTGATTGTTTTGCAGTTAGAAATCAGTTTAGAGACTGTTTATTATGCAATAGATTTTGCAAATGAAAATCATATTCCAGTTTTACTAAATCCTGCTCCTTGTATACCGGATATAGATTTAAGTTATGTTTGTAAATGTGATTTTTTTGCACCAAATGAAAGTGAATTGGGTATCGTAACAAATAGAAATGTAAATACAATAGATGAGATAAAAGAGGCGGCACATTACATTGCAAATAAAGGTGTTAAAAATGTTATTGTTACAATGGGAAGTAGAGGAGTTCTTTGGGTAAACAATAATGAGGAGCATTATGTGAAAGCATATAAAGTTAATGCAATTGATACAACGGGTGCCGGTGATTCATTTATTGGATGTTTTGCACATTTTTATGTAACAACAAAAGATATTTTGTTATCTTTAAAAAAAGCAACAGCGTTTGCAGCACTAAGTGTTACAAAATATGGTACACAGTCTTCTTATCCAACCGTGGCTGAATTTGATAAATTTATTAAACAAAACAAATAAATCTATCAATTGCATCTATGGATTATTAAAGAATTGACATTTATAAAATTTTACGCAAAAGGGTATTCCTAAATTAAAATTAATGGAATATTTTTTTGCGTAAATATTTAAAACTTATAATTATTTTAAATTTGTTTTAAAAATGATAAAAAAAGATATATATGATACAATATAAAATTCAAAAAATAAATTAGAGGATTATAAGTATATATATAGAATTATACATATATATATATACTTATACAAATTATGGGAGATGGCTGAATTTGAAATTAAAAACAGCAACACTAATTGCAGTGATTGGAACATTTTTAATGATATTATCTGAGATTTATTATACTTTTATAGATGCAGGAAATGCAGTAGGCAAAGTATTTGGGCTTTTTTATTTATTCGGGATGATATCTTTATTTATATTTTTTATAAGATTATATTCCAATCAAAAGGAGAAATAAGATATGGCGAGTTTAAATGAAATTTTAGAAATTCGAAAAAAAACAATAGATAGTAATACATTAATAATAAGCAAAAAAAATAAAATTGGTGTTATGATAAAATTAATAGGTAAAATTGCAATGGGACTCGGAATTTTCTGTGGTCTAATTCTTGGATTATTATTAACTACTCCAGCGAGTGGTGTAACATCAAATCCAAATCCATTAAGATGGGTATACGCAATTGCAATTATGGGATCTTCTTTTATAAGTGGATTTTTGATTATTGGGTTTGGTGAAATTATAATTTTATTAAATGATATTCAACATAATATTAAATTAAAGTAATATATAGTCCTTATATGAAAATTACTCAAATAAAAAGGTGATTTGAGGGTAATAAATTAATGTGTATTGCATATTTTTTATATAAATTTAAAAAAGTGCAAAAAAACTCATAAACACGCGTTAATAGAATATAATGTAATAATTAGAGCGAATAGACGCTTATATGATAATTGATATATTTAAACTTTTTATATAAAATAGAATTGTACAAATATAGGGGGGATGAACAATGAAATTTGGTTATTTTGATGATATAAACAAAGAGTATGTTATTACTACACCTAAGACTCCGTATCCATGGATTAATTATCTTGGAACAGATGATTTTTTCTCGCTAATTTCAAATACTAGCGGTGGTTATTGTTTTTACAAGGATGCACGGCTTCGAAGGTTAACTAGATATAGATATAATAGTGCACCTGTAGATAGTGGGGGAAGATATTATTATATAAACGATGGTGGTGACGTGTGGACACCAGGATATATGCCAGTTAAAACTGAATTGGATTCCTATGAATGTAGACATGGACTTGGATATACTAAAATTAAAAGCGCAAGAAATGGTATTCAAGTAGAACAATTAATGTTTGTCCCTTTAAAGTATCACGGAGAAATCAATCAACTTAAAATAAAAAACACATCAAATCATACTAAGGAAATTAAAATATTTTCATTCATTGAATTTTGTTTATGGAATGCTTATGATGATATGACTAATTTTCAAAGAAATTTTAGTACTGGTGAAGTGGAAATAGATAATTCTGTGATTTATCATAAAACGGAGTATAGAGAAAGACGTAATCATTATTCATTTTACTCAGTTAATACGGATATAGATGGATTCGATAGTGACAGAGAGTCATTTCTAGGATTATACAATGGGTTTGATTCGCCACAAACAGTTATGAGTGGTAAATCAAATGATTCTGTAGCTAGTGGATGGTCTCCTGTAGGATCACATAGTAAAACATTAACACTTAAACCTGGTGAAGAAGCAAGTTTAATCTTCATAATTGGATACGTAGAAAATAAGGAAGATGATAAGTGGGAAAGTCCTGGAGTTATTAATAAAACTATTGCTAAAGATATGATAGCAAGGTTTAGTACAGATATTCAAGTAGAAGAGGGATTAGAAGATTTAAGTAAATATTGGCTTAATCTATTATCAAAATATAGTATAAAAAGTGATGATGATAAGCTAAACCGTATGGTTAATATATGGAATCCTTATCAATGCATGGTAACGTTTAATATGTCTAGAAGTGCATCATATTTTGAATCTGGAATTGGAAGAGGTATGGGATTTAGAGACTCTAATCAAGATTTACTTGGGTTTGTACACCAAATTCCGGGTAGAGCGAGAGAAAGAATACTAGATATAGCAGCAACACAATTTGAGGATGGTGGAGCTTATCATCAATATCAACCGTTAACTAAAAAGGGTAACTTTGAAGTTGGAGGTGGATTTAATGATGATCCATTATGGTTAATATTAGGCACTGCGGCCTACATAAAAGAAACAGGAGATTTTAGTATATTAAAGGAACTTGTAGCTTTCAATTGTGATGATAGTATAAAAGATACACTTATGGAACATTTAAAACGTTCTTTTTATCATGTTGTAAATAATCTTGGTCCTAATGGACTTCCCCTAATTGGAAGGGCCGATTGGAATGATTGTTTGAATTTAAACTGTTTTTCTACAGAACCAGATGAGTCTTTTCAAACATTTGGAGATCCAGATGGAAGAGTTGCGGAATCTGTTCTTATTGCTGGCATGTTCGTGTTTATAGGACCAGAGTATGTAGAATTATGTAAAAGATTTGGATTGAATAAAGATGCTAAAATAGCACAAACTCATATTGATAATATGAGAAAGACCGTTATAGAAAAGGGATTTGACGGAGATTGGTTTTTAAGAGCATATGATGCTTTTGGCAATAAGGTTGGTAGCAAAGATAATGATGAGGGACAGATATATATAGAATCACAAGGGTTCTGCGTAATGGCAGGCATTGGGGTAGAAGAAGGTTTAGCGTTAAAAGCACTAGATTCTGTAAAGGAAAAATTAGATACCAAATATGGAACAATGATTTTGACACCAGCTTATACAAAGTATGATTTAAACATTGGTGAAATTACATCTTATCCACCAGGTTACAAAGAAAATGCTGGAATATTCTGTCACAACAATCCATGGATAATGATTGCTGAGACAGTTTTAGGCAGAGGGGATAGGGCATATGATGTATACAAAAAAATAGCTCCTGCCTTTATTGAAGACATAAGTGAGATTCATAGAACTGAGCCTTATGTTTATTCACAAATGGTAGCAGGAAAAGATGCAGCAAGGCAAGGTGAAGCTAAGAATTCTTGGCTTACAGGAACTGCTGCATGGAACTATTTTGCAATTACTCAATTTATTTTAGGTGTAAAACCTGAGTATGATGGGCTTAGTGTAAATCCTTGCATTCCAAAAGAATGGAATAGTTTTGAGATTAAGAGATCATTTAGGGGAGACATATATAATATTAAAGTAACTAATCCTTTGCACATTTGTAAAGGTGTTAAAGTAATAACTGTGGATGGAAAAGTTATACAAGGAAATATATTACCTGTATTTGCTGATGGATGCGGACATAAAATAGAAGTAGAAATGGGAAATTAAAAGAATAATTTGTAAAAGATTAAACAAAGCAATTATATTTGGGGGGCTATAAAATGGGAAAAAAAATCCGGAGAATAAATTCTAAAAGTATTCTAGGTAAATTGACTATAACTTTTTCTTTATTAGTAATGATTTAATTAATGGTAACAGGGGTATCTACATATTTAATAACAAAGGCAAATGTTACTAAAGATTTTAAAAATTCTTCAACCGAGACCTTAAGACAGAACAAAAATTATGTAGAGATGATAAATAGCTCAGTAGATAATATGCCAGCACAGCTATATTCTAATAAAAAATTTATATCCCTAATTAATAATGATAAAGTAAATAATGATATTAAGGATAATAATAGAGTATTAATTTCAAATGAACTGACAAATGCAACATTAACAAATAGTTTAAATGTTATTAGTGGAATGACTTTTTATAGTGAAAATGGTTTGACATCTAGTTTTCCAACAAATGTAAGAACCTTGGAGGAGTCTAATAGTGTTATGGAAGGCGCTAAAAAAGAGTCCTGGTATAATGTGGTAGTTAAGAATAATGGAAAGCCATATTGGTTACCACCACATGATTCAAAGATTGTAGAAGGTAGAAACGCTAGTTATCTAAGTAGTATTAGTGTAATTAAAAATATTACTGGAACAAAAGTTTTAGGAATTTTAGAAATAGATATAAGTGTAGATGTTTTAAATAGTGCTTTAACTGATTCCAAAATAGGTAAAAATGGATATATATATTATAGATGAAAATGGTAAAATAGTAGCACATAAGGACTCTAAATTAGCGGGAACACAATTAAAGGATAATGTTTATAGTTCTATAAAAAATAGTAAAGATGGAGATTTTACATTTAAAGATGGGAATACTAAGATGTTTGGTGTGTATTCTAAATCAACCTTAAATGGTTGGAAATATGTTGCTGTAGTACCTGAAGCTGAATTGTCAGCAACGGCCACAAATATACAAAAATATATTTCAGTAATTATAATCTTATGTTTAATTGCTTGTGTTATTATTTCTCTATTGATGTCTATGCAGATATCGAAGCCTATTAATGAAATTATTGGATTAACAAAAGAGTTAGCTGAAGGTAATTTAATGGTAGAAAGTAAAACTAGTAAAATAATGGAGCTGAATAAACTGAGTGAAAACTTTAATAATATGACTAAAAAATTACGGCATATGCTAAAGACAACAAGCAAGCTTGCTAGTGAGACTGATGAAATTTCAAACAGGCTACTTAATCTTACGCTGGGGAACGCTTTGACTTAAAAACAAGTTACTGCTGCAATTCAAGAAATTACAGCGGGATCTGGTGAACAGGTTGAAAATACAATGCAATGCGTTGAAACCTCGAGTGACTTAGATTTAGATATTAATAAAGCAGTCGAGGGACTAGATAAAGTTTCAGGCGCAGCAAAAGATTGTTTCTTGGTACTAGAAGATAGTAGAATTATTATCCATGATTTAAATCAATCATCTGATAGTAATTCTAAGGCTATTGCCAAAGTTTCTGCTACTGTTTCAAAGTTAAAGGATAATACAAAAGACATTTTATTAATATTAAATAAAATTAATGAAATAACTGATCAAACTAATTTATTATCATTAAATGCATCAATTGAAGCGGCAAGAGCAGGAGAAGCTGGGAAGGGTTTCACTGTAGTAGCAGAAGAAGTTAGAAAATTGTCTGGACAATCTCAAAGTGCTTCAATCCAAATAAGTAAAATAATAAAGCAGGTAAATGAATCAATTGGTAGCGCAATGAATATATCAAATAGTGCTAAACTAGCTTTTTCAGATGAAATAATACAAGTAACAAAAACTAGTAAGTCTTTTGATTCAATAAAATTAGCCATAGAAACTGTGGTTAGTGCTATGCATAATTCTGTTAATAGCATAAATTTAATTGAAAAAGGGAAGATTAGTTTGTCAGATAATATTATTAATATTTCTATGGTAGCAGAGAGGAGTGCGGCTGCAACGCAGGAGGTATCTGCTTCAGTTGAAGATCAAAATAATTCAAATGAAAACATGCATAGCTTAGCTATGGGCTTAAATGATAAGGCGACAAGCCTCAAAGACATATTAGATAGTTTTAAATTTTAATGACATTTCAGAAGGTAATTCTTCCATTTTTATAAGATGGAGGTACATATCCTAAAAAATATAAACTTCAGTGGAAGTATATAGCTACTTCTGAAGTCGGTAATATTGCACGATCAAGGAGATAATTTAATTAGGTGAAGACATTAGTCTTCCCTTAAAAATCGTCGTGTTTTCAACATTATGATTAAATATAGCCCAAATAAAAAAAGTGTAAACGGTTCTGCAAGAAAAGGAGCAATTGGGATATAAATGGAGTAAATTATGTTAAAACATGGTTATGTGAGCAAATCTCAGCATATTATAAGTTGAAAAGAATGAAAGATTATAGTACTATTACATTATAAACACGCGTTTAAAATTTAAAAAAGAGGTGTGGAATGAACAGTATAGACATTGCAAAGATAGCCGGAGTTTCAAGAAGCACTGTTTCAAGAGTAATTAATAATTATGATAATGTTCCAGATGAAACTAGAAAAAAAATTCAGCAGATTATAAAGGAAAATAATTATGTACCACATGCATCTGCTAGAATGCTTGCCGGAGTTAAAAACAGGATAATTGGACTTTTTATAATTGATATGAAGAAAGATCCTAATGGTAAACAGGTTACTAGTAGTTCTTACTTTACTCCATTTACAGGATCAGTTATAGAAAATGCAAGTAAAATGGGGTATAACGTACTTGTTTCCATAGTAAGTAAACAAAAGGATTATAAAAAAGTAAAAGAAATTTTTTATAATAAGACTGTATCTGGTGGTATTTTTATAGGAGAAAAAAATGGAGAACCAGAAATAAAAGAAATTATAAATTCTGGTTGCAGAGTCGCACTATTAGATCAAGCAGTGAAATCAGATGAAGAAGTTTATAATAAATGTATAATAGTAAATGCGGACAATTATTATGGAGCATACAAAGCTACTAATTATTTAATTGGACTTGGACATTCGAGTATTGCACATATAGTAGGAATATCAGAAAATTTATCCGGGATAGAAAGGTTTAATGCTTATAAAAATGCATTAACAGATGCAGGAATTACTGTAAAAAGTAATTTGATTGTTAAAGGAGATTTTACAATCAGTGGAGGGTATAATGCAACCAAAAAACTTCTCCAAAAGGAAATACCTACTGCAATATTTTGTGGAAATGATATGATGGCAATAGGAGCTATACAGGCTATCGAAGAAGCTAATTTAAATGTACCAGAAGATATTTCTATAGTAGGGTTTGATGATATAGAGGTTGCAAGATATATAAATCCAGCGTTAACAACTGTAAGAATGAAACTACTTGAAATGGCATCGATTGCAACGAATACTTTGATAACATCAATCGAGAGTAATTCAAATTTTTCAGCGAATTATACAATACCTATTGATTTAATTAAAAGAAATTCGTGTAAGCCTCTAAAATAAATCACATTACATGTAGCGACTCAGGTGATGATTAACCAATTGGTTTTTCAAAATTCGGATTTAAGGCGAATAAGATTCTCTTTTGGGTACTACTTGCTACCATGATGATACCTACACAATTAGGTATGATAGGATTGTTTCAATTGGTAAAAAAGCTTGGATTACTTGATTCATATTGGCCTTTAATAATACCAGCTATAGCAACGCCTGCATCGGTATTTTTTATTAAAGGATATACAGATGGTGCAATAAGTAGGTCGCTAATAGAAGCTGCTAGAATTGATAGATGCAGCGAACTTAAAATATTTAACAGAATAGTATTACCTCTTATATTTCCAAGTGTTGCTACAATGTCTATATTCACATTCATTCAAACTTGGAATAACTTTTTAATACCTCTTATATTGTTATTTGATCCTAATAAGTTTACACTACCTATAATGGTAATGCTTGCTAGAGGAACATATAAGACAGAGTATGGCGCAGTTTTCACAGGTGTCGCCATTTCAATAGTACCTATAATGATAGCATTTATCTTCTTATCTAAGAAGATAGTTGGAGGATTAACAGTAGGTGGAGTTAAAGGATAATGTTTTTATTGAAATACAAATTTAAAAGTGGACTACTGAAATATATTTATATTTCAGTAGTTTTTTTTCGTAAAAAGTTTTATGCAAATTCAATAATAACATAAAAATAACATAATCATTTGATAATTATTAGATAATTATTTGTTAGTATAAATACATAGTAATTAAATAACCGAGGAGAAACATGTTAAGCAATTGTACACATTTCTCTTAGAAGATTCACAGGAAATTTTAATTCTATTTTAATATTGATATTATATTATAGACATTGCAAAGCTAATTAAATTTAAAATTAAGATATTATAAGGAGGTCTACTAGGAATGCTTATGATTATAGACAACTCATTGATTATAATGATAGCGCTAATATTCATTATTTTAATTTTAATATTTATAACTGGCAATAATAAAAAATCATATATACTTAGAGAATTTTATTCGCTTGGTACCTCTAATCAGTTAAAAGTATATGGAAAAAAAGCAATAAAAGCTATTGAAGAGTCTATTATAAAGGTTTATGAGATAGATAACAAGATGTCGGTTTTTAAAGAGGATAGCGAAATATTAAAAATAAGTATAAATGCTGGAAATAAACCTCAAATAGTTAGTAACGATACTTATTATGTTATTCAAAAGGCAATAAAGTATTGTAAGTTATCTAAAGGGGCTTTCGATATTACAATAAAACCTATAGTAACATTATGGGGTATTGGAAAAGAAGGGCAACAGATTCCGAGCAGTAATGAAATTAAGGAAAAACTTAAGATCATAAACTATAAGGATGTAGTAATAGATAAAAATGATAAATCTATTTTTTTAAAGAATAAAGAGCAAGAAATTGATGTTGGAGGTATTGCGAAAGGATATGCCGCAGATGAAGTTAAAAATGTAATGGTTAAAAATGGTATTAAGAGTGCGCTTATAAATCTTGGAGGAAACATACTAGCTCTTGGTACAAAAATCGATGGAACACCATGGAGTGTTGGTATTCAAGATCCATTTAAAACTCGTGGCGAATTCGTTTTAACAATTAGTGTTATTAATAAATCTGTAGTTACTTCAGGAAATTATGAAAGATATTTTGAAGTAGAAGGCAAAAGATTTCACCACATAATAAACCCAAGTACGGGTTATCCATCAGAAAGTGATATTGTAGGTGCTACAATAATCTCTGATAACTCAATTGATGGAGATGGACTATCTACAGGAGTGTATATTATGGGTGTGCAAAAGGCTATTAAATTAATAGAAGAAATAGAGGGCATAGATGCCATATTAATAACTAAAAGTAAGGAGATCTATGTAACATCAGGAATGAAAGGTAAATTTGAAATTACAAGTCATGAGTTTGTATATAAAAATATGATTTAAAAGGGGATATAAAATGGTAAAAAAGATAAAGAAAATACAAATATTTAGACATATAGTACAACTGATTATGTTTATTTTGTCACCTGGTTTATTTATATTAGCTTTTTTAGAACTAAAAAGTATTTATAGTATGATAATTAAAGGCAATTTGAATTTTATAACAGCTTTTCCTAGTTTAATTGAGTTCACAACAGCTATAATAATAACAATTTTACTTGGGAGATTCTTTTGTGGATGGGTTTGTGCATTTGGAACTTACAATGATTTCGTTTATTTATTATCAAAAAAAGTATTTAAGATTAATTTTAAAGTAAACCAGCAAGTAGATAAAGTTTTAAAATACGTAAAATATGTGGTTCTATTATTACTTGTAGTTGTTGTTTGGACCATGGGAAGTAAAGTTCTTGATACGACAAGCCCTTGGGATGCTTTTGCGCAAATAACGAGTTTTCCTCAGGTATTATCTGATTACACTATTGGAGTTATACTACTACTTTTAATAACAATAGGTGCTCTTTTTGTAGAAAGATTTTTCTGTAGATATTTATGTCCTTTAGGAGCTATTTTTAACATTTTCTCAAGAATAGGAATACTCAAAATTAAAAAACCTACTGATAAATGTGGAAAATGCAGAATATGCAGCAATAATTGTTCAATGGGATTACAACTTTATAAAGTAGAGAGTGTATGTGGTGGGGATTGCATTAATTGTTTCAAATGCATCGAAGCGTGTCCTAGAGGCAATACTAAGATAAATGTTCTTGGTGAAAATGTAAAACCAGAACTTGCAAGCAGTGTAGCAATAGCTGCAATGGTAGGACTTTATGCTGTTAATAATTTAGGAGCGCAGGCATTAACCAATAGTGGATTGGCTATAGCAAGTACCACTAGTACAAGTATAAGTACAAGTGCGAGTAGTACTTCTCAAAAATATAAAGATGGAACATATACAGGAACAGGTACTGGATTCCAAGGTGGTACTACTGAAATGTCAGTTACAATTAAAGACAATAAAATAACTAAAGTTGAAACGGTATCAAATGGAGATACCCCTGATTTTTATGCAAGAGCAGAAAGTACTATAACCTCTGAAATAGTGTCAAATCAATCAACATCGGTTGACACAGTTTCTGGTGCTACATATAGTAGTAATGGTATTATTAGTGCCACTGAGGATTCATTAAAGAAAGCAGAAGTAAGTTCGACTGCAACTACAACAACGACACCAACTACTGATTCAAGTTCAACAACAACTAATAGTACTGATGATACAACAACTAGTGCTGAGGATACAACTACAACTGATAGTAGCACTGCTGATACAAGTACAACAACAGCAAATACAGCAACTGCTGCAAGTACCTATAAAGATGGTACTTATACTGGAACGGGTATTGGGTTCCATGGCGGTACAACACAGATGTCAGTTACAATAAAAGGCAATAAAATAAATAAAGTTGAAACAGTATCAAATGAAGATACTCCAGATTTTTATGCCAGAGCAGAAAGCACGGTAATTTCTGAAATAATATCGACTCAATTAACAACAGTTGACACAGTTTCTGGTGCTACTTATAGTAGCGATGGTATTATTAGCGCAACACAGGAGGCTCTAAGTAAGGCTAAAGCATAGAAAAAAAATCAATTATTAAAATGAATAAAAAACTTATTTTTTAAAATACTAACTGTAACGATATAAGGTAGATAACAAAATTTTTATGATATTTTTTGAATGTTTATTTTATAAAATCATAGGAGGTAGTAAAATGAGTAGAAGAACGTTAGTACCAGAGGCAATGGGAAAACTCCAAAAGTTTAAGATGGAAGTAGCAAATGACATGGCTATGGATAATGTTCATAGCAGAAATGCTTATATGGGTGATGTTCCTAGTAATGAAGTAAATAGAATAAAAAATTCAGGTAATGTTGGTGGAGAAATGGTAAGGCGAATGGTAGAAGCAGCAGAAAAAAATATGGTAGACAAAATATAAAAAGATGGTGACTATTTTAAAATAGTCACCATCTTTTTATATTAAATTAGAATATATATTGCTGACCAGGTTTTCTACAGAATAATGTAACATCACTAATCTCAGGTTGCTTAGTAATAAATCTGGTTATTCTTTCAACACCGAAACCAGCTCCAGCAGTCTTAAATATTTCTCCTTGTTTTGCAAGTTCAATATAATATCTAAATGCATTTTCATCAGTTCCGAGTTCTCTCATTCTTAAAAGTATTCTGTCTAGTGTGAATTCTCTTTCGCCTCCACTTAATCCTTCTCCAAATCCTAATGGCCAAATAAGATCATAGTTTCTATAAGTTCCTAAGTTATCTAGATCTTCAGCATCATAGAATTCTCTCTTATGGTTTGTTAAAAAGAAAGGCTGCGTTGCAGCTTTTGATGCTTCTGATTCAAAATCATCACCATATTTTGCTTGCATCTCATCAGTTGTATATTTTTTAAATGGTCCAGTTATGTTTAAATGATCAGTACCTACTCCAAGTCTTGTTAACTCTGGAATACAGTTTTCTTTTACAAATTTAAATATAGCAGTTATGATTTCTTCTATGAATTTAAGCACATATTCCATAGTTTTTTCTTTAAATTCAAAATCTACTTGAGTAAATTCGAATAAATGTCTTGAATCACCCCTAGTTGCCATTTCAAGTCTTATGTTAGGAGAGACTATATAAAGGCTATCAATATCTTTGTTTAACATGGTCATTTGTTTGTGAAATATCATTGATTTCATAACATTGAAGGTTTGTTTGTTATAGTTTATCTCACATTCTTCAACACTATGGTTTAAAGTATCTGTAATTGGTGACATCATAAGTGGTAATATTCTAGTTATTCTTCTATTGTACATAAATTCATCTACAGCTTTTAAAACTGACTGTTGAACAAATAATATATCCTTAATTTTATTGTTTTTAATCTTAGCCACAGCTATTTCTAATAATTTCTTTTCTTCTGCCTTTAATTCTGTCATTGTAATTCCCCCTGATATATTTTTATTTTTGTTTGATCCATTGATAATATAATAATACATATATCTACTTATTGCAATATATCCAATGAATATTTATTAAATTTATAATCATGGTAATTTAAAAGCTATTTTGTTATTAAATTATTAAAAAAATAAATTAATTTGCTGTTTTTTTGCTAATCTGCTAATTGATTTGCTATAATGATATAAAGCGTACAATATTATTAATTTTAGTTAAATATAAATTTATTAGGAGCTGATGGTATGGATTTAAATGTTCCCGGTTTAGATGAATTAGACTATCAAATATTAGAAATCTTAATTAAAGACTCTAGAATACCTTATCTTGAAATTGCAAGGCATTGTCATGTAAGTGGAGGCACAATTCATGTTAGAATGAATAAAATGCAAGAAATGGGATTGATTAAAGGGGCTAGACTTATATTAGATACAAGTAAACTCGGGTATGATGTATGTTGCTTTATTGGAATTTATCTTAATAAAGCATCTTCATATCCTGATGTATTAGAGCAATTGAAAGAAATAAAAGAAATAGTAGAGCTACATTACACAACAGGTGCCTATTCTATTTTTATTAAAGTAATGTGCAAGAGCATTTCAAATCTCCAGGATTTACTTATGAATAGACTTCAAGTAATTTCAGGAGTTCGAAGTACAGATACATTTATAACCTTATCCCAACCTATAGATAGAAACATATCTTTTTGATAAATTTTTAACAATAAGTATGAAAATCACTTGATACACTTCCATAATGATGTTATATTAGTACAATAAGGTACTTGTACTAATATAAAACCATGTAGCATATCTTACATGATATATTTAAAGGAGTGATGAAAATGGAATTTAATTTTAATGAAGGACTTAAATCTGTTATGGAGCAGTTAGTAGGGAAAAATGATACAGCAAATTCTTATGGATCTGGAGATTTAGATGTTTATGCTACTCCAGCGATGACAGCACTTATGGAGAATGCAGCAAAAAATGGCGTTAAGAAAGAATTACCTACTGGATATACCACAGTTGGTATAGAGATTAGTGTTAAGCATATAAAGCCAACACCTGTTGGAGTTAAGGTTAGAGCTGAGGCAATACTTGAAAAGGCCGAAGGTAAAAAATTAACTTTTAAGGTAGAAGCATTTGATGACATGGGTAAAATAGGGGAAGGAACACATATAAGATATATAGTAAAATCAGAAGATTTTATTAAAAAAATAGTTCGTTAATATTTTATTATTGTGTAACGACTAAATAGGTCAATTTATATAAGCATTCTTCTAACTTAAGATTTAGAAGAGTGCTTATATAATTTTTTTGATTATATAATTATAAAAATAAATTCATAATTGAAGTAGCTACTTCCGAGCCGTTAATAAGTATAACTATCCTATGTTCTCCTGGGTAATGTTTTCTTGTAGTAAGATCAGCCCATTTATGAATTTTAGTTCCAGCAAGACATTGCCCCCCATCTACTATTTTATCAAAGAGTAAAAATAATTTACGAGAGGTCTTTCCTCTTGCGTGTGCAAAGTAAATACCATATTCTATTCGTATATGTATAGGGTTGCCTTCACGAATATAAAGCTCATAGTTAAGTTTACAACTCTCGCCAATTTTTAGAAAAGGTGGATCTATAGATAAAGAAGCACAGTTAGTAATAGGCCTGTCTATAGATTCTCCATATCCAAATAATTTCATTATTTCTGGATTTGCTTTGCGAATTAATGTTCGTGAGCCATGTCTTAGTATCCAGTCAGTATACTTATTTATTCCCTTTAAACGTCTCACTGTTTCCACAATGACCGAAGGATTATCTTTTGAAATGTCATTTAAATTGTTAGCGACGCTCTTACGTACATAAATAGAAGGGTCTTCTTTTAGTTGCTCAAGTACAGATAGCACCATTGTTGGATCACACTTAAACATAGTAAGGGAGATTCCCCAGGGTAGACGTGGACGACAACCTTCACTTGCAAGTCGTCTTATATGTTCATTGCTATCTTTTGACCATTCGAGCATCTTATTTATCATTCGCTCAGGATCATGCATAATAAATGGTCTTACTGCAAATTCAGAGGAGGATCTAGTAGTAAAACGCTTAAGAGCTACCATTGAAAGTTCCCAATTATAATCTGACTTACCATATATTGAAACAAAATTCGGAAAAAATAAATATGGAAAACCATCACAATATTCATCTATTTCAAATAGTATTTCTAGAGCTTCATCGTATTTTTCGGGTAGAAATGCTCCAAGTGTTTTAGTAATTCGATTCATCCTCTCCATTAACTTTAGTTCAACCCAGGTATCATCTATTATGGTAGCTATAAATCCATCAATATCAAAAGAATGATAGACATTATATACTTTCTCACCAAATTGCTGTAAAAATTCCTTGTTATACATGTTTTTTAAAGCTTCTGCCATAACTTAACCCTCCTTTGTAAGCATATATCATTATTATAGCAATAATAACTTTACAACTGTGAGTTATATTAATATTTTTTAATATTAATGGATTAAATTTTAAGATATTAGGTAAAATATTTTATAAATTAATGTTTTACATTTTTCTCTATTAATTTCATAAATGTATCAGGGGTTACTATTGCCACTTTAGGATTTTCTTTTAATTTATTAACAACATATTCAATGTTGTTAAGGTTTTTGCTCCAAGCATGAACATAAACAAAAGTGTAACTATTATGATCTTTAATATCTACTTGATTAGAATCAATTCGAAGGTTTATATTTTTTATGAGTTCATCTTCACTTTCAATATCATCCCAAAGTAAATCTCTACATGAAACTATGGGTTTATTATTTGACCAAATAATCTCTCCGTGGTAGTTGTCGTGTTTATGATAATCAAGATAAAATAATCCATGTATATTTGGTTTTATAGTAAACTTATCCCAAAGATCTTTATTATAAAAAGAAGAGTCATCAATAATTGATACATAGTTCTCATCTACATTTTCCATATAATCATTTAATCTATTAATATTTATGTCAAATGATTTTTTATCAAATTTACTTGGGTACATGTAGCCATTTCCAGAGGGAGGTACTAAAAAATAGTCGTTTGTAGATCCATGAGCTGCACTTTCATAATATAGTTTAAATACGGTAGGTGCAAGATAATATAAGGAAGGGCTTAATGACCAACCCAAATTGAAATTACCTTTATAAGGAGAACCAAACCATTTGTGAGAACCATAATTAGTTCCAAGGTCCCACTGCTGATTATCTCCATCAGACATAATAAAGGTTACAGTATGAACATTGTCTTTAATTAACATGGGTACTAAATTCTTTTGTTTTATGGGTGATGAAGGAAATGAACTTAACACAGTTAAATTATAAGACCAATCTGCGGCTATTATACTAATACCATATTTTGAAGCCGTACTTACATTAATAAATTCATCTGGTCCCCAACCGAGGCATAGGGAGTCTTTATCCATGGCTGAAAATACTTTATCGCGAAGAACTGTAACATTAATTTTATCTTCATAAAATATTAGAGACTTGGTCATTATTGCATAGTCTCTTAAAGCTGTAGAGTTACCAGGTGATAATTGAATTACTATAGAATGATTGAGTCCAGAATTCCATAAATTATCAAAGGCCCAGTTTTCATCAGTATTTCTGCAGTCTCCTATAATCTTTGTTATACCATAAATCCTAGCTTTTTCTTGAATAGTTTCATCAACTGCAATACAATTATTTAATGAGGCAAGCGTGCAAGCATTATTTATTGAAGGGTCGTTTAGCAATTTATTATTGTAGAGTACATACCCTTCAATATAATCTTTAAATACATCTAATAAGTGCCATGGATTTGACACATTTTCGTAGGAAACCATATAATTTTCTTTTAAATTATCGAGCCATATTTTGTAATCCGGTTGAGAGGAATTAAGTGTATATATTTGAATAGAAGATTGTTTATTAACAAGGCCTTGAAGGGTAGCTATCATTGCTCTCTCAGCTGTCGTCATTGTATTTTGAGATATAACATACAAGTAAGTTGCGGTTATGGGACTTTTCATATAATTATTAGTAGTTATAGAACTTCTAAATTCACTCCATTTAATAAAACTCATTGCTATTTTCCTTGCAGTATTTATAAAACTCATTTAAAAAGTTAATTCTTTCATTATTATTAAAAGATTTAATATGACTCTCATCAAAATTTGCTAATAATAATTGTCTCTCTATAATATCACCAGCTGTAACTTTGTCTGAATTTTTAATCATATCATACATAATCATGAAGGTAGTGGTTCTTCCAATACCTTGTTTACAGTGAAAATGAAACCAACTATTTTTAGGCTGTGATATTACAAGATTTACAAAGTAATCAACCATATCATCTTTAGGTATTTTGCCATCAGTAACGGTTATACGGTTATACGATAATGATTTAGAATTAACAAGATGATCTTCATCTTCAACTTTTGTTGGAATAATAGTTATATTTTTATGATTATAAAATGTAAGAGGTACATTTAATTTTATATTGCTTAGTTTAGTGTATTCATCAAGCATTACTTGATTTTTAGTTAGTCCTATGTTGGCATCATTTTTCGCATTAGCCCAACTAACAGGTAATTCATTAATAAATCCGTGTGATTCTTGTCTTAAGTCAATGATAGTAATTGGCGATGAAGTGTTTATACTTTTTATTAAAATAGGTAGATTATTTCCTGAAAATTGTTGGCTACCGGAAATGTTTAATGTGATGAGTCCAATAAGGTTTAAATCTTTATTATTTTGCGTATTTAATATAGTAGACGACTTACGGAAATTTTTTGGGATATTATCATTATTCTGAGAATCTAAAACAAGATTTACGCTATTGTTTTCTAAGGATGTTTCAGTGGTTTGCTTTATTTCATCTCGGCATAATTTTTTATTGTAAGATAACATCATGTTTGTAAATATCATATTGTTATTTATTTGTATATATTTGTTTAATAACATCATATTATAATAATAAGGGCATTGGGACATATATATCCTCCATAAAAAATAGTTTTCACCATATATTATGTAAGTTGAAGTACTTTGCTACTAAAAGTATTTTCTTACCAATACTTAAAAGTGTATAAATACAATTTGTTATAATTGAACTCTTATAGTAAATAAGAGATTTAAGATTAATAAAATAAAAATGGAGGAATGTTCTATGAGTAAAAAATCAAACAAAAATGATATAAACATATTAGCTGTTTTAGCTACAGTAGTTGGAGTATCAGCATGAGTGCTCAAGGAACATACATAAAGACAAAAATAAAAGAATAGAGTAATATATATTATAGAGACACTAAAATTGGTGGTGGTAATATTAATAACATGTTTTATTATGAGACTATAATTGGAAAGATAGGAATTATTGAAAATGGTATGGCTATTACTCAAATGAACTTTGCTGAAAAAATGCCTAAAGGTATAAATATTAGTGAAACCGTTTTGCTAAAGCAAGCAAATAAGCAACTCCAAGAATATTTTTCAGGGATTAGGGAAATATTTGATTTACCATTAGCTCCTATTGGTACAGATTTTCAGCAGAAGGTGTGGAGGGCACTAAGAGAAATTCCCTATGGAAAAACTAACAGTTACAAAGAGATTGCAGAAAGTATTGGTAATATAAAAGCAACCCGTGCTGTAGGCATGGCAAATAATAAAAACCCAATTCTTATATTAATTCCTTGTCATCGCGTCATTGGTGCAAATGGTAAATTAGTTGGTTATGCAGGTGGTTTGGATGTTAAAGCAAAACTCTTAAAACTAGAGAAGCAAAATGAAAATAATTAATTTTGTGACCTATTGGATTTACAAGAGAAAAATTAATATTTGTAAACCTTACTAATTAAGACAAAGATAGCATTTTAATGATATGTAACTTATTGACTTTGGAAAGATCACATAATAATGTATACTTAACTTGGATATGCATTTATAAAGTAAAAAAATCTATGCATAGGATTCTAACTAAAGAATATATTAGGAGGAAAAACTAATGAAAAGGTCAATAAAAGTAATTATAAGTTTATCAGTTATAGTTATGGTTGTTGTAACAGTTATTTTATATAAAAGGATGTTACCATCCATGTCAGCAGAAAGTGCAAAAGCTACAACGGGGACACCAGAACAGGTAGCTGACAAGAGAATTGTAGATGCTAAAATAGTAGCAGACAAGAAAATAGTGGATGCAAAGATATTAGCAGATAAAAAATTGTCAGATGCAAAGGCGATTGAAATTAAAAAAACATTGAATGAAACGTCTCAAAAGGATTTACCTAAAGACGTTGAATATAAAAGTTACATTAATGCAAAATTTTTATGTTCTATTAAGTATCCTAGTAATCTTAAAGTAGTTGAAGAAACTGCTAATGGAAATATGTTTAAATCAGATGATGAAAGTGTATCACTTCAGATTTATGGAACTAATAATGCATTACAAGATACAATAGATTTGATATATAACAAAGCTATAAAAAATAATAATATGAATTATAAAGTTAAAGATGGTAATTGGTTTGTAATATCTTATACTGAAGGCGACAAAATAGTATATCAAAAGAAAGTAGTTGGAAAAGGTTCAATTGATACCTTTATTTTTAAATTTCCAACTAATCAAAAGAATAAATATAGTAGAGTTGTAGAAACAATTAAAAAAAGTTTTATTGCTTCAGCCACTGACAAAGCTCATTAATAATAAAAGTAAGAATTTAAGCAGTAATCATTTTCTGCTTAAATTCTTACTTTTATAAAAATAATTTATAAAAAAAACACAATTAGTACCAATATTTTACTATTCGTAAATTTTCTCTATAAGTACTTCATAATTACCTTCAGGTGCTAAAACTGTGCACTTTTCTCCAAGTGCCTTTTTATAGATTGCTATCCCAAGTGGTGATTCAATACTTATATTCATAAGCTCTGGATTGGTCTCTACTGTGGATACCAAGCGTACTTTTACAATATCGTCAGTATCAAGAAATTTAATATCAGCTTGACCACCAAGTCCTAATTGTTCATCGCTGCTATCGTCATCTACTACTGTAGAGTTACGAAGTAACTCTTGCACAGTAATTATTCTATCATTATTAGTTGCTTCCTCATCTTTAGCTGCATCATATTCTGCATTTTCACTTAAATCACCATGTCCTTTTGCTTCTTTAATTGCTGCCGTAATTTCTCTTCTTTTTTCTCCAGTTCGTAGGGTTAATTCCTCTTCTAATTTTATTACCCCACTAGGTGTTAATATTGTACTTTTCATGTTTTTTCACTCCTAACAAATTTTCCATTTATAATGGTATTCGATATACATAAAGAAATTAGATATATAAATTATTTATGTATGTAAAGACATTAAAGAATTATTATAGCACATTTTTAGCTAATATAATAAAATCTACATCTAAGTTAATAATTATTTAAATATTTATATATATACGATACCATAAATAAAAAGTAAAATCTTGTAATTTATATTTTTTGTTATATTTATCTGAAAATAATAATATTTATTATTAAACATTAGTTGTCGAACGAAAAAGAATACTTCCTAATAAAAAAGGAATCTTATTTGTCTAAGGTGTTGAAATGTATCTACGTGAATGGTATTATAATAGTAGAATATTCTAAATATTTAATCAAAATATAAATAAGTCTTTTTTATTTATATATGAAAACATTTTATAAAAAAAGGTGGGATTTTATGTTACATAAAAAAGTATTTACAAATGAACAAGCTAAGGAAATAGGTAATGAACTTGGCATAAAATGGATTAAATTTAATGTAGAACAGTTTAGAAAAGGAATGGTTGTTGAACTAGAACATGGTGGAATAGATCTAAGTACAAATGTTACGGATGATGATTCATTAATTACAGGTAAAATTGCACTTGCACATTTGAAAGAATATCCAGATTATTATACAAGACTTGAAGAAATGGAGAATACAGCAGAAAAATATTGGAAAAATAAATAATATAATTACAATGACAATTAACTTATATAAGAAGACTATTTTGGTTGAAGAAAAAGATTTTACATTATTTTAGAAAACATATAAAAATGGAGGGATAATAAATGTCAATTTATGATTTTAATGCAATTACAATAGATGGGGAAGAGGTTTCTTTAAAACAGTACAAGGGAAAGGTGCTTATTATAGTTAATACGGCAAGCAAGTGTGGCTTTACACCACAGTACAAAGGCTTAGAGAAGCTTTATGAGCAGTACAAAGATAAGGACTTTGAAATATTGGGCTTCCCAAGTAATCAATTTGCAGCTCAGGAACCTGGTGAAAGTAGTGAAATAAAAAATTTCTGTGAAATTAATTATGGAGTCAGTTTCCCATTGTTTGAAAAAACTGATGTAAGAGGGAAAGATATTCATCCAATTTTTAAATATCTTACAGAGCAAGCAAAATTCAAAGGATTTGATATCAATAAAGATAATGAAAAAAAATTTAATGATATGCTCAAGGAAAAATTCCCTGAATTATTAGTGGGAGATTCAATAAAATGGAATTTTACAAAATTTCTTATTGGTAGAGATGGTAGTGTGAAAAATAGATATGAACCAACAACTACACCAGAAGATATGGCAACTGACATTGTAAAATTGCTTGGAACATCAACGGGAAACGATATAAGCAGTAAAAAAATGTATACTGGTGAAGATGATGAGGAAGTTCCAAATTGTGAAGGTGGACCTTGTAACTTCGTATATGATGATAAAAATAAAAAATAATATATAATAGGCAAAGTATAATAAATATAAAAATAATTTTAAAGAAATGAATGGAGAAGTAAAGTGTAAATTACATCTCTAAACATTTCTTTGATTTTTTGTTTTTTATATAAGAGGTGATAAATAATTTTTAGTTACAAGATAATTATTTTGATATTGGAAACCAACCGGGTGTATTTATAATTATATTCCAAAGTGGTTGTGGAATATTTAAAGATCTATCTTGAGTTTTGCATAAGGTAGTCCTTATTTCTGAAAAATTATCACTTTGGACTTTGCTTACCCAGTCGGGCTCCATAATTAGCTCTCTGCCAAGAGATATAAATGTTGTGCCGCTATTTAGTGCCCTTAGAGCATCTTCAGGTGTATGAATAGAACCAACCCCAATAAAGGGTACTCTGCCATGTATTTTGTCTAGTATCTTGCAAATAATAGGCGTAGTATCAGATGTATCACGTATTGAACTTTGCCAAAAATCAGATATGGAACTATGCAAGTAACTTAGTCCTTGATTTGCAAGTACATCTATAAATAAAAGGGTATCTTCCAACGTTATTCCAGGATTTTCTATTTCTTCTGGTGAAAAGCGATAGCCTACTATAAAATTACTTATGCCATCTTCTTTAATAATTTTTTTAACTTCGCCAATAACTGCTAGTGGAAAATTCATCCTTTTTTCTATAGTTCCACCCCATTCATCTTCTCTGCGGTTCGAGTGAGGAGAAAAAAATTGTTGTAATAAATATGTGTTTGCCCCATGAATTTCAACACCATCAAAGCCAGCGAGTATTGCAAGTTTAGTTGTTTCACCAAAAGCTTTAATAATATCTTGAATTTCTGCTTCTGTCATAGCACGAGGGGTTATTGAACCAGATCTAACGGGTGCTACGGCGCTTGCGCTAATAGTTTGTCCACCAGGTATTTCGCCTGGAATTGCCATTCTACCGCCATGAAATATTTGAAGAATTGCTAAGGCTCCTTCTCCTTTTATGGTTTGGGCTAATTTTTTTAACCCAGGTAAAAAGCTATTGTTGTAGGCAGCGAATTGTCCAGGAAATCCTTTGCCCGATTCTCTTACATATGTTGTTGCAGTAATTACTATTCCTACACCCTTTGACCTTAATTTATAGTAACTTAATTCTTCCTCAGATATTGTTCCATCAGGGTTTCCAGAAAATGTAGTCATTGGTGCCATAACTAAAGAGTTTTTTACAGTTATAGATGAATCTAATGTTTTTGATTTAAGTAATCTTTCAATTTCTAATTTCAATTTGATCTCTCCTTTTCAATATATTATAATTATGATTTAGACAAACGATATATTAGTTATATTACGTTTTTAAAAGTTAGTTATTTTTAATACTATGTTTAAACTTTAAATTTTATATTTGTTTCTTGTATATTATATTAGTATAGTTTCACGACAATGTAAATGATAATAATTATTATTAGATATTTAATATCGAAACGGAGGAAGACTTTATGAATGAAAAATTAGGAACAGAAAGTATAGTGAAATTATTATTTAAGTTTTCTGTGCCAGCAATAACAGGAATGGTAGTTAATGCTTTATATAACATTGTTGATCGAATATATATAGGGCATATTAAAGGGGTAGGATCATATGCATTATCAGGTCTTGCTATAACATTCCCAATATCAGTTATTATAATGGCATTTGGGATGCTTATTGGTATAGGAGCTTGCTCTGTAATATCAATAAGACTTGGAGAAAAAAATGTTGAGGCAGCAGATAATATTTTGGGGAATGCAGTAATACTTTTAACAATAATATCAGTAGTACTTGGAATTTTCGGAGTTTTATTTTTGAATAAACTTTTAATATTATTTGGTGCAAGTCAAAATAATATATTCTATGCAAAAGCATATATACAAATTATACTTATTGGGGCTGTTTTTCAAAATATAGGATTTGGTATTAATAATATAATTAGAGCCGAGGGTAATCCTAAAATGGCAATGTTTACAATGATGTTTGGCGCAATTATAAATATTATATTAGATCCAATATTTATATTCGTATTTAAAATGGGAATACAAGGTGCTGCAATAGCAACTGTAATTTCTCAAGCTTTTAATACTTTAGTAGTACTTAGATATTTTATATGTAAAAAAAGTGGAAGTATACTTAAATTAAACAAAACTAATTTAAATCTCAATAAACATATTGTAAAGGATATTTTTGAAATTGGGGTGGCACCGTTCTCAATGCAAATAGCCTCAAGCCTAGTAGCTATTTTATATAATAAAGGTCTTTATACTTATGGCGGGGATATTGCTATTGCTGCAATGGGGGTACTCAATAGTATATCAATGCTTATTTTTATGCCCATAGTTGGTATTAGTCAAGGGATACAGCCTATAATAGGATATAATTATGGGGCTAAATTATACGATAGAGTTTTTAAAGTTTTAAAGCTTGCCATAACCTTTGGAACTTGTATTGCTGTAATTGGATTTATTGTTGTACAATTATTTGCAAATCAACTTATCACAATATTTGTAGGTAATAATCCTGAACTAATAAAGTTAGGGGCACGTGGACTCAGGATTGATTTAATGTTTTTACCTATTTTAGGATTTCAAATTTTAGGCGCAAGTTATTTTCAAGCTATAAATGAAGCAAAAACATCGATGACTTTAAGTATTTTAAGACAAGTTATAGTGTTAATACCGATTATTCTTATACTCCCATTGTTTTTAAAATTGGATGGATTATGGTTTTCACAGCCTTGTGCCGATTTGATTGCAACAGCGCTTACAATATTTTTTCTTATAAGGAGTATTAAAAAAATAAGGTACAGTTCTGTATTGTAAGAATATTCTTGACAGAACAGGTAGAGTAAAGTAAAATACTTTGAAATAGGAGGAATATAAAATGATAAATAAAATTACAATTAGTTCTAATAATAAAAAATTTGACATGAAAGATTTTAAACCGGCTGATACAGCTGATTTATCTAAAAAAGATATAGAAGAAGAATATGTAAAATTACAGGAGAAGTTTATTGAACTTCAAGATGTGTTATATGCTTCTAAAAAATATGGGCTTTTAATAATACTACAAGGTATGGATTGTAGTGGTAAAGATAGCACTGTTAAAAAAGTACTAGCAGGGGTGAACACAAGTGGATTTAATGTTGAAAATTTTAAGGTTCCAACCCCAGAAGAATTAGGACATGGTTATCTCTGGAGAGTGCATAAGAAAACACCGATGAAAGGTGATATTGCGGTGTTTAATAGATCATATTATGAAGATGTTCTTGTTACACGTGTTCATAATATGATAGATGAAGATACTGCCTTTAGCAGGTTTAAGGAAATAAATGAATTTGAGAAATATCTAGTGAATAATAATACAATTGTATTAAAATTCTTTTTAAATATATCAAAGGATTTTCAATTGGAAAAATTAGAAAGTAGATTAGAATTGCCAGAAAAGAATTGGAAGTTTTCAGAGGCAGATTTAAAGGAGAGAAAATTTTGGGATAAGTACCAAGAATGCTACAGCGATGTGATATCTAATTGTAGCACCAGTGAAGCTCCCTGGTATGTAATTCCTGCAAATCATAGATGGTTTAGAGATTATATCATATTAAAGATAATAGTAAAAGCTATGGAAAATTTGAAACTAGAGTATCCATGCATCGAAGGAAATATTAAGGAATTGATGCAGGAAGTGAAAAAAAGCAAGTAATCAAGGATTTATTGTAACTTAAACTAAAAATATGGCAAAGTAAAGTAATATATTGTATAATTTAAATATTTACATATCAAAATAAATATTTGTATGTATATCTAAAGAGATTATATAAAAACACTATGTGTATTGGATTTCTTTGGGAGGGGATGATTATGAAAGAAAAATATACTAACAGTGAAATTAATGAAATGTTAGAGAATCTTGAACAAATTACATATATAAATTCAGAGAAGACTATTGAGTATGGTCTTAAAGTACATTCGTTTTGCGTTGATAAGGTTAATGAAAAAGGAATGGCATTTACACTTTTGTGCATAGGGAGAGCTTTTTTAAATATAAGTAAATATGAAAAAGCAACAATGTATTTATTTGATTCCATAAAGTTATCTCAAAAAAATAATATATGTGATTTGCAAATACTAGCATATATAAATTTAGGTAATATTTATTTTGATATTGAAAAATACGAAAAGAGTTTAGATTACTATAATTTTGCTGAAAAAATAGCGAAAACCTTTAATAAAGGTGAAAATCACTATAAGAATCGTTGTGTTGAAAGTTATATTGCAACAATTTATAATAATATTGGCGAGATATATAGAATGCTTAAATGTTATGAAGAGGCAATTGTATATTATAATCTTGCTATAAATATAGAAAGTAAACTAAATTACCAAGCTACATTTGGTATGGTACTTACTAATTTAGGTAACAACCAATATAAATTAGGTGATTATGAAAGTGCTTTGCGATATTTAAATGAAGCAGTTGTTATTTTATTGAATTACAATTATAAAATTGGTATACAAGAAGCTTATGGGATACTTGCTTTAATTTATGAGAAAAAATTAAAGTATGTGGAGTGTGAAAAATATTTTTTAAAGGCCTTCGAAATTTCAATAGAAACGGATTACATTTATTTCAAAATTGACCTTCTTTTAGATTTTAGTAATTTTCTTGAAAATGCTGGAAGGAAGAGTGAAGCAATTGATAAACTGGACGATGCGTACAGAATTTCTATAGAAAATAAAATGCATGCTAAAACTATGGAAATATGTAAAAGAACTATAAAATTTTATGAAAGTGAAAAAGATACATATAATGCTAATAGGTATTATAAATTATATTTTGAAAATGAAGAAAAGTTAGAAAGCTTGGAACTTAATAATAGAGTTAGAAGCTTAAAATCGAAGGTACAGATTGAAAAATTAGAAGAAGAAAATAGGAGAATATTAGAAAATAGTGAAGCACTTAGAGTAAAAACAGAGGATCTTATGAAATCATAAAAAATATATCAATAATTAGTGAGTTAGGAGCCAAAATAACAACTACCTTAGATCTTAATGAAATTTATGAAATGCTACATGATACAGTGCAAATCTTTATGGAAGCAAATGAATTTGGAATTGCTATTTATAATGAGAAGAATAGAACAATTGAATATAAATATCTAATAGAGAACAATGTGAAAAATAATATGCATGAGGTTAATTTCGATAACAAAGCAAGTCTCGCTGTAAAATGTTTAAAAGAGAATAAAATCATAGTCATTAATGATATGCATAATGAATATTTAAATTATGTGGATTCATTAAATTATAGTACAACTAATAAAGAAAATTATGAACTTAAGTCCGCAATATACTGTCCTCTAACCATTGATAATAATTTAATTGGAGTAATTACGGTACAAGCTTTCAAGAAAAATTCTTTTAAGATGCTTACAGTGGAAATGATAAAAGCACTTTCATCATATGCTTCCATAGCAATAAATAATGCAATAAAATCAATGGATCTTCTTATTGAGGTGGAGCAAAGGCGAAAAGTTCAATTACAACTAGAAGAGACTAATAATAAATTAATTTATTTATCAGAAAATGACGGATTAACAGGTATTCCTAACAGAAGAAAATTTGATTCTATTATTTCAAATGAATGGGATAGAGCAAAGGAGAAAAAAAGTATTATATCAATAATAATTTTTGATATTGATTGTTTTAAACAATATAATGATAATTATGGTCATACAGACGGAGATGATTGCATAATAAAAATAAGTAATGTGCTTAGACAAACATTGATGAAGAAATATTTTGCAGCAAGATATGGTGGAGATGAGTTTGTAATTGTACTTCCTGATACAACTATAGAGGAGGCAATTATATACGGGGAAGATTTTAGACGTATTGTGGAGAAATTATCAATACCACATAAATTTTCAATAGTAAAAGATTGTGTAACTGTAACATTAGGTGTTTCAGCGATTATTCCTAATAATGAGAATACAATTATTGAATTCATAAGGAGTGCTGATAATGCTTTATATAATGCAAAAAATATGGGTAAAAATCAGATTATTGGTTTTAATTACTAAGTAGTAAAAAATAAATATAATTTTAAAATGTAAACTATCGCTTGACAATAAATGAACGATCGTTTATTATAGAAGTTAATAGAGGTGTTTAGATGAGAAGAAAAGATGATGAAAAAGAAAAAAGTATAAAGGAAGCAGTTGTTAAACTAATACTTGAACTAGGTTTTCATGGTACTTCTATTTCAAAGATTGCAAAAGAGGCAGGGGTTTCCCCAGCAACTGTTTATATTTATTATGAGAATAAAGAAATTATGTTTCAAGATATATATTATGAGTATTCTGAAAAAATATTTGATTATTTGCTTGGAAGGGTTTATAAAAATATGAATGGGCATGAACTTATTGAAATACTTGTCAGAGGATATTATACTTACATTAAAGAGAATGGAGAAATATTTCATTTTGTGGATCAATTCTCCAGTTGTCCAGCCTTAGCTTGTCATTGTTTAGATAGAAAAGGCATAAAAAATTTGAATGATTTGTTTGAGGAAATGAAAGAAAAAAGAGTCCTGAAAAATATTCAAAATGATAACTTGGTAGCAATACTTTTTTTCCCAATAAAATCTATTGCTAGTAACCAATGCATTGGAGAAGTTGAAAAAGATGATTTACTAAAAGAGTTGATTACAATAATACAGGATGCTTTATTAGCCTAACTATACAAATTATTTTATTAAATAGAAGCGGATAATTTATTAAACGAACATTCACTTATGAATGATATCGAAAGAAAGGATGATTTAAATGATGAGTTTAGATAAAAAAAATAAAGAGGGAATGGTAATTCCTGTGGCAGATATAGTTTTATTACCAGGAATGGCTTATACTTTAAAACTAAATAAAATTAGTGAAGAAGAACTTCAAAATTTAGAGGATAAGCAGCAATTTAGTATCGCTTTACCTTTAAAACAAAACTTTAATCAAAATCAGTTAAAAGAAGAAGATTTTCATAGAGTAGGAGTTACATTTCATGTAAATGATGTTGAGAAAACAGAAAAAGGATATCAAGTGAAGATTAAAACTTTAGATAGGGTTGAGATTAATGAACTTACTATTGAAAGTGGCTTTATACGTGTAGAATTTGAGGTTACACCAGATATAATTGATCTTAATGAAAAAGGTCAAGAAGAAATGATTGAGTGCATTAAGAAGGTTACTCGTGAGGTTAGTGAAAGATTTAAGGGATCAGATCAGTTTATGAAGATGATAGAAGATCAAAAAGACCTAAATTCACTAATGGCTCATCTTACTCAATTTATGCCGCTAACAAACGAAGAAAAGTATGATTTAATTAAGATTAAATCATTGAAAGAGAGAAGTCTTAAGTTTATGGATTACATCCTAAAACAAAAGGAAGCTCTTAAATTGCAACTTGAGATGGCAGAAAAATTTACTCAGAAAGCTAATAAGGGGTATAGAGAAGCAGTATTAAGAGATCAGTTAAAGGCAATTCAAACAGAATTGGATGAAGGTAAAAGTGAGGGTGCGAAGAAAGACAAAACTTATATAGATAAAATTGAAGAAGCTCAAATGCCAGATGAAATAAAAACTGTTGCTTTAGATGAACTTGAAAAGTTAGAAAGACAAAGTGAAAACAGTGCTGAATATAATGTTGTACGTAATTATTTAGATTTATTAGTTAAACTTCCTTGGAAAAAGTCTGAACAAAAAATTATTAATTTAGGCGAAGCAAGGCGAATACTTGACCAGCAGCATTATGGACTAGATAAAGTTAAGGATAGAATAATACAACATTTAGCGGTTATGCAACTTAAAAAAGATAAAAAAGGTTCTATTTTATTATTAGTTGGACCTCCAGGTACTGGTAAGACAAGTTTAGGTAAAAGTATTGCACAGGCAATGGGCAGAGAATATATAAGATTAAGTTTAGGTGGTATACGTGATGAGTCAGAAATAAGAGGACATAGAAGAACTTATATTGGGGCAATGCCAGGAAGAATTATTGAAAGCATAAAAAAAGCTGGAGAAATAAATCCAGTTATGGTTTTAGATGAAGTAGATAAACTAATGACTGGCTATAATGGAGATCCAGCTAGTGCTTTACTTGAAGTACTAGATCCAGAGCAAAACAATAGTTTTACTGATCATTATTTGGATGTACCTTATGATTTGTCAGAAGTATTCTTTATAGCAACAGCTAACTCTTTGGATAACATTCCAAGGCCTCTACTTGATAGAATGGAGATAATTCAAATATCTAGTTATACTATGAATGAAAAATTTCATATTGCAAAGAATCATTTAATACCCGAAATACTTGAAGAACATGGATTAAATAATGAACAGTTAGTGATTGAAGATGGAGCTTTACAGAAGATAATCAGCGAATATACAATGGAAGCTGGTGTTCGTGGCCTTAAAAAACAACTTGCTACGCTTGCAAGAATTACTTCAGAAAAAATTGTATCTCATAAAGGTGAATTACCATTTATTGTTACTGAAAGTGATTTAGATGATTTACTTGGCAGAAAAGTTTCCAGTCATGATAAAGCACAAAAGGATAATCCACCAGGAGTAGTAACGGGCCTTGCATGGACATCAGTAGGTGGAGAAATACTCTTCATTGAAGCTACAGACATGCTAGGAAGTGGACAAGTCATATTAACAGGACAACTAGGAGATGTTATGAAGGAATCTGCAAGGATATCTTTAAGTTTACTTAAATCAAGGTTACCAATGAATTCTATAAACTTTAAAGAAAGAGATCTTCATATTCATGTTCCATCAGGATCTGTTCCTAAAGATGGTCCTTCAGCTGGAATTACATTGTTCACTGCACTTGCATCCCTTGTTACGGGTATAAAAGTGGATTCAAAACTTGCCATGACAGGAGAAATTACCTTAAGAGGGGCAGTACTTCCAATAGGTGGACTTAAGGAAAAACTAATTGGAGCTCAAAGAGCTGGTATAACGAATATATTAATTCCTAAGGAAAATTTAGTTGACTTAAAGGATGTGCCTGAAGAAGTTAAGAGTTTATTAACCATTAAAACTGTAGAAACAGTAGAGGATGTTCTTCGTGAAACATTAGGAATATCACTACCTAGAATAGAACATGTGTTTAATCCTAATATTTCTTCAGAAATAAAGATTAAAGAAAATCAAATATAAGATATGTTTAAAAAGTGCCTTTAGGGGCATTTTTTTATTGTACTAACTAGAAAAATTAATATAATATGTTGAAATTAGTTAGTAAAACTGTTAGAATAACAATAATAACTTACAACTAAATAGTTCGGATGATTATAGCAGAAGTGTATAGTATATCTATACACCAAAAAAGTAAATTTTTAGGTACCACATGGATATGACTGTTATAGGACGAGCCCTTGGAGAGACTCAAATTGAGCACCGAAGGAGAAAACTTGTGAAAACTAGTGAAACTCTCAGGTAAAAGGACAGGGGATAATATTGATTTCAAGGGTCGAGTATTATCTATTCGGCTTTTTTTTGTGATTAAAAGAGGAGGAGAAAAATGAAGGCTGTATTAACTGTAATTGGGAAAGATAGAGTAGGTATCATTGCGAATGTATCTAATTTGTTATTTGAAAAAAATGCTAATATTTTAGACATTAGTCAAACTATTATGCAAGAATTTTTCACTATGGTAATGCTTGTGGATTTAGCTAATATTAATATTTCTTCAAAGGAACTAACTGAATTATTAATTACGATGGGTAAAGAGTTAAAAGTTTCAATAAAAATGCAACATGAGGATGTATTTAATTCAATGCATCTTGTATAGGAGGTAGAAAGTGAATATTAATCAGATTATGGAAACAGTAAAAATGTTAGAAGATGAAAAGTTAGATATTAGAACACTTACTATGGGGATATCTCTACTCGACTGTTGTGATTCTGATGGTAAAAGAGCTAGAGCTAGAATTTATGAAAAGATTATGAGACTTGCTGGAAACTTAGTTAAGGTAGGAGATGATTTAGCACTGGAATATGGAGTACCAATAATAAATAAAAGAATCTCAGTTACTCCGATTTCTTTGATTGCAGGAGCATCTAAGGATGAGAATTATGTAGAGTATGCAATAATGCTTGATAAGATTGCAAATGAGCTTGGAATAAACTTTATTGGTGGATTCTCTGCATTAATTCATAAGGGTTATACTACTGGTGATCATAGGCTCATATCTTCGATACCAGAAGCTATGAGAGTTACAGAGAGAGTATGTTCATCGGTGAGCGTTGCAAGTTCTAAAGTTGGAATCAACATGGATGGTGTTCGTGAAATGGGTCAAGTTATTAAAGAAGCTGCAAGGCTTACCGCTGATCGAGATGGTCTTGGTTGTGCGAAAATCGTAGTATTTGCAAATGCAGTAGATGATAATCCGTTTATGGCAGGTGCTTTTCACGGAGTTGGAGAACCTGAGTGTACTTTAAATGTAGGAATAAGTGGTCCGGGTACAGTAAAAGTTGCCCTAGAAAAAGTAAAAGGTGCTGATTTTGGTGTTGTAGCTGAGGTTATTAAGAAAACTGCATTTAAGATAACAAGGATGGGTCAATTAGTTGGAATGGAAGCTGCAAAGAGGCTTGATGTACCTTTTGGTATTGTAGATTTATCATTGGCACCAACACCTGCAATTGGGGACAGTGTTGCTAGGATACTCGAGGAAATGGGTCTTGAGGTATGTGGTACTCATGGAACAACTTGTGCACTAGCAATGCTCAATGATGCAGTTAAAAAAGGTGGAATAATGGCTTCTGGATCTGTTGGAGGCCTAAGTGGTGCATTTATACCAGTAAGTGAGGATGAAGGTATGATTGCTGCCGTAGAAAAAGGAGCTTTAAACATTGAGAAACTAGAAGCTATGACTTGTGTTTGCTCAGTAGGTCTTGATATGATTGCCATTCCAGGAGATACTTCTGCAGAAACGATATCAGCAATTATCGCTGATGAATGTGCAATTGGAATGATTAATAATAAAACTACTGCAACAAGGCTTATACCAGCACCAGGTAAAAAAGTTGGGGACAGTGTAGAATTCGGTGGACTTCTTGGACGTGCACCAGTTATGAAGGTAAGTGAATTCTCAAGTAACGATTTTATAAATCGTGGTGGAAGGATTCCAGCACCTATACATAGCTTTAAGAATTAGAAATTTATTAAGTGTTAGTTAGAAAAGAAAAATTTGATCCAATTTCAATAAACAAACACAAAAGGTGGCTATATCAAAATAATTGTTTAAATTATTTTGATATAGCCATTTTATTATTGTTTTAGAATATCTTAAACACAATTTTCGTATAATATTATATATATTGCTAAAGATAATAATGGTGATGTGAAATGATTGAAGATAAAAATATAAATGTAAATTTGTATAATAATTATGATAAAAATTTTTCTTTAATTGATGAGACGCTAAAAGATTGTCCTGATATTGTAAGGAGAAAAGTTATTTTAAATTCAGGTAAAAAGGGTTGTTTCTTTTTTGTTCAAGGTCTATGTGATATTGATCTTTTTCAAAGAGATTTTATGACTCCTTTATTAAAATTAGAAAAATTAGATTCAGATGATATAATATATCTTCCAAGTAAACTTCCAGTAGCAGGATTAACATTTCCTTTAGTAATAGATAGTTTAATAAAAGATATATTAGCTGGAAATGCAGTTTTTATATGTGAGGGATTAAGTGTAGGGATTTCATGTACACTAAAAAAATATGAAAAAAGAAATATACAAGAGCCAGAAGGAGAAAAGAGCGTAAGAGGAGATCACGATGGTTTTATTGAAGACATGGCTACAAATATTTCTACTATTAGACGAAAACTAAAAACTCCCAATCTAAAATTCAAGGATTTTAGTGTGGGTAATATATCACACCAGACTATTTCTGTAGTGTACCTTGAAAATGTTGCAAACCCAAACTTGCTACAAATTATTACGGACAAAATTAATCAAATAGATACTGACAGTCTTATAGCAATTGGATATTTAGAACAAATTATAGCAGATCATCCTAATTCTATTTTTCCTCAATACCTTGCTACAGAAAGGCCAGATAAAGCTATAGCAAGTTTACTTGAGGGTAAATTTGTAATAATGCTTCAAGAAACCTCTTTTATATTGATAGCACCTGTAACCATTCATGCATTCACTCAAGCACCTGAAGATTATACAACACACTGGATAGGTGCTACTTATCTAAGGTTATTACGGACGATCGCAACATTAATAGCATTATTTCTACCAGGGATATATATTGCATTACTAAGTTACCATTATTACATGATACCGTTATCGTTACTAATACCACTCGCAGAGTCTAGAGTAAAGGTACCTTTTCCTCCTGTAATTGAAGCGTTTTTGATAGAGTTTATGATAGAAATGGTAAGGGAGGCTTCAATAAGACTTCCTTCTTTTATAACTGGATCTATTAGTATTGTTGGAGGCCTGGTAATAGGGCAGACAGCAATTCAGGCTGGAGTTGCAAGTGACCTTATGGTAATAGTAGTTGCGGCTTCTGCCATCGCAGGATTTACTATGCCTACTTATGATTTGGGGATTTCTATTAGAATTTGTAAATATATTGTAATGTTATGTTCATCAATATTTGGTATTTTGGGAGTATTAATTCCCATGGTAACATTACTTGCACATTTATTAGTTTTAGATTCTCTTGGAGAACCATATTTTCAACCTATAGCACCATTTAAGTTTGGTGATTTAAAAGATACTTATATAAGGGCTCCAATTAGATATTTAAAGAAAAGGCCAGATGTAGCGAAACCACTTGATAAGGAAAGAGGTAAAAAAAATGGATAATCGCGCAAATAATATTACATCTGGTCAATTAATGGCACTTGTTGTATCAATTCAAGTAGGTATAGGTAGTCTTAATTTACCAAATTATTTATCTCAAGATTCTGGCCATGATGGTTGGATTTCGATCCTTATATATGGTTTAATAATAACTGCTATAATTTCAATTATAATAAAGCTTATGAATAGATATAACAATAAATCCATATACGAAATAAATAATTGTTTATACGGAAAATATTTAGGGAGGTTGTTAAATTTATTTATAGTTTTATATTTATGGTACAGTGCATGTTTATATTTAAGAATTTATACAAATGTAATACATGTTCATTTATTAAGATCAACGCCCTCATTAGTATTATGTATTTTCACCATAATACCTACTTACTACTTAGCATGGTATGGAATAAAATATGTAGCTAGATTTGCACCTTTTATATATATTACCTTGGGTTTTTGCTGTTTCTTGTTTTTTCTTGCATTTAAAAACTTAAGATTTAGTTTTTTAATGCCTATTGGGCAAAGCGGGATAGAAGGTATAAAAGCTAGTTTTAGTCCTTGCATTTTTGAGCTTCTGGGCTATGAGGTAATTTCAGTCATATATCCTGAGGTTACAAATAAAAAAAAGTCTATGAAATATGCAATAGGTGCAAATGTTATTACAACTATATTTTGTATAATTCTTCTTTTAGTTACTACTTCTTTCTTCGGAGAAGAAATGTTAAAAAAAAGTTTGTATCCAATGATTAAACTATCTAGATCCTATAAAGCCCCAATAATTGAAAGAATGGATGTACTATTTATTGCTATATGGTTGCCGGCTATGGCTATGGCAACAAGAGGATATTTTTGTGTAACCTATTATAGTATAAATAAATTATTAAATCTAAAGAAAAAAGGTATTCATTTATTTGTATTTACCACAATAACTATATTGTTAAGTAATGTGCCAAAAAGTATCTCACAGATTAATATTTATGAAAATAGTATGACAATATCTGGAGCTATATTTTCAATGTTTTTAGTTATATGTTATATATTTTCATTCATACGAAAAAAAGGAGTGAAACCACATGTATAAAAGGATAAGAAAAACATTTGTATTATTAATAGCTATTCCATTTATACTTTGCGGCTGCTGGGATCAAGTTTTAGTAGAGAAAACTGGGTTTATGACCATAGTAGGCATGGAGACAGCTCCTGGGGGAAATTTGAAACTTACCTATGGCATGCCAGTAATTGATCCAGATGTTACTAAATCTAGAGGAGAAATATTTGATACTGAAGCAAATTTAACAAGGATAGCTAGGGATAATGTAAATAGACGATCAGGAAAAAATATGCTTGCAGGTAAAATTCAAATAATTTTATTTTCTAAAGAAATTGCTGGTCAAGGACGTATATATGATATAAATTCAATATTTGAAAGGGATCCATCAGACGCAATTCTTGCATGGGTAGTGGTTGTTGATGGGAGCCCTAGAAGTTTAATACATCAAGCAGAAGATAACTTTACGGATAAACCAAGACCATCTATATATATGAATGAAATACTTGAGAGAGCAGTTGCAACCGCTAGCACCATTGAAACAAGAATATATAATTATGACCTAATAAGCGTAGCCCCAGGAATTGATAACATTACCCCATTAATAAAGATTGCTGATAAATCTATTGAAGTTAAAGGTTCTGCCTTATTTTCAAAGGGCAAAATGGTTGGAACTATAAATGCACAGGAAAATGGACTATTAACTTCAATGATGAAGACGTTAAAGCATAAAAAATTCACCTATAATGCTAGCCTTCTACCAGTGGCTGATGAAAGCTATAGTGAAAAACAAAGTGCAGCTATTCAACTCTTTCAAAACAGTAAGAAAATAAAAGTATCAATAAGAAATAATAAGCCTGTAGTAGATATTTATTTAGACTTTTCTGGTAATGCAGATGAGTATAAATGGGATAATTTAAATGATGAAAAAGAGGTTAAAAAATTTGATGAGCATTTTCAAGAGCAAATACAACAAGAATGTCAAAAGTTAATCGAGTATATGCAAAAAATAGGCAGCGATCCTATTGGTATAGGAGATATGGTAAGAGCTAAGAATAACGATTACTTTAAAAAAGTAGATTGGCATACGACATATAAATCAGCACAAATAACAACTCATGTTAAATTTCATTTAATTGAATATGGAGATATACAGTAGAGATCGGAAGAGCGTCGTGTAGGGAAAGAGTGTATGGAGAG
>ERZ1463035.5-NODE-5-length-64630-cov-13.502238_pt1 | contig 64630 bp, 70 predicted proteins | sample MGYA00564486_ERZ1463035 | MGnify/ENA primary metagenome ERZ1463035 (study PRJEB39244, sample SAMEA3635149) | Helicobacter pylori | study: EMG produced TPA metagenomics assembly of PRJEB11511 data set (Assembly of a 5300-year-old Helicobacter pylori... | reverse complement strand
TCATAAAAAGGTTGAAATTAAAAAATGCGACAACTATGTTGACAAATTCCGCTATTTCTGAGTCGCCATGCTCACCCATTATATAAGTATGAATATTCCTAGCGTCAACTTCAAAACGCTGACCAAGAAGATATTTAAGTCTTGAAGTATCGAGAACCGTACCTGACCCAATTACTCGATTACTTGGAAAACCTGAAAGCTTATAGGCTATATACGTTAATATATCTACAGGGTTTGATACTATTATTAATATAGAATCAGGGCTATATTTTACAACCTCTGGAATTATACTTTGGAATACTTTAAAATTATTTGCAATACAATTAAGCCTTGTTTCTCCTGGTTTTAAACTAATTCCTGCTGTAATAATTACTATATCTGAATCTTTTGTATCGGCATATTCTCCCGAAGTTATATCTATAGGTTTTACGAAGGAAGCACCATGTGATAAATCCATTGCTTCACCCTCGGCTTTATCCTTATTTATATCTACAATTACAATTTCAGATGCAAGTCCGCTAGTCATTAGGGCAAAAGCTGTAGTAGAACCTACAAAACCTGCTCCAATTATTGATATTTTATTTCCTTTTGTTCTCATATAAAAACGTCCCTTCTTTATTATGTTTATATAAATATTATATACTAATCAATAATTATTATCAATATTATAAATTAACTACTAAAAGGAAGTTCATTTATGAACTTCCTTTTAGTATATTTGTATATTCAATTTTTAATTAAGCAGAGTATAGTATAAATTTTTAATTAAAGCATTTTTCGTTGTCTTATCACATATCATAAAGACCACTTATTTATAAATTATACTATCCTCTAAAAACTCTAAAGATTTAATTTGATACAATGGACTATCCCCTTTCTATTAGTTATTATTTTAATTTATCTAATGAAAGTTAATATTTATGTGGAATTATTTTCACATATTGTACTAATTAAATTTTGTTACTTTGTTTATGAGTTAATAATAACATAGTAATCAATGCTTGTAAACGATTTAATTAAATAATAATTAATAATAACTGCTATTTTAAGAATATTTGATATTTTATGAAAATTATGATTAGCTTGTACGACATTTACCTACTTTCATGTTATTATATATATGTAAACAATTTAAGGAGGTCTTGAATATGAAAAAAATGAAAATCTTAGTTCCATTAGATGGTACAGAAAGAAGCATGCACTCTATCGATTGGTTGATAAATTTTTTTAATAAGGATTCAATTTGTATTACATTAATGAATGTAGTGGAAACGGTTTTAACTAACAAGATGATAGTTCCAACTCCAAATTCAATTCCAAATGAATTTGGATATTTAGCAGAGGAAAGTAGAGCTGTTTTAGATAAAGCAATAATTAAACTGGAAGGGTATGAAGTTGAAAAGTTTTCAATTTTGGGATATGCTGCAGATGAAATATTAAAAAAGGCTGAAAAAGATGGCCATGAAATAATAATAATGACTAAATGCAGTAAAAAAGGATTATATAGAATAATTGGATCTGTAACAAGTAAGGTTGTTAGAAATGCTAAAGTCTCAGTAATAGTTATTCCGGATTAGTGTTTACTAAAACAAGGTAATAATTTTCTTTTTAGCAAAAAAATATTGATAAAGGGAGACCATGAAGTATAAAGTGGTCCCCCTTTATTAGTATGTAAATAAATTGAGGATAAAATAATTACAAAATAAAGATCGCTTATTTTTGAGAATAATGTAATAAAAGTTAACTTTGTGTTGAATTAATATATTATGCATGTTAAAATGAAGTATTATATACAAGAGACTTGCACTATTTCGTTGCTATTAATTATTGGAGGGGTAAATATTTTGAAAAAATTATTTAAGAAATGGAGTCAAGTAAGTCTAGTATTACGGATAATTATAGGGTTAGTTATTGGTATTATCTTGGCTTTAATGATTCCACAACAAGCAAAATTCATTATTATTTTTGGTTCTTTATTTGTTGGTGCTTTGAAATCAATTGCGCCTATATTGGTGTTTTTCTTAATTATGTCTGCCATATCTAAGCATAAAAGTGGCCATCAGACCAACATGAAATCTATTATCGTTCTTTATCTTTTAGGAACATTTTTAGCTGGACTTACAGCGGTTATTGTAAGCTTTATCTTCCCAGTAACATTAACACTTGCAATAGCTAAAGGTGGTTTAACACCACCTGGAGGTGTCGTAGAGGTTCTTAAAGCGTTACTAATGAATGTTGTTGATAACCCAGTAAAAGCACTTTTTAATGCAAACTATATTGGCATATTGTCTTGGGCGTTAGTTCTTGGTGCTGCTTTAAAAAATGCACCCGACACCACAAAAACTATGATTACTAATTTTTCAGATGCAGTAACTCAGATAGTTAAATGGGTCATAGACTTTGCTCCACTTGGAATTATGGGTCTCGTATTTGAGGCGATTTCTACAACTGGAATGAAGGCATTAGCTAGTTATGGACATTTACTTGCAGTTCTGATTGGGTGTATGCTTTTTGTGGCCCTTGTTGTAAATCCAATTATTGTATACATAAATATTCGTCAGAATCCATTCCCACTTGTGTTTATGTGTTTAAAGGAAAGTGGGATTACAGCATTTTTTACACGTAGTTCAGCTGCAAATATACCTGTAAATATGAGCTTGTGTGAGAAACTTGGGTTAGATAAGGATACATATGCTGTATCTATTCCATTAGGTTCTACTATTAATATGGCTGGTGCAGCAGTTACAATTTCTGTTTTAACACTTGCAGCAGTTACCACACTTGGAATTAGTGTGGATATTCCCACAGCACTTATACTCAGTTTATTGTCAGCTGTATGTGCATGCGGTGCTTCAGGCGTAGCTGGAGGTTCACTGTTACTGATTCCTCTAGCATGTAGCTTATTTGGTATACCAAATGATATAGCTATGAAAGTAGTTGGTGTAGGTTTTATCGTAGGTGTTTTACAAGACTCTTGTGAAACGGCACTTAATTCATCCACTGATGTACTTTTCACAGCATCAGCTGAATATGCAAAGATGCGTAAAGAAGGAAAAAAGATTATTATTAATAATTAAACAAAATATAAAAGAATATAGTATAAAAGCAACAGTTAGATAATTTTAAAATTATTTAATTGTTGCTTTATTTATTAACAGATGCAATATTGCACATTTCATGAAGATTGATGATGTATTTTTACCTCTAAGTATACTACTCTATAGTAGAAGAAAATAATAATTAACATTTAGGAAGGTGAATACTCATGGGAAATTTTCAAAACATTAATACTTTAAAACCAGAAGGCATTGAGAACAAAAAAGCTTATTTAGTTGGAGGGGGTATAGCATCTCTTGCGGCTGCTGCATACCTAATTCACGATGGTCATATGGATGGTAAAAACATTACTATTCTAGAACAAGCACCTATTATTGGTGGTAGTATGGATGGATCAGGAAACGCAAAGGATGGTTACGTTGTTCGTGGTGGCCGCGAAATGGAGGAACATTACGAGTGTTGTTGGAATTTATTTAGCATGATTCCTTCTCTAAGTGATCCTAACCGAACAGTTTTAGATGAATTTAGCGAGCTAAATATGGGAGATCCTAATGAATCAACTTGTCGCTTGCTTCATAATTGTGGAGAAAAGGCAGACTTTTCTTCTCTTGGACTAAATGATCTTCATATTAAACAACTTACTATGCTTCTTCTTGCGACAGAAGAAACTTTGGGTGCAACCACTGTTGAACAGTATTTTGATCCATCTTTTTTAGAAACAAATATGTGGTGTTTCTGGCGCTCTATGTTTGCATTCGAAAATTGGCATAGTGTTGTAGAAATGAAACGATATATGCAACGTTTTATACACTTACTTCCTGGAATGAGCCATATGAAAAACATTATGTTTCCAAAGTACAACCAGTATGAGTCTATGATTCTTCCTTTAGAAAAATGGTTGCAATCAAAAAATGTAGTCATTAAACTACATTCACAAGTTACAGATTTAGATATTAATATATTGGATGATAAAAAAACTGTTACTGCAATTTGCTTGTTGGATAATGGCAAGGAAGAAATAATTCATACAACAAAGAATGATTTGGTATTTGTTACAAATGGATCTATGACAGAAAATTCTACTATTGGAAGTATGAATGAACCTGCAAAAATTAATCGTGGGAATGCTGGCTGTTGGGATCTATGGAAGAACATTGCGAAAAAAGATCCTTCATTTGGAAAACCTGAAGTTTTTTGTAGTGACATAGATAAGAGTAAATGGGAGTCTTTTACTATAACTAGTACCGACCCTAAAATAGCAGATCTTCTTAAGAAACTAACAGGCAATGATCCATATTCCGGTAAAACTGTTACAGGGGGTATTATCACTATTAAAGACTCAAGTTGGCTTTTGAGTGTAACTTGTAATAGACAACCTCATTTTATTGATCAACCTAAAAATGTATTAGTAATATGGGCCTATGGTCTTTTCCCTGATAACATTGGTGATTTTGTGAAAAAGAGAATGTGCGATTGTAATGGTGAAGAACTAGTATCAGAGCTTTTATACCATTTAGGCATCAAAGATGAGATTCCAGAAATTATTAAAAACGTTAATGTTATCCCATGCATGATGCCATATACTACTAGTCAGTTTATGCCACGTGTTAAGGGTGATCGTCCTGATGTTAACCCGAAAGGATGTACCAATCTTGCATTCTTAGGACAATTTGCAGAAGTTGCGGATGATTGTGTATTTACAGTTGAATATTCGATTCGTTCAGCTATTATGGCAGTTTATACGTTACTTGATCTTGAGAAAAAAGTTCCAGATGTATATCCTACTAAATATGATATTCGTGTGGTTGCTGCGGCAGCAAAGGCACTATATAGTGGACGAGCTCTACCGGCTGAGATGATTGTGAAAAAGTTATTAAAAGACACAACACTGGAAGGGTTAATCTAAGTATATAATAAACAAAGCAAGGATGTTTATAATACATCCTTGCTTTGTATTTCACAGTTTAATAATGCTCTATGGATATCCCCACTTACTACGTTATTGAGATTATCTATAATTTGCTGGGGGTTTTTATTCATTTTAGTTCTAATCCAATCAAGTAATAAACCTACAAATGCAAATTTATAAAAATTAATTACAAAGTCTTTCTTTTCCTTGGAAACATTCACATCTATGGCAATTTCATCTACAACATCTAAAACGAGATTGTATACTGCATTGTATAAATGAGATTCCAAATACTCGCGTCCAATGGAATTATAGGTATTTAACACCATTTTGCGATTTTGATCCAAATAAAGAAATATCTGTAGAAATCCTTGTTGCCATGTTTGATATGTTTTATTTCCGTCCATCACACTAGCAATTTCAGTTGCAAAAATCCATTCCAAAAGTGCATAGATATCTTGAAAGTGGTAGTAAAATGTACGGCGATTTACTCCGCAATCTCTAACAATATCATTAATTGTTATTTTTGTTAAGGGTGTTGTATTCATTAGCCTTTTTAGTGATTTAGCCAAAGATTCTTTTGTATTTTGAGACATACAATATACTTCCTTTCACTTATATTACATATAGTATATTTAACATTTATCATTTAGTCAATGTGGCTAGTACTGTATTAAATGAAAACAAATATTGCAATAGTAAATATATCATAGAAATAAAGTTTAAAAATATAAAATTGTTATTTTCTTTGTAAGAAAAAAAGGGTGAATTAGTTTTGAGGTAAGTATTAATTCAATGATTATAAAGAAGGAGTTAAAAATATGCAAAGAAGTTCATCAGAATCAATATTAATTATTAGTGAAGTAATGCTACCTAATCAAGCTAATGTTGCAGGTAATATACATGGTGGAGAAATTATGAAGTTAATGGATTTAGCAGCATATGCTGTAGCCAGAAGATTTGCACATACAAATGTTGTTACAGCTCGAGTTGATGAGTTGGAGTTTCATTTACCTATATTTATTGGTGATTTAGTTATTTGTACTGCTCAAGTTGCTTATGCAGGTAAATCATCTATGGAAGTAGTAGTAACTGTTGAAGTTGAAGATTTAGAATGTTCTGATCGAAAAAAAGCATTGACTGCATTTTTTACGATGGTATCCCTTGATAAAAAAGGAAAAACTAATTTAGTACCAGAACTTATTTTAAATACTCCAGAAGAGAGAGCTGCCTTCCATGAGGGTAAAAAAAGATATGAATGGTATAAAGCAAAAAGAAACCAAAGTTAGCAAAAAAAAGAGCAGAAATGCTCCTTTTTTATGTTTTATACGATATCTTATTCATAAGATTGCCATGATACTAAATAGCAATAAAGAGGATTTGATAGACTAGTATAGAAATTTATTATAAATATATTATAAATATATTATAAATATATTATAAATATATTATAAATATTTAAGGATGCAATAGAAGATTTAACTGAAATTATATAATAAAAAATAATGGGGGTTATTACATGAATGAGACTTTAAGACAAATAAAAGATAGGAAATCAATGAGAATATTTAAAAATAAGCCTATTGTAGCTGAACTAAAAAAAGAAATATTAAATGCAGCACTGCAAGCACCAACTGCTGGTGGAATGATGCTTTATAGCATAATTGATATTACTGATGAAGAATTAAAGAAACAACTATCAGTAGAATGTGATAATCAGGCTTTTATCGAAAAAGCTCCTTTGGTATGTATATTTCTTGCAGATTATCAAAGATGGTATGATGCTTTCGACTTAGAAAATTGTAACCCGAGAACACCGGGAGAGGGGGATATCCTTCTTGCTTATACTGATGCAATAATAGCTGCGCAAAACACAGTAGTAGCTGCAGAATCTTTAGGAATTGGATCATGTTACATTGGTGATATCATAGAGAATTGTGAAAATATTAGAGAGTTATTAGACCTTCCAAATTATGTAGTACCTGCAGCGATGCTGATTTATGGTTACCCGGTTGAAGTTCAAAAAAATAGAAAAAAACCGGTGCGTTTCGAAGAGCAGTATATTATAAATGAAAACAAATATCGCAGACTAAATAAGGAACAACATATAGAAATGCAAAAAATAAGAAACGAAAAGGCGAATTTCTTAAATAAAGATATTAGCGAAGATATTAAAGATCTATGTAACCGTAAATATATGGCTGGTTTTTCACTTGAAATGAATAGATCGGCATCTAAATATCTTAAAAAGTTTAGAAAAGAGTAAATTCGGCAATTTAACTCTTGCCTAACTTAATTAGTGGCAAGGGTTAAATTTTTTTTTATTAAGAATAACATTGATTATTATAATTGAAAGTACGAACAATACAAGAGATGGAATACCATAAATTGTCTTTAAAAAAGGATTATTCCATACATGGGTTAAATCTGATTTAAACAAGTATTTAATCATTAACATATTAATAAGTTCACATAGCGATGCTAAGATAATAATACTTACACTTATACTTATTGATTTTATAATACTTATTTTGTTTATTTTTATATTTATTATAATCAATAAACATAAAGACAATACAGTATTTATTCCTAAACTTATAGGTAGCCTTCTCACTATAAAAGTTATAAATACTAATAATGCAGTTGACAATAAATACCGATTTAAATGAAACTTAGTTTTAGATAAAATATAACATGCCCAAATATAAATTGCTCCCTCGGGTATTCCTCTAATCAGTAATTCTAGTAATGGTAATTTAATCAAAAGTTTTTTCTCCTTTGCATCTTGAATTATTCTGTATATATATCAGACAGCTCAATATTGATTCGGTCATCTATATTCTTCTTTATTTCCTTTATATCTAAGGAGTTATCAACTTGCTTTACTGGAAGAATAATAATGAATTCACTTCCGATATTAGGTTGGCTTTTAAGAATTATCTTGCCTTCATGCAGTTCCACAAAAGATTTAACAAGAGAAAGTCCTATACCGGTTCCTTCATTATTTCTTTTTAAGGTCTTGTCCACTTGCATAAATCTCCCAAAAATCATTTCCTTTTTATCTTCACGTATGCCTATACCTGTATCTCTAACTGATATCTCAATATTATCAACTTTATCTGATACGGTTACATATATTTGACCTCCTCTGTCTGTAAATTTTAATGCGTTTGAAAGTAAGTTAAGAATAATTCTCTCTATTTTATCGCCATCAAAGGCCATTAACTTTTCTTCAACATTAGTGTCAAATATTATTTCTATACCTTTATTTTCAGCGAGAGAGATAATAGACATTGTAATATCTTCAAGCAAAGAAACAATATCTCCATTCTCCATTTGCGGATTAATAAATCCAGAATCTAACTTTGTCATATCTAACAAATTATTAATTAATTTAATAAGTCTATAACTATTTTGTTTCATTATTTGTAAATATTTTTTTCTCTTATCAACAATTTCTTTTTCATCGCTTTCATTATACATATTCATCATCTGTAGAGAAGAAAAAATAACATTTAATGGAGTTTTCAATTCATGCGATATGTTGCAAAAAAATTCTGTTAGAAATTTATTATGTTCTTTAGTTTCATTTAATAGTTCAACAGTTGTTTTTGCATCTTCTTTTAACTTTAGCATTTGTAAATCCATTTCTAATAGTTTTATTCGATTGTTTTCAAAAGTTACGTGTTCGCCTAATATCCATGCGATAACGATAAATCCTCCTGATAGCAGCAAGTCATTTTCAAAATAAGTGTTTACTAGTAAATTAGAAGCAAAAGTCAAATCTATGGATAATATAATAGCCGATGATATATAAGAAAGTATCAAACCATGTTTTTTACCTTGAGATATGGCTGTTGTGATAATACTAAAGAAAAACAGATATTTATATTGGCTCTTATAAGTTCCAGATAATAAAATAAATAAAGATAGAATAAAAATAAATAAGATATCTTCAACAATTAAAAGCTTCTTTGATTTTTTAAAGTTATTTTTAAAATAAATAAGCCACCATAATAAATAAGATAATGATAAAAATATAAGAAATATTATGCAATTTAACTCAGCACGGTTTATGTAATTTACTCCATTGTTGGGAGCATTCAAAATAAGTATTAATATAAATAGCAAAGTAGCGAATTTAGTAATTGAAATTATAGCTAAAATGTTATTATATTTATCATTGGTATTCATTTTTCACCTTCTATTTACCTATAGACGACCTAACTAGTTTCGCTAGAGATAACTATTTTATTACCATTTATTCTAAATAAGAACATTTATATGTAATATAATACATTAAAGGACATAATAAATCTATACTTATTTAGTAATACATGACAATATCCTATATTATAACATAAAATTTTCGATTTATAGTTAATATACTTCAATTGAATATATTGTATTACTAATTATTCGACATTAGTAAAACAAATAAAACATATAGCAATTAATATAAGACAAAAAAATAGAAGCTTTTACATAGCTTCTATTTTTTTGATTATTTTATCAATGCATCCTCTAAACCCATTCCAATCGTAGCTATAGATTGAGCACCGGCTACAGTAAGTTTCTTATTAATTAGGAAATAAGGAACTACATCGACTCCGATGTCTTGAGATTCTTTTTCATCCATTTGAACTCTATCAGTATATTTATCAGTATTTAAGATTTTACGAACAACTTCTTCTTCAAGGCCTGCTTCTTTAGAAATTTCAACTAAAGTATTTATATCTGAAATGTTTTTGCTATCAGTAAAATATGATTTAAATATAAGGCTTACAATTTTTTCTTCTTTACCAATTGCTTTTGAATACTGAAGTAACCTATGTGCATATAAAGTATTGACTGGAATAGCTTTATCAAGTCTATATACAAGTCCAAGCTCTTTAGCTTCAGCAGTTAATCTTTTATTGTTTTCTTCGGCTTCTTGAATAGTTATTCCATATTCCTTTGAAATTAACTCACTAATAGTACCAGTGTACACTTTACTAGCATTAGGATTTAATTCAAAACTTTTATAAATTATCTCTACGTTTTCTTTATCAGAAAAATTTTCAAGTGCTTTTTCAAACTTAGCTTTTCCTAAATAACAGAATGGGCATACAAAATCTAACCACATTTCTACTTTCATTATAGATCACTCCCCGTATTTTGGATTTTAGTAACTAAATTATTCCACTTTGGTTATAGGTTGTCAAGTGTGTTGGTATATAAGAGATACTATAGAAGAAAATGTAGGGAATATAAATGAAAATAATAGCAATTAACGGTAGTCCAAGAAAAGAGGTCTTTTATAGAAAGATTTATGTTCCCATATTTAGTTTATGATACATCTTATTCAAGTCTTTTTGGATCTTTTGAATCATTGTTCGTCAATGATACATATCAATTTAATGATTATTCAAAATATGTTTCAACATGTTTTTATGAAAAGAAAAAGGCACAAGTTAGAAAAGAGCAGTTTCCAAAGGAATGTATAAACGCTTTTAATATGGAAGTAAGATTCGCGGAGTAAATTACATCTACATAAAGTAATGGGAATAGAGATAATATTTATAAAATATTTCATCAAGTCTTTTTAGAAAAGGCACAATGAAATTAAAATCAACCGCCCATTGGTCTCATTTTACCATCACTTTAATAGTATTGTACTGAAAATTATTCAATAATATAACACATTATTATACTATTATTGATATGAATTATATATAAGAAAATAAAATATAGTTTTACAGAAGTTATACTTGTATTATATTCATAACTATAATTTATGTACTTGACATAGCAACATAGTTGCAATACAATATAGTTACTAGGTTACATTACAAGGTAGGTGATATGAAATGGCAAATTCGTCTCAATTATTAAAAGGAATTTTAGAAGGTTGTATATTAAAAATAATTTTAGAAAAAGAAACCTATGGGTATGAATTATATAGTTCGCTAAAAATCAATGGTTTTGATGATTTATCTGAAGGGACTTTATATCCTTTGTTAATAAGGCTTGAAAAAAATGGCTTATTGTCTTCGATAAGCAGGGATTCACCACTAGGGCCAAAACGAAAATATTATTCTCTTACTAAACTCGGGGAACAGGAATTTTTAAACTTTTGTAGCTCATGGGATAAAATTTCAAAATCAGTCAATAGAATATTGGGGGATGATCTAATTGATTAAAACAAAATCATTAATAAAACAATTAAATAAAGCATCTGAGAACTTATCTAAAGAAAGCAAAAGTGTATTTGATGATATTGTAGTCTATGTAAGAACATCAAATATAAAAACAAGAGATGCTGAAGAATTTTCACAACAGATACTAGACAGTTTTTTAAATGCAGAGCAGCAAGGTGTAAGTATTGAAGAGGTACTAGGAACAACAGATATTAAGCATTACTGCGAAGAAATAGTAACTACCTATAAATCAAGTTATAATTACTCATCACTATGTAGCGAATATGTTATGTATACAGGCATGATAATAACAATATTATCAATTATTAATTATATTACACAAAATTTAGAGACAATTATAAAATATGGTATTAATGATTTTACTTTTTATATAAGTTTTAATTTAGGAATTATTTTGCAGCTTTTGATTATAGGTATTACTATAATTACTATTATGGCTTATATCAAAAAAAGCTGTTTTATGGAAGAAGTCAAGGTTAGTAAAATAAAAGAGTTTTTTAAACTTTGGGTAATAGTATGTCTATGGTTTGGTATTATGGTTGCTTGTATGTTTTTAAGAAAAATATTAGTATTTAGATTAAATATAATTATAGTTCTTATTGTAGGTATTGCTTTATATTTTATAGGCCATTATTTATCAGAAAAATAAATAAATTAATATAATATTTATTGTGATGTTCTTTGGTAGATACCATAAGACATGTAAAAATTAATATTTCTTTAATTTAAAAAAGGTAACACGAACATAATATAAAAAATTATGTTCGTGTCACCTTTTTTATTGCATAATTTAGAATTAAGATATCAATGACTAATCCTAAAATTATAATTAGTATTTCTGAAATTATTGATAAAGTAAAATACTCACCTATCTGAATAAACATTAGTGCTGTTAATACGGAAGTAACTAAGAATATACTAATTAAAATAGAAAATTTCACCTTCCCAATTTTTTTTTCATATTCAATAATATCGCCCATTATATCAAGTAGCATAGATATCCCCAAAACAATACTACCCCATTTTTGAATTCCAATAACTTTAGCAAAAACCCAAAAGAATATCCCGAACACTATAATAAAATGTTTGTATTTTCTCCATAAACTCATAATAATCTACCTCCTAGTATAGACATAGCTTTTATTGCATAGTTGTGTTAATTATAAATTATAGTTAATTAAAATTTTACAGGTTTTCACAATAAAAACAATACAAATTGCATGAAACGTACATACTTTGTCATAAACAACTATTTTTATATATAAGCTAATTCGAATGATACAGTATATCCTTTATATATAAATTTTTAACATTTTTCTAACTATTGATATACTATGAAATTAGAGTTATAGTTATATTACTAATTAAAATAATATTAAAAAAGGGAGAGGATTATTAATGACAAATAAAAAACTAACACCAGAGGAAATATCAAAAATAGAAAACGATAAACTTGAACAAGCAAAAAAAGATGCGAATTTTGAACCAGAGCCATCCGATTCAGAGTTTGATATTTGTGGACCTTTACATTGTGATAAAGAACTATAAAACATATGGGCAATCTCTATACCTTAAAGTTAATTAAGGTATAGAGATTGCTTTTTTTATTTTATAGGGAATTATGGTACAAAGATGTATAATGCTATAAATGCGTAAAAATTTAATTTTACTGATAATGTACTGCAGAAGTGAATTCTTGTATAAAAGGGGTTCCGCTTGCGGATATCAGATCTACGGTTGAAATGGCAACTTGTAGGGCAGAATGTGGTTCGTAATTAGATCCATTTTTAACACTATACCCTGAAAAGCTGTGAATCATGTAATGATTATTCTTATATTTGCCAAGGTACATCATAACATGCCCGTCTAAAAATAGTGCAGCGCCTGGTTTTAATTTATCTATTAAAGTGTACCTATTTTTTAGTGAATCATCCCTTTTGAATTTAAAAGAATTAGTTTTATTAGAAAAACTATTTTCTTGTTGGCAAGCATTGCGTGGAAGTAATAACCCAAAACATTTATAAATTGTTAGAATAAAGCTAGAACAGTCTTTTCCAGAAAACTTATCTCCCCAATCGTAGGGTGTATCGATAAATTTAAGTGCCTGATTTATTATGTTATACCTTGTATATGGAAGGCTTCCATTTGTAATGTCTTTGGTGGTATCTATAGTAGCAGTTTTAAATATAAGTTTGCCATTAATGTCACGAGTTGGATATTTTATCATAAGATTATCTATTAAAGTAGATCCGTTATGCTTTAATAAACATATCCTCGTACCCATTTCACATTTTATAGTTACTTGGGTGGAGTCTTTTCCGTTAATGGTTAAATTAGTTTCTTTGGCAATAACCATTAGGAAGTCTTTGCTTCTAGAATAATCAAAAATTTGTGTTTTATCTTGTGATAATGCTATATCAGTACTTTTAATCCAGCCAAAATAATTGTAAAGTTTCACAAAATACCATTTTTTATCACGACTTCTATGGAGTACTAAAACGGGTTCAAAAGGAAGGCAACTTGTTTGTTGAAACCTGTCAAAATTATTTATTTTGCTATGTTCAAAAGATGAGAAAATAGGATCATCTACAGGAAAACTTCTTACTGAAGTCTTTTTTATGCTTATACCATATTCAATTGTAGTATGATTTTTTATTTTATTTAAATTTAAATTACGTATAATTTCTTTAAAATAATTATTGAGGAGTAACTGCCCACTAGAATCAAACATATCTTTATTGAATAGTTCATATGATTGTATGAGATCTATGAGGGTTTTAGAAGCTATAGTATCCTCTTCGTTATATAAATCATATAATGAAGTTATTCTAGGTCTGAGATTATTATTGAACTTTTCAATTTCATCTACAGAAAGTATATTTTCTTTCGCGTTAGTAATATCACGCATCCAAAACGAAGCTGAATACATAAAACTGGGTAATATATAGTCATCTTTATACATAAAGACACCTCACTAGTTAAAGAATTATATACATTATAATGCTAATTTAAAATATAATCTATATTAAATATAGATAGGTTATTTATATATATATAAATAAGCCTTAACTTTTGGAGTTGAGCGAAATGAAAATTATTGATGTAAAGATTGAATATATTTCTGTCCCATTAAACAGGCCATTTAAAACTGCATTAAGAACGGTTAATAGTGTTGAGGATGTAATTGTAAAAGTAATAACTGACTGTGGTAATATTGGGTTTGGGGAGGCTCCTCCAACAGCGGTTATAACTGGAGATACTACAGGAGCAATTGTTAGTGCAATAAATGATGTTATTAAAAAAACTATAATTGGTATGAAAATAGAAAATTTTGAAGAGCTCATGATAAAATTAAACAAATGTATGGTAAATAATACGAGTGCAAAAGCAGCAGTTGATATCGCCCTTTATGATCTTTATGGTCAATTGTACAATGCACCTTTGTATAAATTACTGGGTGGTTATAGAAAACAAATAACTACCGATATAACAATAAGCGTTAATGATCCTATAGAGATGTCCCAAGATAGCTTAGAGGCTGTAAGGCTAGGATATAAGACACTTAAGATTAAGGTTGGGAAAGAAGCAAATCTAGATATAAAAAGGTTACAAAAGATTAGAGAAGTTATTGGTCCAGATATAAAAGTCAGAATAGATGCTAATCAAGGGTGGACACCAAAAGAGGCAGTTAAGATTTTGAGAAGAATGGAGGATTTAGGACTGGATATTGAGCTTGTAGAACAACCTGTAAAAGCACATGATTTTGAGGGCCTGAAGTTTGTTTCAGATAATGTATATATACCAGTTATGGCTGATGAGAGTGTGTTCTCTCCAATGGATGCATTAATAATAATGCAGATGAGAGCAGCTGACCTTATAAATATAAAATTAATGAAAACAGGTGGGATTCATAATGCACTTAAAATTTGTTCTATGGCAGAGATATACGGAGTGAAGTGTATGATAGGATGCATGCTAGAGGCAAAAGTAAGTGTAACAGCAGCGGCTCACCTAGCTGCTGCAAAAAGTATTATAACTAAAGTTGATTTAGACGGTCCAGTTTTATGTAAAGAAGATCCAATTATTGGAGGAGCCATATTTAAAGGAAACACTATTATTCTTTGCGATGCTCCAGGGCTTGGTATAACAGGGGTTGTTTGTAATGACCATTAAATATTTTAGTGAAGGTCCTAACAATCCCCAAAATATTAACATAAAACCTTTTTTTTCAGAAAAAGATTCTACTGGACATATATTGTCTTGAAGTTGGCATATTATAGGAGGATAATAAAGATAGCTAAAGAAAAATAGTTAGATAAATTAAGTCAACTTCTGCAATTAAAATCTAAGGAGGCAAGGCGATGAAAATATATTCAATGTTAGAGACCTATGATGTGATAACTAATGAACGCTCTACTATTTTTAAATTAGATAAACATTTGGAAGCTCCAAACTGGACTAAGGATGGAAAATATATTATATATAATTCTGAGGGGCTTATTTGGCAGTATGATCTAGAAAGCGGAGAACATAGAAAAATAGATACCGGTGATATAACGGACTGTAATAATGACCATGTTCTTTCAGCAGATGGTATGAATATTGCAGTTAGCAGCATGGCTCCTGGTACTGATACGACTGCATGCGGTTATAATTCTTATGTTTATATAATTGCATTATCTGGAGGTATACCAAGAAAGGTTACTCCACTTTCACCTAGTTTTCTTCATGGATGGTCGAATGATGGTAAAATTTTAACCTATTGTGCAATGCGTGATGAGAAGAAGGGGGATATATATACTATCCCAGTTGAAGGTGGAGAAGAAACCAGATTGACGAATACGCAAGGTCTGAGTGATGGACCTGAGTATTCAGCAGATGGAAAGCATATATGGTTTAACTCTATACAATCGGGATCGATGCAAATTTGGCGTATGAATAATGATGGGAGCAATCAGAGACAAATAACTAAGGACGAACGAGATAATTGGTTTCCTCACGTTTCACCGAGCAATAAAAAAGTAGCCTATATATCTTATGAAAATGGTGATGTAGAACCGGGTGATCATCCAGCCAATAAAAATGTGGAGATTCATATCATGAATTATGATGGAACTAAGAATCACACAGTAGTAAATTTATTTGGTGGACAAGGAACATTTAATGTGAATTCCTGGTCACCAGATAGTAAAAAATTTGCATTTGTAAGTTATGAGTTATAGTAATTAAAAAGTAAATATAATATTAATAAAAAATAACTATTTAGCAGGAAAAAACTCTCAAATGTAGAATAGATATATAAAAGATTATTTAAAGGAGGTCAAATAAATGCCAAAATTTGAAATTCCCAAAGATAAGGATGAAATAAAAAAACAAATTAAAGCCTTACAAAGCCTATTACCTATAGATGATAAAAAAAGTGATAGGAAAAGTAAGCAAATACATCAAGATGAAATTAAAGCCCTTAAAAAAGCTTTAAGTGCGCAATAAGAGTTATTAACTATTAATATATTTATCACATAACACGCTCCTTTTTTATTAATACTATAAAAAAGGAGCGTGTTATTATATGAAAAATAAAAAATATAGCAAGTTATTATCTATCATTGTTGCATTAACATTAATGGTTAGTCTTTATTCGTCGGCAATAGTTTAGGCGGATACTATAAGAAATCAATATAATGGAACTCCGTCAATACTTGCAAAGGGTAACCATGAAGTTGGTAAGGGAGGAACATATGCCTCTGGATTAGTTGTAAGCAATAGCAATTATGCTGTATATGCAATAATTCATCAAGCAAATCATTTATAACTACTGATATGGATAATATTAAATCATCTTTGAATTCCATAAATTCATCAACATCGTTTTTTGTTGTTTCTCATTGCCCTATTCATTATTTTGGAAAATGAACAACAGGAAATGCATCAATGCTTGTTGATATTCTTAATAATCATAGTAAGTTAATATTCCTTTGGAGACATAATCATACGGTACATGATACAAACTACGGTAAAGCTAAAGTATCAGGTGATACCATGCAATGTTCAAAGTCATCTTCGGCAATTCCTATCAAATTTACGTATGCAAATATGGGTGCCATGAATCAAGAAAATAATGGAGCATATGGACTACTTATAAATTTAATAAAAGAGAGTAATAGTACAAACATTAAGTTTGACTATAAAGATATTTCGGGAAAAACTATTTCAAATTATTCTGTGATCATAAGTTACAATATGCCTGTAAGGGTAAAATATAAAAACTGTTTCTAGTGCATTAGAAACAGTTTTTGTATTTAGTAGAGTTTATTCAGCTTTAGCAATTAAGCAAGTAGATTATACTTGCATAGGTACATGCTTAATGAAAAAGGGGTATAATAAATGTAAGCATGAAAAGTTAAATAGGTTTGAAAGTTTAAGAGTTAAAATTTTTTTACTAGGAGAGGATTGTTGTGAAAAAACTGATTTTAGTAACATCACCACCAGCAAGTGGAAAAACTTATATAGCAAAAAAACTTGCAGAGGCATTACAACATGTTGTCTATCTTGATAAAGATACACTCATAAAATTGTCAAAACAGATTTTTGTTGTAGCAGGTGAAGAATATAATAGAAGCTCAGATTTTTTTAATGAAAACATACGCGATTATGAATACGAAACAATAGTAGAACTCGCAATAGAAGCTCTAAATTATGATGATATTGTGCTAATTAATGCACCATTTACAAAAGAAATACGAGATTTAAATTATGTCAAAAAGTTAAAAGAGGCATTAAAACAAAAGAATGCGTCATTAGTCGTTATTTGGGTAAAAACTTCAATCGAAGTAACGAAGCAAAGAATGATTGAGAGAAATTCTGATAGGGATACATGGAAACTTGCGAATTGGAATGAATATATTTCAGGAATTAATTTTGATATTCCTATTGCTTTGGATGATCCATGTGTAAAAGATGATTTGCTTATCTTCGAAAACTCTTCTGATAAAGAATTCGAAGGTTCCTTAACAAAAACAATAGATATACTGGAAGAATCATCGGGTAGAAAATAAATCAATGCTATATTGGTAAAAGAAGGGAAGGGTTAAATTGAAAAAAATTGCAGTTCTTTTAGCAGAAGGATTTGAAGAGGGCGAGGCATTATTTGTAGTTGATGTTTTAAGAAGAGCAGGCTTTCAATGTAATTTGGTAAGTATCAATGAAGAAATGGTAAAAGGTTCTCATGGTATTAGGGTACTAGTGGATAAAATTATAAGTGATGAAATAAAAGAATATGATATGATTGTTTTACCGGGTGGATTACCGGGCGCAACAAATTTAAGAGATGATGAAAGGGTCATTGAATTAGTAAAATATTTTGATAAAGCACCGGAAAAATTTGTTGCTGCTATTTGTGCTGCACCAATGGTTTTAGAAAAAGCAGGAATTATTAAGGGGCGCAAAATAACATCATATCCTGGAGATGAAAATACTACATTATTTAAAGAGGCAAATTATGTAGAAGATATTGTTGCGGTAGATGATCACTTGATCACTAGCAGAGGACCAGCTTCAGTCCTACCATTTGCTTATACATTAGTAGATGTATTAGGTGGCAATAGTAGTGTGTTAAAGCAAGGAATGCTTTATGATATGGTAAGACAAAGTAAATTCAAGTAGATAATATGAAAGAAAATATAATCAGTTTATATTGAATTTATATTGAGATAATAACTAAGCTTTATTAAATTAATAATGTTCGAAAAATGTGAATTAAGGGGAGCCAATTTTTGGCTCCCCTTAATTCACATTATATTTGTAATAAATAAACTCACCATATTTATTGCACATCCATATATATACAATATGCTTGTTTTAACTTTAACATATACAACAAAAAACTGTTTTACTGTCTTCTCAGCAAATTATACATACACAACTCATAAATGGGGGAGGAAGAGGAGGAGAAACAGTAGTAAGTTCTGCTACAGTGCGAACTATTTCTGACGGTGCAAGAAATGGTAGTCATATTTTCAAAACTTTTGGTTTCATAAGTATGTATCTATTTATAGCTTTAGTTATAATTGCATTGATAGCGAAAAAATTAAATTATAAAAGATGGAAACTAATTCATAAGATTATGGTTATAGCTTATATTATTGGTATTACCCATTACTATGGAAGTTCAAATTATGCTGTTTTGGGATTAGACCCATTTAGAAGTTTTTATCAATCAGATATATCACAGGATTACTCTATTGATTTCTTTTATGCTTTCAATAATTAAGAGGAAGGTGCATATGTTGAGGAGATAATGGGAATGCCTAATAGAAACAACTTAAGAGTGCATTTATTGAATTCACAAGAAGAAGGATTTTTGTCTGGTGAAAAGATAATTAAATATTATAGGCTTTCATTATGATAATTTTCAATTTAAATAAATAAACATAAGTAATTATTTTTTAGAATTAACGGATATCACGAGAAGCTTTAATTATAAAATGATTGAACTTAATCGTAAAAAGTGTTATGCTATCAATGGTAAACTGAGTAGAATGTGTTTGCTACATTAAAATTAAGTATAAAATTGTAATTAATAACACAATATATTGAAGAGCTTATTTTTATAGGCTCTTTTTTAGTGATAAAAAGAGAGGTAATAATATGATTAAAGTTGATAACTTGTCCTACTCATTTCCGCAAAAGGACTTGTATAATAACATCTCATTTACATTAGAAGATGGTCAGCATTGTGCTTTTATAGGAACAAATGGCAGCGGAAAAAGCACACTGATAGATATAATTATGGATCCAGAAAAATATATGTTCGATGGAAAGCTCGAGATGGACCCCAATTCTAGAATTGGGTATGTAAGTCAATTCTCACAACTGGATAAAATGAAAGAAATTACAGTCTTCGAATATATTGGGGAAAAATTTATAAAACTACAAAATGAAATAACATCTATTTGCAGCAAAATGGAAACATCTTCAGATATTGAATCTTTACTAGAAAAGTATCAACAAGCTTTAGATGCATTCGATGCAATTAATGGGGATGATTTCGAAAACAACATTAATAAAAATCTAAGTCTTGCAAACTTAATCAAGTTTAAAGATTTAATGATATCTGAACTTAGTGGTGGGGAATTCAAGCTTATTCAAGTAATTAGGGAAATGTTAAATAGTCCAGAATTAATGATTATGGATGAACCTGATGTGTTTTTAGATTTTGGGAACCTTAATTCTCTTAAAGATCTAATAATTTCACACAAAGGAACAATGTTAATTGTTACGCACAATAGATATTTATTGAATCATTGTTTCAACAAAATTTTGCATCTTGAAAATAAGGAGCTCCAAGAGTTTGATGGAAGCTATATTGATTATAACTTCTCATTACTCCAAACTAAAATTGAAATGCAAGAACTAGCTATTGCTGATGATGAAGAATTTTGGAGAAATGAGATGTTAATAAAAAAACTAAGATATCTCGCAACTGAGCATACTGAAGCTGCTAAAGGAAAATCTCTAAATGCTAGAGTTAAAATTCAAGAAAGATTAGAAAAACGTAGAATTAAAGCGCCATTTGTAGATATTAAAGAACCGAATATTACTTTAGTTACAAATAATGAAATAGCAGAAACCATTGCTTTAAAAGTTAATGATTACAGTGTTAGCTTTGATGATATGCTTCTAGAAAATGTTAATTTTGAGATTAAATCTACTGATAAAGTAGCTATTGTCGGATTAAATGGTACCGGTAAAACAACTTTATTCACAGAAATCTATAAAAATAATAATGATTCTATTGAGATAAATGAGGAAGTTGAAGTGGCTTATTTATCTCAACTTCAAGGTAAAACACTAAATGAGTCTAATACTATACTTGAAGAGTTCATAGATGCTGGGTTTAAAACTTATGAAGAAATTAAATTATATGTTGCTGGCTATGGGTTTGAAGAAGAAATCGTTAATCAAAAGATAGGGTCTTTATCTGGCGGAGAAAAAAATATGCTTCAACTGGCTAAAATTTCTGCTAGTAACGCAAACATGTTGCTTCTTGATGAACCTACAAGTCATTTAGATACCTATTCACAAATAGCACTGGAAAAAGCTATAAAAAACTATAAAGGTGCGATTCTCATGATTTCTCATGATTTCTACTCTATAGTAAACTGTATGGATTTTGTTTTAATTATTGAAGATAAGACAATTAGAAAAATGAGTATGCGAAAATTTAGAAAGGTGATTTATGCTAGTTATTTTGACAAAGATTATTTAGCGATTGAACAAAAGAAAAAATTAGTTGAAACAAAAATAGCAATGGCTTTAAAAGCAACTGATATTGAGCTTGCAAAAGTTTTGTCAGAGGAGTTAGAAGGGCTGATTAAGTTACTCTAAATTTAGTGAGTAGTTATAAACACTCCATTTAAGACTGCTTTATGTCGCTAATGATTATATTGAAAAATCAAATAAATACAACAGTAAAAGTTTATTTCATAGAGAAATCTATGGGGTAGGCTTTTTCTAGTTATTTAGATTATAAATCTGTAATTATTTACAAAAATGTTACTTTATATAAAGGTGTTTGGGATTTAATATAGAATTATAATTAGTAAAAGAACTAACTTGTTTGGAGTAGGTTCTTTGAAAAATAAATCTTATGTTAAGGATAAATTTGATTAAGGAAATCTTATTGGAAAAGAAAATTATTCTACGTATATCTCGAATTGCAGCAGGATTTATGTTAGTAGGAAGTTTTATACTATTGCAAATTATTCCAAAATAAAAGCAATCAATTTAAGTAACACATATATCAGTTAGTAAAAAGAAAAGGATTAAGGCACAAAATGCCTTAATCTTTTTTATGGTATAATTTCTCAAGAGAACTAGGGGGCGGTGTTATGGAAGATTATCATAAAATTAATTTTGTCATCACCATATTAATAGCGTTGCTACTTGTAGGAACATTTGGATATAAACTTTTATTAGGTGTTAGCATTGTAGATGCATTATATATGACTGTTATAACAATATCAACAGTAGGATATACTGAAGTGGCTATTATGGATGCAAAAGCTAAGATTTTTACTATAGTTCTTATTTTTTTAAGTTTAGGTACTGTGGGGTATATATTTAGTAGCATTGTAGCTTATTTTTAGATGGAGATTTAAAAGATGCATGGAGGAGGAGACGTATGGAAGTTGGGATATCTAATTTAAAAGACCACTATATAATATGTGGAGGGGGTGAAACAAGTGGGAATGCTATAAAGCAATTTAAAAAAAGTAATGTCCCATTTGTTGTAATAGATAAAGATGAAGAAATAATAAAGGGACTAATAGAAAATAAAATATATGCTATTCAAGGAGATGCTACGGAGGAAGAGGTATTAGATAAGGTACAGATAAAATTTGCTAAGGGCCTTATTTCTTCATTGTCTACAGATGCGGATAATGTTTATACAGTCTTAACTGCAAGAGAAATGAACAGTAAATTATATATTGTATCTAGAGCTATAAATAAAAATGCAAATGAAAAACTAATAAAAGCAGGTGCAAACAATACAATCTCTCCAAATGAAATAGGCGGAAGTAGAATGGCAGCTCTAATGCTTAGACCTACCGTTATTGCTTTTTTAGATATAGTAACCCATGATGGAGATCTGATTTTGGACTTAGAGGATGTTACTATTTGTGAAGATTCCATTATAATAAATAGGAGTCTCATGGAAGCTAAAATTCCTGAAAAAACAGGACTAATAGTTTTAGCCATTAAGATGAGTAGTAATGAAAAATTAGTTTTTAATCCAAGTTCTAACCAGATACTAAAAATGGGTGATACCATGGTAGTTCTAGGGACAGAAGAACAGGTTGTTAAACTTAAAGAAATCGCTAAAGACATAGGACAAAGAAAGTTAAGTTAGTTGCCTGAGAAGGTAAGAATGTAGGATTAGGAGGTCAGATATGATTAAAATGATAAAAATAATTATTGAAATAATTAATGAATTGCATGATATGCTTACAAATTTATTTGATAGCTTTGGTATGCAGTTTTCAGATAAGCAACTTCATTTTATTATTATAGGAATAGTTGGGATGTTTATTTATTTAGTAGTGAATTATCTCTTTAAAGCTATTTCTAAATATAGTATTTCTGCATTATCATTTATATATACAGTAACTGTACTTGTGGTTATTGTGTTTGGTATCGAAATTGAGCAAAAAATTACGAATAGAGGTCATATGGAATTTTCAGATATAGTAGCAGGACTATGGGGATTTACTGCATTTTTTGTTGCTTATCTTATAATTTATGGTTGTATTTTACTAATTAAAAAGTTCATAAAAAAATATGGACAGAAAAGATCGCTTAACCACTAACTATCTCTGTTTAGAACACTTTTATATCTTGTGCCATTCCATCTTTTCCTAAAAGCTAAGGGCGTTATTCCCTCACGTTCTTTGAAAAGGTTAATTAAATGGCTTGTATTATGAATTCCTAGTTTAGAGGCAATTTCTGAAACGGGGATTTCAGAATATTTCAATAATTCTTTAGCTAAAGAAATGCGATTTAAGATTAAGTATTCATTTGGTGTAACACCAATATATTTTTTAAACTCTTTTTCTAGATAGTATTTACTAATTGAACATTCTTTAGCTAACATATCTAGAGTAGTTTTATCTGTTAAATTTTTATCTAAATAATTCATTATATCTTTTATAAATTTGGGAAGGAAGGGTTTGGGAGAATTAGGAGCAGAAATATTAAATAGAAACTCTGTTAAAAGGTCTACTAATAGCTTAGAAGTTAATGGTTCAGTTTTTATATTTTTTTCTTGGTGAGTTAATATTAATTGCCGGATAATTGAAGGTACTATACAATCTTTTTCAAAGTTACATATTGGAGAATTACTTTGAGCGAATTGTTGATAATAACCACAGCTTGTCCCACCATTAAAATGAACCCAAAGAATCTCCCAAGGGTCACTAGTATCAGCTTTATAGTACTGATATTTCATGCAATCAATAAAAAAACTTTGGCCTTCACACATAGTATATGATTCATCATCATATTTTAAATATCCTTTTCCGGATAAAACGTAAACAATTAAATAAGAATTTAAATTTTCTCTCTCAGTATAATAATTAGACCTAGTTTTAAAATATCCCACTTCTTCTATATAAAAATAAACTGATTTAGCGACCAAGCTAGGAGTAGTTATAATACGAACTGAATCATCAGACCAGTCATAAGATACATTTTCTTTAAAGTTTTTAATTTAAAAAACCTCCAAACAAGATACTAGTATTTTACAATAACATTCTTTGATATTTTGATTGCTGTAAACTATTACAATCAATTTTAAAGAATTATATTTATTATAAGTAATAAAACATATAAAATCAATAGCTCTAATAAATATTAATTAATCTTATATATTTATTAGAGCTATTTCAAATTTGGAAATTCGCTTAATAGTATTTATTAAAAGCATTTCTAAGCAACATACTATTATTTCCTAGCAACATCCTTTGATGTTTTATCTATTGTAAACGATTATAATAAAATTGTAAAAGAGTAAATTATTTTTAATATAAGGAGTGATTGAATATGTCGAATTTAACTGCTATAAAACCTATTAAAAAACCACGTATCGGACTTTATACTATTGGACTACGAGCGTATTGGGGACAATTTGAAGGACTTAAAGATCGAATGATAGAATATGGTAAGTTTTTAGAAAAGGGAATGTCAGGCCTTGGAGAAATATTTAATTACGGATTGGTAGATACGCAAGAAGAAGGAAGAAAAGCGGGTGAATGGTTTAATAAAAACAATGTAGATTTAATATTCTGCCATTCTGGAACTTACGCAACAAGTTCAACGGTATTACCTGTTCACCAAATTTGTAAGGCACCTGCAATAATTTTAAATTTACAACCAACTGACCGAATAAACTATGAAAAAACAACAACCGGTGAATGGCTTGCATATTGTGGTGCATGTCCTGTGCCTGAAATATCCAATGTATTTAATCGTGCAGGAATTAAGTTTAGAGTAGTAAATGGATTGCTTGGACTAGACTATACTCCAAAAATTTCTTTAGCAAATGAAAACACCAGTGAAAAAAAAGAAGCAATTAAAGCATGGAAAAATATTAATGAATGGATTAGGGCAGCCTCGGTTATAAGAAAATTAAAGCATAGTAGCTTTGGATTTTTAGGTGGGTATTATAGCGGCATGCTTGATATGTATAGTGATTTTGCTATGATACAAGCACAAACAGGAATGCATATAGAAATGCTTGAAATGTGTGATCTTGATAAATTTTTAAATGATGTTACCGAGGATGAAGTCAAAGAAAAAATGGAAGAAGTGTTAGAAATGTTTGAGATTAGTGGTGATTCACCATCTGATCCTTTAGCTAAAAAGCCAACAGAACATCAGATAGAATGGTCATGTAAAATTGCAGCTGCCCAAGAAAAAATGGTAAAAGAATATAATCTGGATGCTTTAACGTATTATTATCATGGATCAGAAGGAAATCATTATGAGAAAGTTCAGAGTGGATTTATAGTGGGACATTCATTACTTACAGCAAAAGGAATTCCTTGTGCTGGAGAGGGAGATTTAAAAACAAACCTAGCTATGAAAATATCTGATATTTTAGGAGTCGGTGGTAGTTTTTCAGAGATTGTAGTAATCGATTACGTGGATGGAACTATTATCTTAGGTCATGATGGCCCTTTTCATATAGCAATATCAAATAGAAAGCCTATTTTAAGAGGAATGGGTCTATATCATGGAAAGAGAGGAACCGGTGTATCGGTTGAAGCTAAGGTTAAAACTGGAGATGTCACTACACTTAATGTAACACAAACTATAGATGGTAAATTAAAATTTATAATTAGTGAAGGAAAATCTACAAATGGTCCTACAATGCAAATTGGGAATACTCAAACACCAATTAAATTTAAGAAAGAACCAGATGAATATATGGAGCAGTGGTTTGCAGAATCACCTACACATCATTGTGCAATGTCTATTGGGAAAAATGCCACACTATTTGAAAAGGTTGCAGATCTTTTAAATATAGCACACGTGACTTTATAATAAAGAGGAGGTATTTAAATGTCTGATGCAAAGAGTAATTTTAAGGAAACACTAATTGTGTCAATGTCCAACTTTTTGGATGCAGGTGCAATTGTAGCAGGAGCTTGTGGATTGACTATGTGGGTAAATTTTTTAAATCTAAATGATTCGGCAGTAGGTTTACTCGCAGCAGTTAGTGCAAATGGATTTGGAGCAGCGATTGGTGCCTTAATAGGTGGTCGCTTAGCCGATAAATATGGAAGAAAATTCATATATAAGTATGATTTATTAATATATATGGTTGGTGTTCTATTAATAGCTTTATCTATGAATTTTCAGATGCTTTTAATAGGATACATTATTACGGGTATAGCGGTAGGTGCAGTAGTTCCAGCATCTTGGACTTATTTAGGAGAACAAGCGCCTAAAGGAAAACGTTGTGCAAACATTGGATGGGGTCAATTTTCATGGGGATTTGCACCTATGACAATATTTATTTTATCCATTTTTCTAAGTAATTTAGGTTTACTTGGAAACAGAATTATGTTTGGAATATTATTTGTTATTGCTTTAATTACATGGATTTTACAACAGCAGATTAGGGAGTCTGAAGTTTGGGAGGAGCAAAAAGAAAAAGAGAAAACGAATGGATATGTGAAAGCTCCTATTAGTGAAGTATTTACAAGTAAACCCAACAGACAAGCTTTTACTCTTTCCGCTGGTATTTATATTTTATGGGCATTGGTTGCTGGATTACAGGGATATTTTTTACCATATATTTTCACCAAAATAGGAGATTTAACTAATTTACAATCAAATGGTTTGAATGCTCTCATCTGGCTTCTAACAATTCTTTCCACTTGGTTAATTTTTATAAAAAAAGGAGATACGTGGAATAGAAAGGTATTATTTTCAATAGGTTGTTTAATGCAAATTGTGGCATGGCTTGTTCTTATTTTTGCACCAATGGGCTGGTTCTCACTTATATTCTTTGATATAGTATGGGGAATTTCGGCTGGATTTAGTTCGCAATGTTTCTTTGCTCTTTGGAGTGTAGAACTTTTTAAAACACAATATAGAGGTCAAGTACAGGGGATTATATTCTTCTTGGTACGTGCAGGGGTAGGAATAATTTCTTTAGTTTTCCCTACTATGCTAACATCTTTTGGTTTTGCGAAAACGGGAATGTTTTTAGTGGCTATCCTAGTTGCACAATTGGTAATTGGGTTAATTTATACTCCAGAAACTAGAGGAATGAGTGTTTCTGAAATAGAAACTCAAAGATATGTACAAGATTAACAATCACAAAGTTAAACTTCTTATCAACAGGTAATCTTGTGATTGAAATTAGTAAAATGACTTAAATTTATTCAACTGTAAAAAGTCTTACGAAATAGTAAGGCTTTTTTCACATCCTTTAGGAATTTATGTACTATATTTTACTTTTATTACGCTTAGTATCCATACACTTTATTTTTTATGTTGATTAGATTATAATAAGGTGTATTAGAAAAGGTGGTGCTATAATGAGTTTAAACAAACAAAAGAAAATTGCTATTGTGAATGATTTTACCGGATTTGGACGATGTTCTATAGCAGTTGCATTACCCATTATATCAGCAATGAAGATACAATGCTGTCCATTACCTACTGCAATATTATCAGCACATACAGGATTTCCAAGTTTCTTTTTTGATGATTATACTCCTCATATGAGGGATTACATGAATAATTGGAAAGAGCTTGATTTACAATTTGATGGAATCTGTACTGGATTTTTAGGTTCAAAAGAACAAATTGATATTGTTGTAGAATTTCTAGAAAATTTTAAAACAAAAGATACGACTGTCATGGTCGATCCTGTGATGGGTGACTATGGAAAACTTTATTCTACATATACACAGGAAATGTGTGATGAGATGAAGAAGTTAATTAAATATGCGGATGTAATGACACCTAATCTTACTGAAGCCTGTAGACTTCTTGATATTCCTTATCCCAAAAGAGCTTTGAGTCCTGAGCAACTTGAAAATATTGCAAAAGAACTTTGCACAAAAGGTCCAGATAAAATTGTTATCACTGGACTGCAACATAATGGGAATATCCGAAACTTTATATATGAAACAGGAAAACCATATACTATAATAGAAGTAAAAAAAATTGGTGAAGATCGTTCAGGTACGGGAGATGTTTTTTCATCTATTGTAGTTGCGAATATTGTTAAAGGAGTAGATATCGTGACTGCGGTAAAAAAAGCTACGGATTTTATTAGCAAAGCAATTAATTATACTGCTAAAATAGGTACGCCAGTAAATGATGGTATTTGCTTTGAAGAATATTTGACTGACTTACAATAACATAGCATAAATTTAGTAATATAAAGAAAAAGAGGATGATATAATATGGTTATTTTATATACATATAACAATGGTGTTTATATCAATTTAAAAGATGTTGATATCACGAGTAAAGATTTGATAAAGAAAAATATTTATATTAATTTAACTAACAATTGCCCTTGTTCTTGTTTGTTTTGTTTAAGAAAAACTAAGGAAATGGCTAAATCAAATAGTCTATGGTTAGACACAGAACCTAGTGCTCAACAAGTTATAGAAGAGTTTGAAAAATATGATTTAGCTAAGTTCAATGAAATTATATTTTGCGGATTTGGAGAACCCTTAACCCGTCTTGATGAGGTATTAGAAGTGGCAAAACACTTAAAAAATAGAAGCAGCAATAATCCAATTCGTATAAACACTAATGGACTCGCGGATTTAGTTAATAAAAAGGAAACTGCTTCATTGTTTAAAGACTTGATAAATACCGTATCCATAAGCCTTAATGCATCAAATGCGAAAGAATATTTAAGATTAACTCGTAGCGAATTTGGTATAGAATCTTATGACGCAATGCTGAAATTTACGATCAGCTGTAAAGTGTATGTTCCAAATGTAGTTATGACAGTAGTCGATTGCATTGGACAAGAAGAAATAGATGCTTGTAAAGCTGTATGTGATAGTATTTGCGTACCTTTAAGAGTACGTCCTTTTGAATAAGATAAAGTTGTATGCAATCCAAGTCCAATTATAGGATTAAGTATTATTAAAAAGTATGAAGGGGGTATACCATATATAAAGGTATATCTTCTTTTTTATATTGTATTAAAAAACGAATTTCAATGTAGTAAAGCAAAACTAAACTTGCATTAAAGTATTAAATTTATATTATTATTATTATTATTATTATTTACCTTTTAAATTTCCTATAAAAGTATCCAAAGAATCATTAAAAATCATTGTGAAAATATCTTCATTTTTTACTTGTTTAAACTTTGAATCAAGGATGTCCTTATAACTTAAAATTGTATCAATTTTACTTAAAAAAATATCTACTAATTCACCATCAAAATGTTTATTCCTTTCTTCTTTTAATATTTCTATACAATTTTCAATTGGATAAGCTTTTTTATATACTCGCTCATTAGCTAATGCATCAAAAACATCTGTAATAGCAACTATTCTAGCGCAAAGTGGAATATTAGTTCCAATAAGACCTGACGGACAACCACTACCATCCCACTTTTCATGATGACCCAATGCTACTTCACAACCCATTTTAATAATATCTTGTTTTGAATTACCAAGGATTTTTGCACCGATTAATGTATGAGTTTTCATTATATTGAATTCTTCAGTTGTAAGTTTTCCAGGTTTTAAAAGGATGGCATCTGAAATGCCTATTTTCCCAATATCATGCATTAATGCTGCATAATTCATTAACCTAATTTTTTTTCCAGATGTTTCTACCATATTATATAAAAAGGATGAATATAAACTAATTCTAACCATATGCAGTGCTGTATCCTCGTCGTTATATTCAGCAGAATAACATAAACGCTTTATAATTTCGTCCGTTAATTCTATATTTTTATTTACTGCACCTTCAAGTAGGGTATTTTTTTCTATCAGTTGGGTGTTTTTATCTTCTATTTCGCTTAGTGTACGATTTAGAAAGTAGCTCATTTTTTTATTAACAATCTCTTGCTCACTTTTTAGATAATTAATATTAGGTATATTATAATAAATACCATATCCATTTAATTTACTCTTCATTACTTTTAATGAATCTACAAGTATATCTGATGAAAAACTCAAAAATCCATTAAATTTTCTAAATTGATCTTCCTTCGCAGGCTCATTATAAAATATCTCTTTACTTAAAAAAATAGCTGGATGATTGGGATGATTTACAATAATATCCCATTCATTTATCATTGAATCTTCTGGATTCAGTTCAATAAATATCGTATTTTTTAGACTCTTTATCTTACTAAAATCAATATTTCGAGCGAATATGTATATCTTTTTACATAAGTTATCAAGGATTTTGTATCTATCAAATTCCTGCATAAAAAACTCAAACTTTTGAAATGATACAAAGAGTTCTGATTCTAATTTAAATTCAGTAACCATATCTTCAAGACCATGACTTATACCAATAAGAGAAGATTTTGCATATATCTTTTGTTCAATGCTAGATGATCTAGTCATAATAATATCACTTAATTGGCGCATTTACTCAACATCTCCTTCACTTCATTGAATGTTACTAATGTAATATTCGAATTCTTTATTAAGAACTTAATATTTAACAAGAATTAACATATATGAATAATAAATTGGAATTATATTTTATTTTTAATGAACTACATCTTATACATTAACAACATATATTAACTTAATTTAGTATAATTCACTTCTTTAAAATTATTTATCACTAAATCTGCCATAGAAATATCTTGGCTTCCTGCATCACCGCTATTAATTCCTATACATTTCATACCTGCTTTTTTAGCAGCACGAACCCCATTGTGTGAATCTTCAATAACTATACAATTTTCTGGGCTTACTCCCAACTTCTCTGAAGCAAAAATAAATATATCCGGTTCAGGCTTACTTCTTTGTACATAGTCACCGGTAACAAAAACTTCAAAGTATTCTTCTATTTGAAATTTCTTTGCAATAGCCATGATTACATTTAGTGGCGATGATGATGCAATAGCTAGCTTTATTCCATTTTTATGAAAGTCTTTTATTAGTTCTTTCACCCCAGCAATAAGTGTTATCTCGCATTCATCTGAATTAAGATATTTAAAATATTTACTTCGATCATATTCAATTAACTCATCAAGTGTTTGATTAAGATTATATTTATTTTTTAGAGCTTCCCACATATAATGAGAGGTTGCTCCTACAAAAGAGTGATGCTCATCCTCTGTAACCTCTATGCCTAATTTTTTATAAGTTTCATTTTCCAGTTTCATATGTGTTGGTTCACTATCAATAATTACTCCATCCATGTCAAATATAACTGCTTTTAACATGAAATTATCCTTTTTTTTATCCAAACTTATCATCTCCTTATAAATATAGCATTTGAAATAATATGTATTTTATACTAGCGAAATATATCATACAACTCATAGTAATATATAATTTTAAATTACTCTATTATTTAACTATACAGGATTTATACATATATTACAAATTTTATTATTTTTAATACAAGTTAATAATACATTTTAAAGCAGGTAGTTAAATTAATGTGGTTTTTCTATAATGATATTAAGTGAAAAATCTGATATGATAGGTATATACATTAGTAATTTAATAGACAAATTCAAGGACAAAACATTAAAATAACAATTGATAGGAGAAAATATGAAGATATTCCAAAAGTTTATGAATTTAAAGAAGAGTAAAAAGCTACCTACAGTAGAAAAAGTAGATTCTATTAATACCGATGTTATAAATAATGATTCTGAGAATACTAAACCTTTTAAATTAGATCGACAAAAACTATTAGAGTATATGAATAAAAAGGATGAAAAATAATACTATCCTTTCCGGTAAAACATTTTTATTATTTAACCTGTTACCAGAAAGGGTAGAGATCAGTATCCAAAAAAAATTTTCTGGTTTAGTTGCCACAATAAATTTCTTATGGTTTTCTAAATAGGAGTTAATGCTTGTAGTTCATCTATTAAAGCCTAAATATATATTAGTTAAATTAAAGACCGCTCACTTTTTCGTTTTCTACTCTTAAATCAGAGGAGGAAAAAGAATTTTTCTTTCCTAATCTTAAAGCAAAGGATAAACAAAGTCCCACTAAAACAAATATTACTGCGACTGTTGCGCTTGAATGAAATCCAGTAGCTACTGCAATTTGCTCGGAAGCTGAATTATTTAAGGCTTTTAGTTGGGAAGCTGACATAATACCAATAAATAATGAGGAACCAAGTGCTGCTGATATTTGTTGAAGGGTGTTCATAACCGCTATTCCATGCGGATATGCCTCTTTTGGTAGTTGGTTAAGAGAACTTGTTTGACAAGGTGACATTGTAATACCAACCCCAATACAGACTACTATATATGAAATCATAATCTTAATAAGAGATGTATCACTATTGGAACGTGATAAAACGAATAATGCCACAAGTATTATGGTAAACCCTACTGGTATTAACACTTTCACTCCGAATTTATCATAAATTTTTCCGCCTAGTGGGGTTACAACTCCACAAGCAAGTGATGCTGGAAGTAATACCATTGCTGCTACAAATGTTGTTGTTTTAAGGGCTCCTTGAAGAAACATAGGTAACATTACGTTCATAGTGAACATTATCATCATTGTTAGCATAACAAGTACTACCCCTACTGAAAATAAAGGATATTTAAATATACGCATTTCTAACATTGGTTCTTTTAAAAATAATTGACGTTTAACAAATATAATTAATGATATTATTCCAATAATAAATATTAAACTAATAATCTTCATATTTCCATCACCACTAAAACTACTTATACCATATATAACTCCACCAATTCCAATGCTTGATAATATAATTGATATAAAATCGATTTTAGGTCTTGTAAGAGTTGACACATTAACTAAATAAATTGAACCTAAAATCATAGCTATTAGTATAAGTGGAATTAACATTATAAATAAGGCATGCCAACTAAAAAACTGTAATAAAATTCCTGAAACAGTTGGTCCAAGTGCTGGTCCAATCGAAATTACACAACCGCAAATTCCCATAGCTGCACCATGCTTTTCTGGTGGGGTTACTATTAATACTGTATTCATTAGAAGTGGAATCATCATTCCAGTTCCGCATGCTTGTAACATTCTTGAAACAAGCAACATTTCAAAAGAGCCTGAACAAGCTGCACATATTGTTCCAAATAAAAGTAACGTCATTGCACCTAAAAATAAATGCTTTGTTTCAAATGTTTGAATTAGAAATGCTGTAATTGGAACCATAACTGATACAACTATCATATATGCTGTAATTATCCATTGTACGGTTGCTGCTGTAACATTCATTTCCGTCATAAGAGGAGATAATGCTACATTTAGTATGGTTTCATTAAATACAGCTAAAAAGGCGCTGAAGGCTAATACTCCTATAATTGCGTTTGGGTTAAATTTTTTTGTAGGTTTTATTGTTTCCATTAATTTTGTTCCTCCTAATATTAGACCAGTCTTTATAATAAACTCCTAAAAAAATACCCATTTATAAAATAGGCACTAATTAATCATTTAAATTTTTTATTGCATTACTATATATTTATTAAATTATGTATTTGTTTAGCTATTATTCTAAGTGAATCACCATTTTTTTTTGTAAGTGATAAAGTAATTCCACCTTCTATCATTGCAGCAATTACACAACCTAATTCATATGCTTTATCTTTGTTAATCCCAGATTTAATTAATTTTTCTGCATAGATGTTTTTTAATGAAGTAAATATTTCGTCACAAGCTTTTCTTAAAATTTCACTTGTCATATAAGTTTCTAAAGCTATTAAACTTATAGAAATATCTGAAATTATTTGTTCGTTGTCAATTATTATTGCAATGTTTTCTATATTAAATACAATAGCTTCAATTGGATTTTCAATACTATCTAAGGCAGTAATTATATTGGTTATTATTTTTTGACCTGCTAAGTTTATAGATTCTAAAGCAAGTTGTTCCTTTCCTTTAGGAAAATAATAATATAAGGATCCTTTTGGTGATCCACTTTTTGCTAAAATTTCATTTAGCCCAGTTGCGTTATATCCTTTAATTTGAAAAAGTCTTGATGCAGTTTCTATAAATTTTTCTTTTACGTTTACCTTATTATTCATATTAGTATACCTCTCTAATAAATTATAGTGACTGGTCTATATTTTTATTATACTTTAGGTTATAGTGAATGTCAATAATTAAAATAGTTGAAACTGAAAATACAATTATATTAAAATAAATTGGAATTGTGTAACTTTTGGTGTTCTAAAAAAGCCTAACAATTATGCTAGGCTTAATTTGTTAAACATAACTGTACAATCTTCATAATATTGAGGAATAACATTGGTGATTTTACAAATCACTACAATAATAATCATAAATGCATATGCATGAACATGTGGTATAAAATAATTGAAAATATTTCCTAAAATAAAAAAGGAAACTGAAATAAGAAAACCAACACCAATTTGAACAATATCTAATTTGACCTCCCTTTCTTCCTCTTTTATTTCTAATGTATCTGATTTCATAATAGCTCCGTGACCATTGTATTTTGGAAAAGATGCTCCTATTTTAGCAATTAAAGCAGCACCAATGATTGCAAGTACGTTTCCAAAAGCAGATGCTGGGATTAATTGTGATATAATTTCTGATGAGTGTTTTCCTAACGCAGAAGCGTAAATTCCAGATAAAGGAACACAGCCAGCTCCGATACCTCCTGCAAGCATAGGAAGTGAAATATATAATACAGATTTTCTAAAACCATGACCGATTAACATTCCGACAAGTCCTACCATTAATAATGATGCGGCCATTGAAATAAATGCTACAGGGATAAAACGAATAGATGCTTTCATTAGTAAATCACGTTTCATACCCAAAACACTTCCCGTAATTAAAGCGGCAATATAGAAATCAAGAAAGCCCATACCATTTACGAAAATTGTAACTGTTTTAACTGCTCCACTAGGTAAGATACCAAATGTAGCAATAATTGCAGAAGCAAAAATACAAAAAACAGCACCACCACCTAAGTAAGACTTAAAAATAGGTAAGTGATTCCCAATGTAATAGAATAAATTTCCTAGTAGTACCAATACAGCAAGAGCTCCTAATATGCCACCTGGTAATTTATCTAATTTTATTCCGATAATTAAAATAACAAGCATAATTAAATATAAAGGAAGACTTACCCCACTAATTTTTATTGACCAAAGGCTAGTTTTTTGTTTATCAGTTTGAATCTCTTTTGAATTGTTTAATTTCTGAGTCATATATGATACTCCTTTTTCATTCGTATTCACAAAACAGCTAAGAATTTTTCTGATTCATTTTATATAGTCTTGTGATAATCATATAATCGTGGCCTATTTTAAAAAAGACCATGATTATATGCTAAAATATTTATTTTTAATAAAATATTGTTATATTATTTTATTTGATTTCTAATGGAACGTATTTAGGAATCCACTTAGCATCTGCTACTGCTTTTTTGATATCTGAAATTGGTTCTCGATTTAGTTTTTGATCTAAGACGCTTTGACCAACAACTTCGGCTATGATTTGTGAAAATTCAGCTAATTTAGCTACAGGTGGTAATATTGCTGCACCTGGTTTACTAGAATCAACAATTCCGCCTAAAGCATGGCTTGCTTGTGATAACATTTCGCTATTTACGCGAGTAGTAGTTGAGGCAATAATTCCAAGACCTAAACCTGGATACATTAGCGCATTATTTCCTTGACCGATCTGATACGTAACTCCTTTGTATTCAACATCTGCGGCAGGAATTCCTGTACCAATCAAAGCTTTACCATCTGTCCATTTAATCAGATTTTCTGCTGTTGCCTCAGCAAGGTTTGTAGGATTTGACAATGCAAAGATGATTGGACGAGCAGTATGAGCTGCCATTTCTTTGATGATTTTTTCTGTAAATGTACCTGGTTGAGTAGAAGTACCAACAATGATTGTAGGATGAATTGTTTTGACTGCTACTTCTAAGTTAGTCAATTCATCTGCATTGTCAAATTCTAAGCGGCTTCTAACAAATGGCTTTTGACCAAGGGTTAAATTTTTTGTATCTTCGAATAACACACCTTGTTTATCTACCATATAGAAATATTTACGAGCTTTTTCCTCTGGTACTCCTTGACGAATCAGTTCATCTAATAATTGGTTTGCAATTCCAACACCTGCAGTACCTGCACCAAATGTCATTATAACTTGGTCAGTTAACTTTTCTTTAGAAATGTTCAATGCACCGAGTACGCCGGCTAAAACAACAATACCTGTTCCTTGGATATCATCATTGAATGTTGTAATCTTATCTTGATATTTTTCTAGTATGGTAGCGGCATTTGAACGACCGAAATCTTCCCAATGAATTAATAATTCAGGGAATAGTTCTGTAGAAGTTTGAACAAACTGATCAATAAAGTCATAATATTTTTCACCATAAATTCTTTTGTGGCGGTTTCCTAAATAAAGTGGATTATTGAGTAACTCTTTATTATTTGTTCCGTTATCAATAGAAACAGGTAATACTTGACTAGGATTAATACCAGCAGCTGCAGTATACACCATCAATTTACCAATAGCTATATCCGCACCATTTACGCCGCAATCTCCCATACCTAATATTCCTTCAGAATCTGTGACTACGATTAAACGAATATCACGACCACCTGCTGCATTTTTTATACTTTCTTTAATATTTTCTGGTTCATTAATTGATAAGAAAGCTGCATCCTGTGGTTTTACAAATAGTTCATTATATTGTTCGATTGAATCTGCAACAGTTGGATCATAAACGATTGGCATAAATTCTACGACATGATCACACATCAATTTGAAAAATAGAGTACGATTTGTATTAAAAATATTCATTAAGAAAATTCTCTTTTCTAAATCGGTTGTTTTACTTAAATATTGTCCGTAGGTTTGCACCTCTTGTTGTTCTAATGTTTGTACTTGTGTTGGTAATGTTCCAGTCAAACCAAATTCTTTTCTTTCTTCTTTAGTAAATGCCGTTCCTTTATTAAGGAACGGATTGTTCAAAATTTCTATAGCTAACATAAATTATTCCTCCTGTGATATCTTTATTTTGTGTATGTTTTACTTAATTGTGATAGGCAATCAAAAGTCATTTACCTTTATCTTTATTATACATTTAGATTTTTTTATAACAAATATAGATTATTTATCGTGTTATAAAAAAAATTTATAACATAGTAAATAAAATACCCCATAGAGTGACTTTTTTAATTGTCTACTTTATAGGGTACATATTAATATGATGAGAGTGTGTTTTTCTATATGTTATAGGAACTTCACTTGTTTTTAAGTAAGTGGCAGAGGCATGAAAGGTAGAATGTTATTGGCGAATTTGCTACATAGCTAATTAAGTTTAAATGAAGTAATAATAGATTGTTCATCTATAGTATCTGTAATAGATGAATTTACAAGTTTAATACAATATTCATAACTAGTGTTGTTTTCAACTAATATGTCAATATATTCATAATGTTTTTCATCTTTAGAATAACCAAAAATTGCTAAATCATCCCAGCTAGTTTCATTACCTCGTTTTACTATTAATTTAAACTGAAGAGTTTGTGATTCTTTAATAAGCTGTTCAAATTCCTTGTTAATATCAATTGAAATTTTGATTTCCCCTTTGTCAGTTAAATTAGTAAGTTGTATTATATCCATATAGTTAACTCTCCCTCCAGATATTCTTTATTATTCTATATTGAAAATTATAACATATAAACCATATTATTTTAATTCATCTCTCACTTCTTCTTAAATTTATTATTACCTAAATTATAAAAATAATTCCGCACTTATGGCACGATGAAGAAGCTAAAGAAGTAGCAATTTGTTTATATAAATAAAAGTGAAATGCCTAATAAAGTTATAATTGCTCCAAACATTTCTCTTGGGAAGATTTTTTCCTTAAATACAATAATTGAAACAGGTATTAGCAGTATTGGAGTAATTGATGTTATTGTTGAAACTATTCCAGTTGATGCATGTTGAACAGCGAGTAATGAGAGGGATACACCTAAAAATGGACCAAATAGTGATCCAATAGAAATGTATTTCATTGCTCTTCTATCTTTAACCGCAACAATTAGTGCACCCCACTTTTTTAATATAGAAATGACAATTGAAAACCCAATAATTGCTGCTATAATTCTGATTTGAGTTGCAGCAAACGGATCATATGATCCCATTCCAAACTTACTAAAAACGAGACCAAAAGCTTGCCCTAATGCACCTATAAAAGCATAGGCTAATCCCTTAATTGGATGAGATAACCTAACTTTTTTATTACCTGGATTTTTAGTTAGGATTACGAGCGAAATACCAACAATAGTTATTATCATGCCAGCAAGGCCGAGCAATGTAATTTTTTCACCCATAATAAGGAAGCCTGCGATTGCTGTTATTGGCGGTACCGTTGACATAATTAACATTGATATACGTGCACCAACTTCAACATATGCCTGAAACAAAAATAGATCACCTATTACAAAACCAATTATTCCTGAAAAAGTTAACCATAACCAAGTGGAACTGGAAGCATCTATAGGTAAAATCATTCCTCTAGAAAATAAATTGTAAATTGATATTAATATAAATGCGATAATAAGTCTTATTAAATTTACGGATATAGACCCGACTTTTTTTCCAGCGGCTTCAAATGATACAGCAGTAATTGTCCAACAGAAAGCAGTTGCAAGTGCAGCAATTTCTCCTAAGTGTGATTGAAACATTTAATATTACTCCATTCTCCTTGTTCTTCAAGGATTAGTCTAGCTTGTTATCTTTCTATAAATTCTTTGTATATATCTGGTGTATCTTCTGGTTTCTTTAGGGTATACCATCTATATGCATAAATTAAAATTGTAATTCCTACAAGAAGTAATACACCATGGATTATCATGGAATACCTCCAACTTAAGGATTGGAAGGCTCCTGAAATTGTAATTGCCGCAGAATTATTTATAAAGTGTGCAAAGATACACAAATATATTGAATCCGTTCTTAAATATATAGCTCCAATAATTAATCCTAATAAAAATGCGTTTATGCCCTGTGGAATATTCATATGAACCAATGCAAAAATTGAGGCGGATATTATAAGCGCTAAGTTTGGAGCCATTTTATTAGCCATACCCTTTAGCAATATCCCCCTAAAAATGACTTCCTCATATATAGGTGCTATAACAGCGATTGAAAGTATAAGTATGATAGGTGAAATAGACATTTCTCCAAAGGCTTGACTTATAAAATCAGGCATAGGTATCTTATCTACCAGGTAAATTAAGCTATTATCGTATGCTAAACGAAAACCTATAATAATTATAGCAACACGAATAAAATTTTTCTTATTTAAGCCTTGCTTGCGTGGCGTATCATAGGATATTTTACTATACAATTTTAATAAAAGACTAATAACAAAGTATTTAACTATTACATCTGCTACAAAGTCTATATAGGGTAATGCAGTAGTATATTTTTTAGAAAGTATATTGATAATAACTATAGGTATTTGTCCTAAGGATTCTAATAAAACTGCCAAAATCATTATAAAAAATGCTCTTGTTATTGTCATTTTTTTAATACTTAAAGTTCCTTTTTCTATGTTTCTTAAAAAATTCATAACACCACACCCTCAAACTTATTGTACGATTTAAGCTGATTTAGATTAATACTATTTAAATTATACTATATGTTTATTAAAATGTCGTTAATAATACAATTCTCCTTTAATAATAGATTTATAAGAATAAAAACTATTAATGATTTAGATCGATCATATATTAATGATTTAGATTGATTATAAAATTGACAAATATAAAATAAATTAGTATAATACCAATGTAGTTAGTACACTAACTACATTGGAGGAGCCATATGCAAGACTTATCTTACTTAATAATCAAGGCATCAAAGAATCTTAAAAATAAATTAGATAAAGCATTAAAAGAATTTGACATAACTTTGGTACAGTTTTCAGTTATAATTCAAATATATTTGTCAGATCAACCAATTACGGCAGCGGAAATAGCTCAGAAACTAGGGTCGGATAGACCGACTATTTCAGGGATTATAAATAGATTAGAGAAAAAAGGCATAGTTCTTAAAATTGATAATCTAGAGGATAAAAGATCTTCTTATTTAGAAATATACAAAGAATCTTATAAGTTAGTTGAAAAAATTAAAATAATAAGTGATGAATTAACAATTAATATATTTTCAATTTATTCAAAAGAAGAAATTAAACAATTTACAGGAATGATTTCCAAATTAATTGAAGGGACGAGGGAATGATGGATAATAAGATATTATTGACAGGAATAACAGGGAATGTAGGGAGTGCAGTAGTTAACTATTTGAAAAGTATAAATATAGACTTCATAGCAGGCGTAAGAAACATAGAAAGGAGCAAGCAGAAAGATGAATCTATAAAATATATACATTTTGATTTTGAAGATGCATCAACTTATGAAACAGCTTTAAATGGTGTTAAAAAAGTGTTTTTAGTAAGACCACCACAATTGACAGATGTAAAAGGAATATTTAAACCGTTTATTCAAAAATGCAAAGAAGCTGGTGTAAGGCAAATTGTATTTTTATCTTTATTAGGTGCACAAAAAAATCCGTTTCCACCCCATCACAAAATTGAAAAGGTTATTAAAGAGTCTGAAATACCTTATACCTTTATTCGTCCTAGTTTTTTTATGCAAAATTTATCAACAATGCATGCAGAGGATATCAAAGAACGAAATGATTTATTTATCCCTTCAGGAAAAGCTAGAATTAGCTTTATAGATACAAGAGATATTGGTGAAATTATTGCAAGAACAATTACAGAGCAGGGGCATGAAAATAAGGCATATACTATTACGGGATTTGCGGCTATTACTTATTTTGAGGTTGCAGATATTATGACAAGATTACTTAAAAGAAAAATCACATATTCAAATCCACCTTTGCTTAAATTCAGGAAAAATATGATTGAAAGAGGTATCAAAAAGGATTTTGCAACGGTAATGATGATTTTATATTTTACAACAAAATTAGGCATGGCAAACCACATTACGAATACTGCTGAATTGCTTTTGAAAAGAAAACCTAGAACAATAGAAGACTTTATAAAAGATCATCTTGATGTTTGGAGGTAATTTGCATACATTTTTAGCTGATACTGTCTTTGTATTATTTTAGGTGTTAACTATTGGAGTACTCTTTTGCATTCTTTAAAATAGAAGTAATAAAGTCATCAATCATTATTTGAAAACTCTTCTCTAAGTTTACCGGATTTTGAAAATATCCATGTGCTCTTAAAGAAACAAAGCCATGCAAAAGGCTCCTCAATTCCCTACTTTTATGAATTGTAAGACTTTCGTCCTTTATAATATAGTTTATTATGGTGTTATAAGGTATCATATGATATAACGTTTATTTTATTACAATAAAATAAACACAAATAAGAAGGGATAGATATAGTTGTGAAAATATGGAAAAGAAATTTAATTGTTTGTTGGTTTGGAACATTTGTTACTATGGTAGGCATCAGTCAAATAGCTCCTATTATGCCTCTTTATATAAAACAGTTAGGAATACATAATACAGCAGCAATTGAGCAGATATCAGGAATTGCTTTTGGGGTTACATATATTTTATCAGCAATTTTTTCACCAATATGGGGTTATGCAGCAGATAAAATTGGAAGAAAGCCTATGCTTTTACGTGCAAGTCTTGGAATGTCTATTGTAGTTGGAAGTATGGGGCTTGTCCAAAATGTATATCAACTGATAGCATTAAGAATGCTTCAGGGAGTGATAAGTGGATATTGTACAGCGTGTATCACTCTTATAGCAACCCAGACAGAAAAAAGACATGTAGGATGGGCTCTAGGAGTACTTTCAACAGCATCGATTTCTGGTTCTCTACTTGGACCTCTAATTGGTGGATCTTTAGATGAAATTTTAGGATTACAATTTACATTCTTTTTAACCGGAATACTAACATTCGTTGCGTTCATTGCAACTTTATTGTTTGTTAAAGAGACGTTTATACCAGAAGAAAAAAAAGTTTTGAGCACCAAAGAAGTATGGAGGCAATTACCTGATTCTAGCCTTATTGTGACTATGTTTGTAACTTCATTTGTGTTACAACTGGCGTATTTTTCTATTGAACCTATAATAACTGTATATATATATCAGTTATCAAATAATACATCACATATTGCACTCATTTCTGGTATGGTATTTTCAGCAGCGGGTCTCTCAAGTGTAATAGCTGCTCCTAGACTTGGAAAATTGTCAGATAAGGTTGGACCACAAAAGGTTATGCTTATAGCTCTTATTGTGTCAGGAATTATATTTATACCTCAAGCTTTTGTAAAAAATCCATGGCAACTAATGAGTCTACGTTTTCTACTTGGATTTGCAACGGCCGGATTAATTCCATCAATTAATTCCTTACTTAAAAAGATAACTCCAGATGCTATTGCTGGAAGGGTCTTTGGATTTAATATGTCTGCATTTTATTTAGGAAGTTTTAGTGGGTCTGTCTTTGGAGGACAAATAGCAGCACATTTGGGTATTAAATATGTGTTTTTTATTACAAGTAGTTTACTTCTTTTAAATGCAATATGGTTTTATAATAAAGGATTTAAAAAATTAAATCTGATGACTAAAGCAAATAGAATAGATAAAAAAGCAATATAAAAATGTAAATAGTAGACAAAAAAACCTAGCAATTACACTAGGTTAAAAGAAGAAAACATTCACTTTTTAACAAATTAAGACTATCATTTATTATTTATGAGTTCTATAGCCGCTTTACCAGTTATATGTTCGATTGTGATTTCAAGTATACATACTCTATTCCATGCACTTTTAATTTCTTGCTGGCCTTCTTCAATATAGTCAGGTGAGTACTTTTCAACTAAACTGTCAATGGCATATTTCCTCTCTTCATCTTCAGTAAGAATCCTTGCTCTACCAAAAATAGACACACTGCGAAAATGGGTAGTAAAAGTTTTTTGTATTACTTCGTCTTTTTCTATGATACAAAATGTAACCTTATCATTCCGTTTTATGCTGTCAATTTTATGCCCTTCTTTTGCACCATGAAAAAAGAGTTTTCCGTCTTTATATGTGTAACTTACCGGAACTGTATATGGGTAATCATCATCACCTATTACACCTAAAACTCCAGAGGTGCACGATTTTAGAATTTTAATTGTTTCTTCTTTTGACAATAATTGATTTTTTCTTCTCATTTCTCTAAACATAATTACACACTCCTCTAATTTTTTCATTATTAATTAGTCTTGTTTTTATCACGTTATTTCAAAAAATATCATTAATGTATAGACTTTCATAGCACTTTAATTATACTGCTTTTGCTGTAAATATTATATGAAATTTAAAAAAGTTGTTAATAAATAGGGAAAAGAACTATTTCACTTTACTTCGCTAAACTTGCAACAATTACTTTTGCGCAATCTAATGCACCATTTTCAGTAGCAATATTTTTTGCAAGATTTTTTGCATTTTCTTTAATGTTGTCTTGAAGTGCAAAATCTATTGCCATCGAAAGATTTTCAGAGGTAAGTGTTTTTATAGGAATAGGTTTTGAAGCAACTCCTAAGTCATAAGCTCTATGAGCCCAAGCAAATTGATCATTGGCAAAGGGTACTATAATGCTTGGTATACCTGCCTTAAATCCAGCTGCAGTTGTTCCTGCACCACTATGATGACAGATGGCTAAAACTTTGTCAAAAAGCCATGAATGGGGTATGCTGTCAATGGTAATTATATTTTTAGGAAGATTGTCTATTTTGCCCATCCCACATATAATACCACGCTTTCCGATTTTTGTGAGAGCGCCTATGATTAATTTTGAAATAGTATCTTTTTGATCTGTATAAAAAACACTACCAAAGCCAAAAAAAATTGATTTTTCACTCGAACTTAAAAAATCTGACAACTCCTTTGAAGGTATATAATCCGTTTTTTCATAAGCAAACCAATAACCACTTTGGTGAATGTTCTCATTCCAGTCACTTGGTCTATTAAAAACAAAATTACTACAGGAAATAACAGCGGGATTTTGTTTATTAGTGTGACGTTCGTATGGACAACCAAATCCTTTTGGCTTACCTCCAAATTTTTCTTTCCAAAAACCAGTGACAGAATCTTTAGATGCTAACCAAAGCATGCCTTGAAGCATAGTATAGCTAATCTTGTTTGTGAATGGTTTAGACTTTTTCCTTCCATATTGAATGACAGAGGTCTGCTTTTTTGTTTTGTGTATAGGAAATGGTGAAGCTAAAATACACGGTATGCCTAATTTCTCTGCAGCAAAATAACCTAAAGTAACACCTGGGTGATAAATGATGAGTTCACTGCCTTCACATGAAGCATAAAATTCATTCGCAATTTTAGCTCCGTATTTTTTCATTTTATTAAAAGTTAAAAGCATTTTTAAAGGGTTGTCTGCGGATTGAGCTTGTTTAAGCATATTTTCATCAACATTAAGTGACTTAAAATCAGCTTGAATGGGATAAAAGTCGATACCGTAGCTTCGAATGAAGTCCCCAAATTCCCTCATTCCAGTTATGCGTACATCTTTACCTAGTTCTTTAAGTTCCATTGCAAGAGCTAAATATGGTTGATAATCGCCACGAGATCCTGCACAAAGAATTGTAATCATATATTTCATCTCCTCTTGTATTATCCAACAACCTGTTGTATATATAATAGTATACTTATGTTTTTACATACCATCAACCGACAATGTGATAACAAGTGTCGGATTTATAGGAGATGAATAGCAAATGAACAAGCAACCAGAGGTAACAGCGCAAACTAAGCAAAATCTAATAGATGCATTTTGGTCGCTATACTGCGAAAAAAGAATAGAGAAAATAACAGTCAAAGAAATTACACAAATGGCAGGATATAATAGGGGTACTTTTTATGAGTATTTTACTGATGTTTATGACGTTCTTGATCAAATTGAGTTGTCGCTAGTACCTACCTTAAATGAATTGCCACCAACAACTAAGTTGGATCATAGTATGGATATGCCCCTTGATATGTTCATTAAGTTATATGAGCAGAATTGCAAATATTACTCTGTTTTATTTGGAGATAATGGAGATCCGGCTTTTGCAAGTAAAATTAAGAGTTCAATTAAGCCATTAATTATGAAAACAATTTCTGAGAAAGTTGATAGAAATGACATTGAACTTGATTTTATTTTAGAATATATTCTTTCTGCTATGATTGGTATCCTCAGTTATTGGTTTAGGATGAATAAGATTTTGCCGGCAGAAGATTTAATAGCGCTTATGTATGCACTTATGGATAATGAAGTTCTGAATAAACTTAACTCGTGAAATACTAGAAACTTAATAATACTTAATACTTTTCTATAATAATTCTTAATTTATTTGTTATAAAATAAATAATAGAAGTTATTTATAAGGGGAGATTAAATATGTTTAAGTTTATAAAGGAATTTATTAAAAATCCAAAATTTATTGGAGCAGTGGCACCAAGTAGTGAATATTTAGCTAAAAAAATGATAGAAGATATTAATTTTAAGGAATGTAATTGTATTATAGAATATGGACCAGGAACAGGTGTTTTCACAGAAAAACTTATTGCAAGAAAAAAAGAGAATACATTATTACTTGTTATCGAGAATAACAAAGAATTTTATGAGAATTTATTTAGTATGTACGGTTACAAGGAAAATGTTAAAATTATAAATGATGGGGCAGAGAATATAAAAAAATATCTAAAAGAGTATAATATTAAACAGGTGGACTATGTTGTATCTGGGCTTCCTTTTACGGTATTGCCGGTAAGTATTTCAAATGCTATATTAAAGAACACAAAGGATATATTAAGTAATGAAGGAGAATTTATAACTTTTCAGTATTCTTTATTAAAAAAGAATTTCTTAGAAAAATATTTTAATAATGTAAAGGTGAAGAAAGCAATGATAAATTTACCACCTGCATATGTATTGAAATGCAGAGTGAAGGAGGAAGTATGAAAGAAAAAATTTTAGTTGTAGATGATGATAAAAGTATAAGAAATTTAATTGAAGTTTATCTAAAAAATGATGGTTATGAGGTCTTTAATGCCTGCAATGGACAAGAAGCGTTAGAGTCACTCGAGAGTAATGAACCTGATTTAATAATATTAGATATAATGATGCCAATTTTAGATGATGTCGCTACTTGCATAAAAATAAGAGAAAAGTATACAATGCCAATAATATTTTTATCAGCTAAAGGAGAAGAAATTGATAAAATACAAGGTTTAACTGTTGGTGCAGATGACTATATTACAAAGCCTTTTGGTTCAATGGAGGTTCTTGCGAGAGTTAAGGCACAACTTAGAAGATATAAAAGATTTAATTCTATGCCAACTTGTAAAAATATAATTGAGATAGAGGATTTAATTATAAATACTGACACTCATGAAGTTACGGCTAAAGGTGAAAAAATAAAATTAACACCAAAGGAATTCGATATACTGGAATGCTTGGCTAGAAATAAAGGGAGTGTATTTACTATAGAAAAATTATATGAAACAGTATGGAAAGAGAATTTTGCAGTCTCTGATACTTCTATAGCGGTACATATAACAAATTTAAGGCAAAAGATTGAAATTGATTCTAAAAATCCTCAATACATTAAGACCGTATGGGGAGTTGGATATAAAATATGAAGAATAAAATATATAATAAGTTAGCAACAAAATTAATTTTTCTAGTTATTTTTGCATTTTTAGTAAGTGCTATAATCTTTGTTGGTCTAGCTAGTGTTGGTATGTATTACATGATATTTAATTCAAATAAAGTAGGAAATAATGTAGTACAAACTTATAATATTTATTCAATAACTTTAATTATTATTCCCATTATTATTTTTGTGGCTATTTTCTTGTTTGGAATAAACAAAAGAATTAGATATCTCAAATATATTATAATCAAGGTGGGCAGCATTACAAATGAAACTTTCATTGAAGAATTGGATTTTAAGGGCAATGATGAAATCACTGACTTAGCAAATAGTATCAATATTATGTCTAATCGGCTAAAGGAAAATTATGAAAAGGAAAAGAAGATTGAAAAGGCTAAAAATGAATTGATTGTAGCTGTTTCTCATGATTTAAGAACTCCGTTAACTTCAATAATTGGATATTTAGAGTTGCTTAAAGATGATAAGTTCACATATGAAGATGTGCAGAAGGATTACTTAAATGTAGCTTATGACAAGAGTATAAGCTTAAAAAAAATAATCAATGAATTGTTTGAATTTACTAAACTTACTAATGATATTACCACTTTAGAAAAAATCCCTTTCAATATAGCTACATTGGTAAATCAAATTGTTGGAGAACAAATACCTTTTTTTAATGAAAAAAATATAAAAGTAGAAATAGAAAGTACTGCTGAGGAGTTTTATTGTGAAATAGATATCCAAAAGATGGTTAGGGTGATTGAAAATATAGTTAAAAATGCTGAAAAATATAGTTTTTCTAATACTATTTTTAAAGTTAGTATGATGGAAATTGATAATAACATAAAAATAAGTTTTGAAAATAAAGGGGAAAGAATAAGCAAAGAAGAGTTAGAAAAGATATTTGAGAAAATGTATAGATTAGATAAATCTAGGACAGGTGAAACAGAGGGTTCGGGCCTAGGACTTGCAATTTCAAAGAAAATTATAGAGATGCATAGTGGAAAGCTGTGGGCTGAGTGCAAGGATAACACCATAAAATTTAATATTTTACTTCAAAAGGCATAGTTGAAATTTTACTATGCTTTTTAATTTTTTATATTAATATTCTTAATAAATCTTAAGAGTTTCATATATAAAATCTTAAAGATTATCCTTATCGCTAGCTTGAAATAAAAGGAATAACATGCACCTAATTAATGTGTATTGCATATTATGAAGAGATTATCCAAAATGTAGAAGACGTCCTTAGTCATAAAAACAATAGTAGCTTGAAATTAATGGTCTTACTTATAGGCATGTATTAATATAGGGAGATGATCAAGATGAAAAATATTATTATACCAAATTTCTGGGATATGCATTTAGCTTATAAAGAAAAACTTTTAATAAAGCAAAATTTTTTAAACGATGATGAATTATTGAAAATTGAAGCTAAAAAAACTAAAGAAATCCGTGTAAAGCTAGGGCTTCATGGTATTGTTGGTGATCTACAGTTTGTTCTTATAAATACGGAACTCCACACACAAGAAGATACCTTAAAGGATTTTTTTAAATATACAGGACATAATTTATACGCTGCGATGGAAAATGAGTTTGAAAAAACATTTGTATTAAAGAATACCGCCACAAACTCCGCGGATTTTTTAATAAAAGCTAGAAAAAAAGGTAAAAATCCTTATCTAGATTTTAATATTCATCCCAAAACAAAGCATTTACCAAATACGAGGATAGAAGCTTTTGTATTTAAATGTAGCGATATTAAGAAATATTATACAATTCAAAAATCTAGAGGTGTTAGGTTTTTAACTAATAACATAATTGAAAGGGATAACTATTACTATATTCAAACTATACCATCTAGTTTCACAGGATTTTCCTATGGATTAATAGAATGGAAAAACATAGTGGGTGATTACTTGGATAAAGGATTTACTTCATTAAAATTAGATTTTAATAAACCTTCAGACAACTATGTTAATAACATTAAGGCTCTTGACCATGCAGCTACAAGAATACTAGCAAAGGATAGAGATGCAGCAATACTCGAACTTATGGAGTTAACTAATTACAATTTTGATTTTGCAATATATGTGAAATCTATGAATTCTATTACATCAGTGGCAAGAGTTGTAGATGGCCATTTTGCTATGGTATTTACTTCTGGAATCAAGCCTTATATATCTGATAAAGAATCAGGCCCTACTGAAAAGTTTGTACATTATTATGGTTCAAGAGTTCATCATCTTGCTTTTCATACAGAACATATTGAATATACGTATGAAATGCTAAAGAAAAATGGAATGGACTTTTTAATAGAATTAATAGGTTCTCCAGAGGAAGGTTTAAAACAAACATTTAGTTACCCATCAAAAAATACATTCTTAGTGAGTGAATACATCTATAGGTACAATGGGTTTGATGGATTCTTTACAAAAGGAAATGTAGCAGATTTAACCGGTGCAACTTCAAAGCAATAATTCTTTAGCAAAATAAATTGTGTTTATAATATGTATGAGGTGGTTTATGGATTTATTAATATTTGAAAAACGTAGATTGCTTAGATATAATTTACTATTTCAGTTATATAGAGACTTCTTTACTTACGGCTATGAAGTGTGCAGTAATATTGATTATGAGATTCCCAGGGATTCTAGAATTGAAATAATTGCAGCTCTTTATTTCATTTTCTATAAAAGATGGATTTTTTTAACATAGAAAGAGATAAAACAGTTTCTGCTTTTGTTTTAGGTCGTGGCATTGAGGAAGTAGAAAATTATTTCACTGAAACTGGTAAATTTGCACTTTCAAATGTATTTGAGGATTTGCTCATTCCCGTTATAAATAGAGAATAAATAACTGGAGGTTTAGTTTAAATTGGAAATAATGGATCCTTTGTTTGATAAAAAGGCTAATTTTGTTGGGTGGTTATTAGAATATAGTAATGTATTTAATAATGATTTAGAATGGGTAGCATATATAAATAGTAATTATGTTTGGTCAAAAAAAACTAGAATATGGATTGGTGGATTAAGAGGTACTAATCTATTAGATAGAGAGGGTCGGATTGTAGCGTGGAGTATTAGTGGACCAGTAGTTGGAGGTATAGAAATTATAAAAGCACCACTTGATATTGGACCTCCATTTCTGTCAGTTGTACCTATTATTCATGAGTTTCCATTTAATCCAGGGTATGCACCTGAGCCTGCAGGCGAATGGTCGAAGCTAACCTTCACTCAATGGATTAATCAAAGGTAGGTGTTTGATTTATGCTTCAAATAGAAAGAAATTTAATTAGAACTCAAATTTTATTTGAGTTATATGAAAATTTATTTTGTATTTGCACTTACAGAAATATTACAAGGCAAGAATACAAAGTCTCAGGTGTAAACAAGTGTGAGATAATTGCAGCTCTTTTTTATTTAGATGACAGAGGATTTATTAATGTAAGGACGACAAGTGAAGATGATGTTCTTATCATCTATATTAGATCCAGAGGGATTGATGAAATTGAACTTAAAATTAAAAAAGCTACCACATTAGCCCTATCTTCTAGCTTTAATAAACTACTTATTCCAAACTTCGATAATGTCCCTGATGACTGCTAAATTACTTTATACGCAATGTGTATCTATGAAAGAGGATGTGATTATATTGAAAACAGTTAATATAATTTTTGTTAGTGGAAATGAGGTTACACTAATGCTTGATGATAATGATAGGCGTAACTTAATCTCTTGGCTTAATGATAGTGAAAATCCCAATAACGTCTATGTGTTAAAACAAAAAAGCGCAAATATTGAGACGTTTATAACATATACAATTTATAAAAGCAAAATAGAATATGCGGTATATTAATTTGAACCTTATAGTTTGAAAAAAATTGATTTTGCTTGAGTTATAACTTATTCTTTTTCATAATTATCCCCCCTTTGATTTTTCTAAATAAAATAATTTATCAATTGGCACATGATAATTTTTATTTAATAATACCATATTTACCATAAATTAAATATATTAAAATCCCTTTTAGATTAGTTTTAATTAATAACTATACTTACTATTATAACAACTATATTCAACTTTTTGTTGACTATATACAACATAAATACTATAATAAATCTATGTGGAGGGATATTATGGTAAAAAGAAAAAAGCTATTTAATACAAAAATAAAGGTTCTTAGAGCTGAAAGAAATTTAACACAAGAAGACTTGGCCATAGATTTAGGCGTAAATAGAAGTACTATTTTAGAAATAGAAAGGGGAACTTTTAATCCATCTCTGAAACTTACTTTTTCTATAGCAAACTACTTTAATAAAAGCATTAATGAAGTTTTTGAAATTGTGGAGAAGGATAAATAATGAATAATTTAGGAAATGCATTATTGCCTGTACATGTTGCATTTGCCACTCTTATAGTATCTTGTTTTTTTATGACATTGACTGTAGACGATGATGAATTACATTAATATGCAATGAATAAATCAATCAAAGTTTCCGTTATAATAACAATATTGACTTTAATGGGATATTCTCTTTATAAATTAGTTTCCGGTAGTGGTGTTATTAGTATTAATGTGATTTTCTTTGGTATAGAGGGTTTAAGCCTTTTAACATTATTATTATTATTATATTATCTTGAATTAAAGGGATTTAGCTTATCTTTTAAAGAAAATAAAAAAATGGGCGAATTTTTAACTACAGTGTCAATAATTATAAGTATATTTACTACAATTAGTATATTATTTGAACTTAAATTGTTTGCTAACCCTACAGGAATTATTAGATATGATATGCTAATATTATTAATAAATTTTCTTATTCTACCATTAACAGTACCTTTTTTTCCTAATAGGAACAAGATACTTAGTCGAGATGCCTATAAAAAAGAGCAAAAAGAGTTGAAGAAAATATTTAATATTTTCATAGTAATATATGTAATATTTAAGTATTGAAGAAGCATTTTTTAGAAATTAATTATATTTTCTAATTTAAAATAACATATAATACAAAATTCAATAATAGCTAATTAAAAGAGAATTATAGAGAATATACAAAGTATAGTTAAAGCTATATTTTTTTAATTATATGATTTGGAGGGGAATTAAAAAATGAATAAAAAAATATATAATAAAAAAGGTTTTTGGAGCGGTGTTTTTTTCTTTTATTATCGGTTGTCTATATTATACTCTTAATAAATAATTGGAATGATATGAATTCAATAAGAAATGGTAAGAATATTTTATTCACTATTATTTGCTTATTAATTGGTATTTCGCAAATATACAGAGGGCTAGATAGTAAGTGTACAACAGAGGATACAAAGGACGATGATGAAAGAAAAAAACTAGTCACACTCAAAACTGAAAGTAGTACCTATAAAATCACATTTAATATTAGTATTGTTTTAACTTTAGTATTAGCAGTTGCCATAGGCGTTACGAAAAATGATGATTTATCAGGCATTTTCGTAGGAGTAGCAATTATGCCAACCATTATGATCATTTCTTATATATTTGCTAATGATTATCATAATAAACGTAATTAAATAATATAAATTAATATAGAAGTATAGTTTTAGTAAACTTACTAAAGGAGGAAATTATGCCTAAAATGCAAGCTAAAATATCAATTAATAATAAACACCACATTTCAGCTATAGACCAATTCACAGATCGTACTGGATTTATAGAAACATTTTGGAATTCTATGAAGGGGTTAAATACTGATGATACTAAAGTATTAGTTTATTATGGTGTAGGTGGAATAGGCAAAACTAGTCTAAGAAAAAAATTACAATATGAGATAGATAAAACAGATAAAAATATATTATGGAGTTCTATAGATTTTGAAATCAAGCAGCATAGAGAGGTGGATAATGCCTTAATATTTTTAAGAACAGAATTAAGTAAAAAATGTAAAATTGATTTTACATTATTTGATTTTGCTTATGCATACTATTTAAAAAAAACAAGTCCTCAAATACCACTTGATAAAAAGTCTTTGCCATTTGTCGAAAATGGATCTTTGATTGCTGATATTATAAAAGCATTCGATGACGTTCCATTATTAGGTATTCCAACTAAGATTGCTATGCTTCTTAGCAAAGGCCATAAAATATATAAAGACTTAACTACCCAAAAAAGAATACAAGAGATAGTCGACATGTCAACGAAAGAACCAATAGAATTATTGGAATGGTTACCTTTATATTTTGCAAAAGATTTGAAGAGATATACAGATACAAAAAAAAGAAAAGTCGTTATATTTTTAGATACATATGAAGCACTTTGTGTTAGTAGTAATACCGATAAAACTTTTATTGAGGCAGATAAATGGATAAGAGATGTATTAGTTCCAAGTTTGCCGGGGGTTTTGTTTGTAATTTTAGGTAGGGAAAAGTTAAGATGGGAAGAGATAGATGTTGGCTGGGGTCAATGTGTAGAGCAACATATTATTGGAGCCCTAGCAGACGAGGATGCGAAGAAATTCTTGGTATCCTGTGGAATTGAGGATAAAGATATTATTAACTCAATTGTTGAAATTTCTAAGGGCCATCCTTACTCGCTAGATTTGTGTGTTGATACATATGAAGCTATTAAAAAGGAAAGAATGCCAGCAAAAGAGGATTTTCTTTATAACAATAATAAGATACAAATATTTGAAAGACTTATGAAATATATACAAATTACAGAGCGGGAAACATTAAAGATACTTTCGGTTCCAAGATTTTGGGATGATGAGATATTTACGATTCTAATAAAAAAATATAATACGGGATATCCTACATCTGCTATAAATGAATTTTGTAATTTTTCTTTCATAAGTAAGAGAGAAGTAGGGCAAACGTGGGAAATGCATGATTTAATGAAAAAAAGTCTTAAAGAATATCAAGGGAAAGAACAAGTGTCAAAAATACATAAAATTATGTTTGACCATTATTCTAATAGTTTAAAGGAAACAAATAATAAAAGTGAAGAAATATATTTCAATGAAGCCTATTATCACGGTAGAAATTTTTTGGAAAAAGAGGCTTTAGGGATTTGGTTTCTAGATAAGTCAAATTATTTCTTGAAAATAGGAAATGTATTATTTTTAAAAAAATTATTCGAAGAAATATGGCAAGATTTTAAAAATGAATCTGATGGGAGTGAGCTTTCATCTTTGTTTTCAAAATTATCCTATAAGCTAGGTAAAATTTATATTAATTTAGGAAATTACAAAGGGGCAAAAGAAGTTCTTAAATATGCACAGGGAAAAGGTGATAAAGTTGAAAGGGTAAATATAATTAGTTTATTAGCAATACTTAATAAAACTACATATAACTATAAAGAGTCTGAGAATTATTTTATAAAAGCTATAAGTAATTATGAAAATATTGAAAAAGATAGTTTTAACATAGATAATTCTATAAATAAAATCAAACTAATAATTGAATATGGAAAATTGAAAGTATACCTTTCAGAAAATGATGAAGCAGCAGATATTTATAATAAAGCTCTAATAGACATAGAGGACTTATTAAAAAAGAATAATGAAGTATATACATTATTAAATTGTAAAGCGGTTGTACTTGAAAAACTAGGTGAAGTAAATAGTATATTTGGTAATTACGAAATATCTGGGGAATTGTATAAAAAAGTAATCGAAATTTATAATCAAATAAATAATGGGCATGAGTTAAACCTAGAAGATAACAGTGATTTAATATATACTTTGAATAATAACGGCATGGTATATAAACGACTTGCAGAATATTATGTTAAATTAGGACAAGTTGAACAAGCTAAATTTAATTATAGAAAAGCTTTGGGAATTTATGAAAGCTCAATAGAAAAGTTCTCTGAAAATGTTGATACGTATAAAAAAATTGGATTTGCAGCAGGGGGTCTACTAAGACAATTGGTAAAGGACAGTTCAGCAAACGAAGAGATTATCTTGGCTTTTGATAAGTGTTTAGAAGGATTTGATAAGGCTATAGAACTATCACCTAAAGATGTATCCGCTATTCATTCTAGGGGCGGGGCATATACGATGATAGGAAAATTTTATGAGGATGAATTGAATTATAATAAAGCACTAGAGTTCTATGATATAGCTGTTGAATATTCATTAAAGGCAAGTGGAATTCAGCCAGATTATTTATATGCATACGATGGAAAAGCAAAAATTCTAATATATAAGGCTGGAATTCAGACAAAGATGGGAAACAAGGAAATGGCATTAAAGCTTTATAAAGAGGGACTAATTACAATTAATGAAATTTTAAAAAGGTCACCAGAAGCACTCTATGCTATAGATAAGAAAAAAACTATTGAAACAAAGATATTTGAATTAAAAAATATATAATCTTAATTTTTTATATCAGCTAAATTTAAAAAGTAACCAATCCTATACTCTTTCTTTATAATAATTGAGATAAGCAATTATCAATTATCAATTATTGTAAGGAGGAGTATTTTTATGTTTAATAGTTCAAAAGAACTGGATATATCAAGAAGTATTTTATACAAAACTCTCTAGATAGTATGCTTGCGCCCTACATAATAAAGATGGAATATAAATTGCTTAATAATAGTATAAATAGTATAAATAGGTTAAATTCTTTAAGAAGGGAGGATAAATCTCAAGAATACACGGTTTATTTATTACTAAATAGTAGATTATAAAAATATTTGGGGGGTGTACAGAAAAATGGCAAAAATTAATACAGTACAAGAAGCAGTAGAAAATATTAAAGATGGTATGAAAATTATGACCGCAGGTTTTTTAGGTGTAGGTGCTCCGCTAAAGATAATAGATGCATTAGCAGAAACTGGTGTTAAGGATCTTACAATTATTCAAGCTGTATCAGCTCATCCAGGAGAAACTCACGATGTTGGTAAGCTTGTATCAAATAAACAAATAAAAAAATTTATAGGTGCTCATATTGGAACTTGCCCTGAAATTCAAGAACAATACAATGCAGGTACATTAGAAGTTGAATTTATACCTATGGGAACTGTAGTAGAATGCATAAGGGCTGGTGGAGCTGGACTTGGTGCAGTGGTAACACATACAGGAGTGGGAACTGTTCTTGAAGAAGGTAGAGAAAAAATGATGATAGACGGGAAAGAATATTTGGTTTATCCACCATTAAAAGCTGATGTTGCCATAATCAAAGGTTATAAAGCCGACAAGCTTGGAAATATTCAATATAGAGGTACAACTAAAGGGACAAATACAATTATGGCGCTTGCTGCTGATTTAGTTATAGCTGAAGTGGATGAAATTGTTGAAGCAGGTGATATCGCACCTGATAGTGTTGGAACACCGGGTATATTAGTAGACATAATAGTTAAAGGTGATTCTTTAGAAGCTAGAAGAAAATATTTTGAAGAGTTATGGATAAGAACTAAAAAAATGAAATAAGGAGGGTTATTAAGATGGATAGTAGAGAAATAATTGCTCGACGAATCGCAAAAGAATTTAAAGACGGAATGGTTGCTAATTTAGGATTCGGAATACCTAATATGGCTGCAAACTATTTGCCAGATGGAGTAAAAGTAACGCTTCAAGCAGAAAATGGAGCTTTGAATTTTGGACCAACTCCTAAAATAGGAGAATCTGATCCGGATTTTGCAAACTCCGGCGGAGCCCCTATTACTTTATTACCAGGTGCATCAACATTTGATATGGATCTCTCCTTTGCAATAATAAGAGGAGGACATGTTGATATAACTGCCTTAGGTGCTTTAGAATGTGACCAAGAAGGAAATATTTCTAACTGGATGATACCAGGAATCTTTGCACCAGGTATGGGAGGTGCTATGGACCTTTTAATAGGAGCAAAATGTGTAATAGCCGCTTTAAGTCATAATGATAAAAAAGGTAATTCGAAGGTGCTAAAGAAATGTACATTACCTTTATCCGCTGCAAAATGTGTTGACATTATAATTACAGATAAAGCGGTTATGAATGTTACAGATAAGGGCTTAGTATTAATCGAAGTTGCACCAGGTTTAACTGTTGATGAAGTAATAAAGTGCACTGATGCTGATTTAATAATAGCTCCTGATGTTAAGGAAATGGAAATATAATATGTTTATCTAGAAAATGAAGTTTAATAAAAAATGTATATATCATGTCTATAGATATTATATATTTGTAACCGATTTAAGGGATAGATGAAGGGAGATCATTATATGGAATTTAATGTAGAAAGACGATTCAAGAATCCACTGGTTAGCGGAGCAGTTGCAGTAGTTATAACTTTTTTAATTGCTTGCATAGGATGGCCTATATGGGGACTTATTGTAAAGGGTATCATAAGTAATTTGGCTAGTGTAGGATTAGCACAAGTAGATGCAGCAGCAAAAGGCCAATATATTAAAGATGTTACAGAAGGAACTTTCTTCTGGATGTCTATTAATTCATGGGTATGGCTTACTCTTTTATTTGGTAACTATGGTAAATATGCAAAGGGCAAAAAGCAACCTAGTGCTGGGTTAAGATATGCTGCTATAGCATTCTCACTTGGTGCAGTAGCTATGCTTGTTATGATAGGCTTTTTAGGAATATGGTGGAAGCCATTTAACTTAGCTACTATGTTCATTCCTCAGACTGGCGCGCAAGTTTTACTTGCTACAGAAGGATGGGCTACAGCTAACTTCTATGCAGTGCCTGTACTTATTTGTCAGATTCCGATTGTATCAATATTCGAGAAATGGCCTTTTGCAGGTAAAATAGATGCCCCTTTAGATGGATTTGGTGTTATGATGACAACAACAGTTTTTGCAATACTTGTATGGATGGCAATGGTTATTCCTAGTTTCTTAAAATTTCAATTAGGTGGAGAAGCTGCAATTATTACACCTATGGGATCTTGGCCATCAGTATTAGCCTTCTGCCAAATTTTTATATTCCTATTTTTATTCCCTGGCATAGGTGGAGAGCAGTATCCTTATAAATTATTTACAAAAAGGCAACCATGGAAAGGTTTAATTGGTATTTCTATTTCTTTGGTAGGAGCATTAGTAATTAGAGGTATTTTGAGAATAGTGCTTGAACCAATGAATCTTCTTAACGGACAACCGGTAGATCTTGTAATTGCTTCATTGGTTTTATCTATTGTCACTACAGCCCTTTTATGGCACCACCAATTCTTCGATTATCCTTCAGAAGATAAAATTAAAAGTTCAGGAGCAAGATTTTTGATAAGACTTGCAATTGTATTAGTGGTTGGAACTATCATGGGATTAATATGGATGAAAGTTTATAAAATTCTTCCATTTGGAGGGAATGATATGGGACTCGGTTATGCAACACTTGGCATAATCGCTGGACAATTTGTATTTATGATGCCATTTCTATATCTGAACACTTTCTTTGATAAATGGCCATTAATAAAACAAGTTAAAAAGTAATTAATAATTATTCCAATATACACAATATTTGCGGGTACCAATGGTGATGGTAAAACTTCAATTTAAAAGAGCAGCTATTAAATATTATTATATTTAATAGCTGCTCTTTTATAGTGAAAATAGAGAAACAAATTGTATTTACAATTTGTTCATGTACCCTCCGTCGAAATTTTATAAACGGAGAGAATTTGGTAAAGAATTTTTATTTATAATCTGTTGGCGTTCCCCATAGTTCTATACGATTAAACATAGGATAAACAGAATTAAATTTCACATAAATAGGTGCTTTATCTAAAGAAGAATTTTCTCTAAAAAATTCTCTATCTCCATATCTAATCGCCGAAAGTGCTAGCGGTAATTCTTTTACGAAAATGCTATTACGTACCGCTGACATTATTGGGTTCTTTTCTTTATCTACCATAACATTAACCATCAGTGCGTAATCACTATTAACCATGATCCATTCTGCCAGCACTTCATCCCTCATGTCAGTGATTTTATCATAATCATACTTTGCTGCAATAGTCAAAAATAATTTTCCGGTAACGTCTGAATGAGTAAGGGTATATTTCCTAGGAATGATTGGTTTTGTTTCACCTGTTCCCATTCCAAAATTAACGTGTAACATTTCCCTATTGAATTTGTTCAAAGCTTTCCCTCCATAATATAAATACATTATATATATTATGGAGGGAACTGTTGTAATGTTCTTGTTGTGCACTTAAGGCTAGACATTTTGTTAAACTAGTAGTTTACATCTTAATATTATATTATTGTGGCTGCATTACACCTGAAAAAACAAGCCATGCTAATATTGACTTAGCTACTAAACTAAGGATTATATAACCTCTTTCGCCATAGATATAGTTTTTCCATTTTCCTATTTTTAAATATTGTAGAATCATATTAATAGGAAACAAATTAAAGAATATAAAATATGAAGCAAAGATTGCATAAACAAACCATGGTACTTTATCTAAACTTGAATTTCCAAATGCATACATAATAATTATAATCCAAGGCCCAAAACCAGCGATAGAACCAAATATAAATGCATACCAATCTGTCTTTTTTGTATATTGGTTTATTCTTTCCATAAGCAAGCCAAATAAATTCATTGAAGCATTTAAAACAAATATTGCTATTAAAAGACCAATATCATATACACCAAATAATAAGGCAATTAAAGTTATCATTAAAGATGAACTAATGGAATATTCATACCATCTAAATGGATTCATACCTTTTTCTATATTACGATTATAAACATCATTTATCTTAGGAATTACAATTAAGAAATGAAATAGTGCGGATATTAATAAAAAAAGCGAGACACCTATAGCAAATGGAACATCAAACATCTTTTGATTGTCAGTTACGAGTCTCATTGTGGTAGTGTCAAATTTTAAAAAATTTGAATATACTGGAAGCTTAAAGGCGATAACCTTTTCAATTGTTAAAGCAAAAAATAACATAAGTGCTCCTTGTATAAAGTGTAAAAATCCCATAACTAAATTAAATTTGCGAAGTGATTTCAATTTATTAATTTTTTCCATTTTAAAACTCCTTTTAATACATATTATTAAATATATTATATTCTATATTGTTGTAAGATTCAACTAATTTATAATAATTGTTAGTTAATTATTGTTATCAAGTATGAGAAATTGATTAATAGATAAATCCTTTATCTTTTGTAAAAAAAATACTATAATTAATAAGGAGAACATATTAATTATAGCTATAAAAAAATATTAAAGACAAGCTATTTCAACTATGAATTTACGTAAGGTTTGTCTATAAATTGAGGAGTTTATATATGAGAAGAAAAGATATACTTGAATTAAAAAGACGTTTTAAAAAAGAACAATGTACCTTCACTAAAGTTTGTGGCTGCTATGTTAATGGAGAAAAACATACTATTTTAAAATTTAGAGAAAGTTTTCTAAATTTAGATGAGGAAGAATACTTTAAATATTTAGAAATTGCTAAAAAAGTATTGTCTGGAACTATTGGAAATAATATTTTAGAACTTAACTTTGAAGTTAATGAAGATTTTACAAATGAAAGACAAACTTCGCTTATGCAGCTTAAAAACAGTCAATTAAAAGATGATGCTTATCTTGATAATCTTTATGATTTGATTATAGATAATTATGATTACACTGGTAATTTTTTAATACTATTTTTTCACGACGCTTATGATGTTGTTAGCAAAACCAGAGATAATATAAAGATAGATGAATCTGAAGAAGTGTATGAATATGTGTTATGTGCAATATGTCCAGTTTCACTTTCAGAGCCTGGTCTTAGATACTTTGAAGAGCAAAACAAAATAAAAGCACGTATTAGAGATTGGGTAGTTGAGTCACCAACTAATGGATTTGTGTTTCCTGCCTTTATTGATCGTAGTGCAGATGTTAACTCTATTATGTATTACACAAAAAATGCAAAGGATACACATACTGAATTAATGGAAAATGTTCTAGGTTGCCTTTCAAAACAAACGGCTACAGTGCAAAAGGAAACATTCCAATCAATTATTAAAGATTCTTTTAGCGAAGGTGATGATAAAGCTGATAAAATTTTTATGGATATACAAGAAAATCTAAGCACTATGATAGATGAATACGATGACTTAAACGATGATCCAGATAGTGAACCCATAAGCCTAACAAAGAAGGATATACAAAAACTCTTAATAGAAAGTGAAGTTCCAAGCGAAATTACAACTTTGATTGAAAACTCATATGTAGAGAACTTTGGTGATGATAGTACTCTAGCTAAAAATTTAATTGACGCAAAAGCTCTCAAGGAAAATGTGCAAAGAAAAAAGGAAGAACGCCTTCACAAACAGGTAGAAACACTACAAGCAAGACTTGATGAAGTTAAACAAGACAATGCTATAGATAAGGAAGCTCAAATGGCTACACAAGATAATGATGACAATGTGGCTTTAGAAGAAGCTTCAACAACTGATTTAGAAAAAGTGGTAGAAACTAATTTAGAGAAGGTTCCAGATTTATTATCAGAAGATAATAAGGTTACCCCTGATTATGATGTTATACTACAAGTAAAACCAGAAAAAGTATCTCAAATAAAATCTCAGATAATTAATGGCCAAAAATGCATAGTTATTCCTATTAACGACAATGAACAAACTACGGTTAATGGTATAGATAATTTGATTTAAAACAATTCCTGAGGATTATGAATATTGTAAAGCAGAAAAGCACTTACCACAAACTAATAGTTTGTGGTAGCATAAAATCTATTTAAAATAACGATATTTGTTCAGTTTTCTCATTATCACTTATAATCACAGAATTGTAAGTCAGTGATTCAATATTATGCAAATATCTTTCCATATCGAATTTTCTTTTTAATCCTTTATCATTCATAAATCTAACTAATCCAAAGATAGATCTCTCACCCCAAGGTCTATCATGTTTTCCAAAGCACCAAGCTATCCCCGCAAATCCATTTGCGTCCCTACCATCTAAAAGGTACTTGTTATTTAAATAAATAGCAGTATTATAAGCTTCCTCTGGGGTTTTACTCCATTCTAATATTTTCTTTCCCCAATACATCCTCATATAGCCATGCATTTTACCTGTAATAAGCATTTCCTTTTGCGCAGCATTCCAATAACCATCATGAGTTTGTGCTGTTTCTAGTTCTTGAATAGAATAAATAAACTCTCGTGCGTCTACCAAATGTTTTTCAAGAGTATTAATAGCCCAAGATGGAAGTGATTCATAACAATCATATTTATCATTATAAAAAACAAAATTCATACTTAATTCTCTTCTAATTATTAATTCTTCTAAAAAGGCTTTTTTATCTTCTATATATACATCCATTAATTTAATGTATATGTACAAGGGAGAAATCTGACCAAAATGTAGATATGGACTCAAATTAGAAGAATAAGCTTTTGAGGGCTCATTTTTAAGTTCACTATAATGTGACAATTTGCTTAAAATAAATTCTTCAAGTAATAGCTTAGCATTACTAGTGCCACCTTTATAATATAGTACTCTCTTAACTGTTTTATCAATTTTAAGCTGTGAAATAGCCTTATCGATATCTTCTATATCATATTCATCAAGTGGAAGATTAAGATCAGTAGAATCTATATCACATTCTCTTTCGTTAAGCGGCAATGCAAACTCCTCTAATCTTTTGCTTAACTTATTTCTAAGGGTATATGCAGAATATTCTTCTTTTATAGAAGCTAATTCCACGGGTACAATGACATTAGTCTCTACCTGTACCACGCAGCATTTCGAATTTTGGGCTAAAAATGTTCTCCACTTTCTTTCTATCCTTAAATATCCTCTATCCACTACCATTAAGGCTGCAAAAGATGATATTTCTAAAGCTCCATTTTCAGGAGATATTTTTCGGATAATCATTTTAATATTTCTTCTAGCTAATTCTATTTTTACTTCTTTTAATCCCTCTAGCATAAAATAATAGTGTCTTTCATTTGCCTCTGGGAAATTATCAGTTAATCCAAAATACACAACTAATGGCTTATTAAGCTCATTGGCCTTCATTATGGCATACTCTAGGGCATGATTATATTCTGTTCTTTGAGAGCATTGCATCCAGTAAACCACATAGGGATTATCAATTATTTTTTTATTGTTTAAGATTTTAATTCTATCTTGTGAAATCATTATTTTCAGCTCCATTATTATAGATTATTTTCCCCATAATTATAAGCTAATTATAAATTTTCTATATTGTTTTGTAAAGCACAATAATAATGATTCTCCGGTAACGTATATCCTTAGTAAGGATATATTTCACTCAAAGATTTTGCTCCATAATATAAATACATTATATATATTATGGAGTTAAATGTTGGAATGTTCTTGTTATGCACTTAAAGCTAATATTATATTAATGTGGCTGCATTACACCAAAAAAAACAAGCCATGCTAATATGGATTTTGCTACTAAACTAAGAATTATATAACCTCTTTCCCCATAGATATAGTTTTTCCATTTTCCTATCTTTAAATATTGTAGAATCATATTAATAGGAAACAAATTAAAGAATATAAAATATGAAGCAAAGATTGCATAAACAAACCATGGTACTTTATCTAAACTTGAATTTCCAAATGCATACATAATAATTATAATCCAAGGCCCAAAACCAGCGATAGAACCAAATATAAATGCATACCAATCTGTCTTTTTTGTATATTGGTTTATTCTTTCCATAAGTAGGCCAAATAGATTAATTGAAGCATTTAAAACAAAGATTGCTATTAAAAGACCAATATCGTATACCCCAAATAATAAGGCAATTAAAGTTATCATTAAAGAGGAACTAATGGAATATTCATACCATCTAAATGGATTTATCCCTTTTTCTATATTACGATTATAAACATCATTTATTTTAGGCATTACAATTAAGAAATGAAATAGTGCAGATAGTAATAAAAAAAGCGAAACACCTATAGCAAATGGAACATCAAATATTTTTTGATTGTCAGTTATGAGTCTCATTGTGCTAGTATCAAATTTTAAAAAATTTGAGTATACTGGAACCTTAAAAGCAATAACTTTTTCAATTGTTAAAGCAAAAAACAACATCAGCATTCCTTGAATAAAGTGTAAAAATCCCATAATTAAATTAAATTTGCGAAGTGATTTGAATTTATTAGTTGTTTCCATTTTAAAACTCCTTATAATATATTATTAAATACATTATATTCAACGTTGTTGTAAAATTCTACTAATTTGCTAATTGTGATCTAAATGTTAAGTTTTTAATTATTTTTGATATTAATAACAACTACTTAGATTTAAACTGTTTTTAAGTGCTATTTTTGGTATAATTGTATTAATGAAGAAAATCCTATTTATTTGTTGTTTGTCTTGATTCAATTATATCCAATAAAAGAATGTTCTTCATTATTTTTGATGTAAATACTGAAATTACAGGCTATAGCCTAGATAAATTATGTGCGAAAGTTGAGGATATAATTAAAAAGCAATACTTTGAGGTTTGGATCACATAACTTATGAAAAGAAAATTTACATAAATATAATAATATTTAGTATTATTACGAGGAGTGACAATTATG
>ERZ1463035.4-NODE-4-length-69992-cov-13.337418_pt1 | contig 69992 bp, 53 predicted proteins | sample MGYA00564486_ERZ1463035 | MGnify/ENA primary metagenome ERZ1463035 (study PRJEB39244, sample SAMEA3635149) | Helicobacter pylori | study: EMG produced TPA metagenomics assembly of PRJEB11511 data set (Assembly of a 5300-year-old Helicobacter pylori... | reverse complement strand
TACTGGTGACTGGAGTTCAGACGTGTGCTCTTCCGATCTTACCTATGTACCTTTTAGAGCTTGCTAAACTTAAAAAAACATCTGGTTATGAGTCTTTTGAAGAATTTTTAAATAATACTGATAAAGATGTAAGAGAGTTAACTAATAAATATGGAGCTATGGAAACATTTAAAGAAAACCCTGATCTTTATTATGACTTAGGATCAAGTGAGAAATTCTCTATTGAAGGACGGGGACCTGGTGAATGTAGTACAGGAGTCTTTGACGTTATAAAACTTGATTTATCAAATGCGCGGAGTTCTCTTTTAAAGTATAAATCCAGCAAAGAATCACAGGATTTGTACGATGCTACAGTGTCATCTGCGAGAACTCTTTTAGTATTAAAGGGCATAGATACAGCAAAGGATAAAGAAATATTCAAACAATTTAATATAAATTTTGTTGAAACAGGTTATGTTAATAAATCTGTTGTGGAACTTTTCGATACACTTCTTGATTACAAACTTTGCGATATCATGGATATAACAAATAAAGCAGAGCAAATTGAATACCTTTATAACAAAGTAAAAGAAATGTATGGATCATTAAATGGACAATTAGAAATAACACTTCCAAAGGAAGTATCGATTAATGTGTTAGAGGAATCGCCTATAAGTAAAGAATATGAAGTTATTGATTTTAGAGGAGTTACATGTCCAATGAATTTTGTAAAAGTTAAAATTCAACTTTCTAAAATAAAGTCTGGTGAAAAAAGAGGCTTTTATTTAGATGATGGTGATCCTATAAAAAATGTTCCTTTGAGTGTTTCAAAAGAAGGTAACAAGATAATATTGATTGACAATAATTTCGAAGGTTACAATTTACTAGTAGTTGAAAAAAAATAAACTCAGAGGTGTAAATATGAAATTTAACACTAAATTGATACATGGGAATCTAAAAACAGATGAAACAGGAGCAACTAATACACCTTTGCATTTATCAAATGCGTTTGCTCATAATGCGGCAGAAAAGTTAGAAAAGGTTATAAATCTGAATACAAAGATAGTATTTGGAGAAACATTAGGTAATCCAAAACTTGACGTACTCGATATAGAGGAAGTAGCTAAGGTTTGCAATAAACATAATATTATTTTTATTGTAGATTCTACGATAACAACCCCATTTATTATAAGACCAATTGAATATGGGGCAGATATTGTTATACATTCAACTTCTAAATATATAAATGGAACCTCAAATTCTATTGGTGGAATTATAGTGGATGGAGGAAGCAGTAAATATAAAGATATTAAGTATAAGAATTTTAGTGAATACTATAAAAAATTCGGAAAAATGGCGTACACTGCCAAACTTAGGAATACTGTAGGAAAAGATATCGGAGCATCACTTGCACCCTTTAATGCTTTCTTAAATCTAACTGGAATTGAAACATTAGCACTTAGAATGAGAGAACATAACACAAATACATTAGCAGTTGCTGAATTTTTAAGTAGTAATAGTAAGGTAACATCAGTAAATTATCCAAGTCTTCCAAGTTCTAAATATTATAATATTGCTCAAAAATATTATAAGAATGGAGCTAGTGGGGTTTTAACTTTCAGACTTGGAAGTAAAGAGAATGCTTTTAAGTTTATTAATAACTTGAAAATGATATTAAACATTACGAATATTGGAGACACTAAAACATTAATTATTCATCCTGCTTCAACAATATGTGCCAGTAACACTTTTGATGAAAAGGAGCAAATGGGAGTTTACGATGATTTGCTTAGACTTTCTGTTGGAATTGAAGATATTGAAGACATATTAGGTGATATTGAGGGAGCTATGAGTTCCATTAAATAATAGTTATAAATAGCAGCTTACATGATGTTATATCATGTAATGCTGCTTTTTTTAAGTTATCCTATTTATTTTTTAAAAAACAAAGGATTTTACAATATTTAGTCGAATTTAATATATTAGGTATAATATATTTTGTATATAAAAAACTATGAATAGGAAGTGATTTTTTTATGGAGGATAACAAAAATGAACACATTAAAATAATGGATATCGATCCATACCTTAAACCGTATGAAAGCGATATTAAACTTAGAATGAACGCATATTCATCTTCTAAGAAAAAATTGCTAGGGTATAAACAAAGTTTTAATTCTTTTGCAAATGGTGAATTATATTATGGCTTTCATTTAATGAAGGATGGATGGATTTATAGAGAATGGGCGCCTAATGCTGATGCTCTTTATTTGATTGGTGACTTTAATTATTGGGATCCACACACACATCCAATGCAAAAAAAAGAAAATGGAAATTGGGAAATTTTCTTGAAAGGATCGCGAGCTCTTAAACATATGTCTTTTGTTAAGGTAAGAGTAGAGGCTAATGGGAAATCAAGAGATAGAATTCCACTTTATATTAAGCGGACAGTTCAAGACCCTATTACTCATGATTTTGTAGGCCAAATTTGGCAGCCCGATAATGATTTCATTTGGCAGGATAGCGATTTCCATATTAAAAGTGAGAAATCATTATTTATATATGAGGCTCATGTTGGGATGGCACAGGAAAAAGAGGGCATTGGTACTTTTAATGAGTTTACAGAAAATATGCTTCCAAGGATAAAGGCTGAGGGTTATAATACATTGCAACTTATGGCAATTATGCAACATCCTTATTATGCTTCATTCGGTTATCAAGTATCTAATTTTTATGCAGTTTCTTCATGGTTTGGTACTCCAGAGGATTTAAAAACCTTGATTAATACGGCTCATAAAATGGGAATTGCAGTTTTACTTGATTTAGTACATTCTCATTCAATTAAGAATATAGCTGAGGGTATTAATGAGTTCGACGGAACTGATTATCAATTTTTCCATGCTGGTATTAAAGGAAATCATCCAGCTTGGGGTACAAAACTATTTAATTATGGAAAACCGGAGGTTATTCATTTTCTTTTATCTAATATTAAGTTTTGGCTTACTGAATACCATTTTGATGGTTATAGATTTGATGGTGTGTCATCGATGCTATACCATCACCAAGGATTAGGCGTAGCATTTACAGACTACAGTAAATATTTTAGTATGGAGACTGATATAGAAGCAATTACTTATCTTCAATTTGCAAATGATCTAATTCGTGAAATTAATCCTACAGCAGTAACAATAGCTGAGGATATGAGTGGTATGCCTGGAATGTGTATACCAGTAAGTTTTGGTGGTATAGGTTTTGATTATCGCTTATCTATGGGGGTACCTGATCTTTGGGTGAAAATATTAAAAGAGTTACCTGATGAAAAATGGAGTATGAATCAATTATGGCATGAATTAACTAGTAGGAGGCCTATGGAGAAAAATATAGGTTATTCTGAATCACATGATCAGGCCCTTGTAGGTGATAAAACAATAATGTTTAGGCTCGCCGGTAAGGAAATGTATTCACATATGCTCAAAGATGATGATAATTTAATAATAAATCGAGCAATGGAACTGGATAAGCTTATTAAATTTTTCACTATAACTTTAGGTGGAGAAGGATATTTGAATTTTATGGGCAATGAGTTTGGTCATCCGGAATGGATTGATTTCCCAAGAGAAGGCAATAATTGGAGCTATAAATATGCAAGAAGGCAATGGAGTCTGATGGAAAACAAGGATCTTAAGTATGAGTATTTATCTAATTTTGATAGAGATATGATAAAATTTATAAAACATTATAATGTTTTAAGTGCCACTGATCTACAAAATCTTTGGACTGATGAGAAACTTAAACTGCTTGCTTTCAGAAAGGCAGGACTCATATTTCTATTTAATTTTAATCCGTCTTGTTCTTTCCCAAGGTATGAGCTTCCGACTTCTGAAAATGGTGATTATAAGGTTGTTTTTAATAGCGATGAAGTTATGTTTGGTGGACAGAAAAGGATTAATACTAATTATATTTATCACTCCAATGCGTTGCAAGAAAAAATTGGTAATAATGGAATTATAATAAATATACCAAGCAGAACAGTGCTAGTATTAAAGAAAGTGTGAAAATAATAGTGCAGTCCTAGGAAGTTTCTCCGGAAGTGACTCCAAATAAGAAGAGCAGAAACATTGAAAATCCATTTAGTAATTCTTCTTTTGCCAATATAAAACTCACGTGAGCCTTCTGTAAGGAAGGCTAGCGAACCGGCTGTAAGCCGAATGTGAGTGCTAGAGAAATTTATATTGGCAAAAGATTAGAATTAATTGATGGATTTTCACGTTTCAAGCTCTTATTTGTAGTCACGCAGGAGAAATTTCATAGTCCACGCACTCTTAGTTGTTTTTTATCCTCTTAATGAAGTTTCTCCCATTAAGTATTCATCAATATTTTTAGTAACTAAACGACCCTCATATATTGCCCAAACAACTAATGATTGACCTTTTTTCATGTCGCCAGCAGCAAAAACACCTTTAGTTTTAGTCATATAATCATCATCTACAATTACATTGCCACGGATATCAAAATCTAAACCTAGATCAGTAAGCAAGCCTTCATGTTGTGGATGTAAAAAACCCATAGCTAAAATAACTAGGTCAACTTTTAGCTCAAATTCTGATCCTGGTATTTCAATCATTTGCATCCCTTTTTCAGTATGTGTCCATTCCACTCTAGAAGCATGAAGTGTATTGACAATGCCACCTTCACCAGTAAATTTTCTTGTAGTAACATTCCAATCACGATTACAACCTTCTTCATGAGAAGTTGTAGTTTTTAATGTTCTAGGATATGTTGGCCATGGCATTGAATCATCACGATCAATAGGAGGTTTTGGCATAATTTCATACTGGTATACACTCTTAGCACCTTGCCTAATAGCTGTGCCTATGCAATCAGAACCTGTATCCCCACCACCTAGTACTAGTACTACTTTGTCTTTAGCATTTATTTCGGTAGTTTCTAGTTCTTTGCCCGAAACTCTTTTATTTTGTTGTTTCAGATAATCCATAGCAAAGTGTACACCTTTAAGATTACGTCCTTCGACCTTCAAATCACGAGGGATTGTACTTCCACCGGTTAAAGCCACAGCATCAAACTGCGCTAAAAGATCTTTTGCAGAATAATCTACGCCAACATTTACGTTAGTTTTAAAATTAACGCCTTCTTCCTTCATAAAATTAACACGTCTCTCGACTATACTTTTATCTAATTTGAAATCTGGTATACCATAACGCAAAAGCCCACCTATTTCGTCGTCCCTCTCAAATACAGTTACATCATGTCCTACTGAATTAAGTTCGGCAGCTGCGGCAAGACCTGATGGACCAGAACCAATTATAGCAACTTTTTTACCAGTTCTTACCCTCGGTTCGAGTGGGTTTGTCCATCCTTCTTCAAATGCTTTTTCAATAATATTTAATTCAATTTCCTTTATTGCGATAGGATCTCTATTAACACCTAATGTGCATGAACCTTCACAAGGAGCAGGGCAAATTCTGCCTGTGAATTCTGGAAAATTATTTGTAAGCGTTAGTCTATCATATGCTTTTTCCCATTTCTTTTTATATACCATGTCATTCCAATCTGGAATTAAGTTTCCAAGAGGACAGCCCCAGTTACAAAAGGGGACGCCACACTCCATGCACCTTGCACCTTGTTGACGTAATTTATCAACTGGGAATTTAATGAATAATTCTTTAGAGTCCTTAATTCTATCTTTAACAGGGCGTTTTTTTGCAGTTTCTCTTTTGAATTCTCTGAAACCTTGCAATTTTCCCAAATTTAACACCTCCAAAATTGAAAAGTATGAACTGTTCTAAGTAAAGAGGAACAGTTCTATATCTTCTATTTACCTTCTAATATTGCTTTATAAGCGGTTGGAATTACTTTCTTAAACTTTAATTTATATTCATTCCAATTATTTAAAATTATATTAGCCTTGTTACTGTTAGTAGCATCGAAATGTTCTTTTATTATTGAATAAAGCTGATCTAGATCTGATTTTGAGATTATTGATTCAACTTCAATCATTTCCATATTACATTTTGATTTAAAAGTTTCATTCTCATCTATAACATATGCAATACCGCCGCTCATTCCAGCTCCAAAGTTTCTGCCTGTTATTCCAATAATAACTACAACTCCACCAGTCATATATTCACAACCGTGATCTCCAATTCCTTCGGCTACAGCCTCAGCTCCTGAATTTCTTACTGCAAAACGTTCACCTACAAGTCCGTTTATAAATAATTTACCAGAAGTTGCTCCGTAAAGAATAGTGTTACCAGCAATGAAGTTTTCATCTTGAATAAAGGTACAATTTTCTGGTGTCTTTACTATAATTTTAGCACCAGATAATCCTTTTCCAACATAATCATTTGCATCTCCCACTAATTTTAATGTTAACCCATTAGCACCAAATGCTCCGAAACTTTGACCGGCAGCTCCAACAAAATTTAATGTTATTGTGTCATCTGGAAGCCCAGCAGCACCATATTTCATAGCAATTCTTCCACTTAACATTGCACCAACAGAACGATTAACATTTTCAATTTCTAAGTTAAATGTACTTTTTATTCCATTTTCTAAAGATTCTTTTGCCATTTCAATAAGTTTATAATCTAAAGAATTGTCTAAACCATGATTCTGCGCAATTACACAGTAACGTTTAATTCTTTTTGGCATATCAGGTTTATATAAAATATTTGATAAATCTAGATTTTTTGCTTTCCAATGAGTGATAGCTTTTTTAGGACTAATTTTATCCACTCTACCTACCATTTCATTCATAGTCCTAAATCCAATTTTTGCCATATATTCCCTTATTTCCATTGCAATAAAGGTAAAGAAGTTTACAACATATTCAGGTTTGCCCTTGAAATTCTTACGAAGCTTTGGGTCTTGAGTAGCTATACCCATATCACAAGTGTTTAAGTGACAATTTCTTAGCATAGTACAACCGAGTACTACAAGCGCTGTAGTTGCAAATCCAAATTCTTCTGCTCCAAGAAGTGCAGCGATAACAACATCACGACCAGTTTTAAGCTGACCATCAGTTTGAACTGTTACTCTGCTTCTTAAATTATTTAATAAAAGTACTTGTTGAGTCTCAGCAAGTCCAAGCTCCCAAGGAAGTCCTGCATGTTTAATAGATGATAGGGGAGAAGCGCCGGTTCCACCATCATGACCACTTATAACTATAGCATCTGAATGTGCTTTAACAACTCCAGCAGCTATTGTTCCAACACCTAATTCAGAAACTAACTTTGTACTTATTCGTGCATGAGGATTTACACTCTTTAAATCATAAATAAGCTGAGCTAAATCTTCAATTGAGTATATATCATGATGAGGTGGAGGTGATATTAAATCAATTCCAGGTGTTGAATGCCTAAGCCTTGCGATATTAACATCAACTTTTTTACCAGGTAGTTGACCACCTTCACCAGGCTTTGCTCCTTGAGCTATCTTAATTTGTAATTCATCTGCATTAACGAGGTATTCAGTTGTAACCCCAAATCTAGCGGAAGCTATTTGTTTAATTGCACTTCGTCTTAAATCTCCATTCTGATCAACCTTGAATCTTTCAGGATCTTCTCCACCTTCGCCAGTGTTGCTTTTGCCACCAAGTCTATTCATAGCTATAGCCATAGTTTCATGAGCTTCCTTACTAATAGATCCAAATGACATTGCACCTGAGCAGAAACGCTTAACTATTTCACTAATAGGTTCTACCTGTTCTATTGGAATTTCATTCCCATAATTAAGTTCAAATAATCCTCTAATTGTGCATAAATGTTTGTCCTGATCATTTATGTTCTTTGAGTATTCCTTATATAATTTATAATCATTAGTTCTTGCAGCTACTTGAAGTTTATATATTGTATCAGGGTTAAATAAGTGATATTCCCCTTCTTTTCTCCAAGAATATAATCCACCCACATCTAGTTCAGCTATGGGTTTCCTTAACTTGTTAAAGGCATTTTTATGTCTTATTAATACTTCTTTTGCCACAGTTTCAATACCGATTCCACCTATTCTAGAGGGTGTTCCTCCAAAGTATTTTTGTAGAAACTTAGAGTTTAAGCCAACTGCATCAAAAATTTGTGCTCCATGATAACTTTGAATAGTTGATATTCCCATCTTTGATAGTATCTTTAAAAGACCTTGTGATATAGCATGTATATAGTTCTCATGGGCTTTTTCTATTGAAATATTTTCTATGTCACCCTCATTTATAATATTATCAATTGATTTAAATGCAAGGTATGGGTTAACACCAGTTGCACCATAACCAATTAGTAATGCAAAATGCATAGTTTCTCTTGCTTCTCCTGTTTCAACTATTAAAGAAACAAAGGTTCTGGTTTTTTCCCTTGTTAAATGTTGTTGTACAGCAGATAATGCAAGTAAACTTGGGATGGCAGCATCGTAAGAATCTACTAATCTATCACTAAGAACGATAATGTTATATCCTTCTTTAATTCTTGCAGATGCTCTTTCACAAATTTTATCAAGTGCCATTTTAAAACCTTCAATGCCAGTATCTGCCTTAAAAGTTATAGGAATTGTTGTTGTTTTAAAAGCATTATCTTTTAAATTCTTAATTTTAGCCATTTCCAAATTAGTTAAAAGGGGTCTACTTATTTCAATAAATGGATTGTTATTAGAATCCTGATTTAAAACATTATACTGAGAGCCAACATAGTTCATTAAAGACATTACCATTTTTTCTCTAATTGAATCAATTGGAGGATTGGTAACTTGTGCAAAAAGTTGCTTAAAATAAGCAAATAAAAGTTGTGGTTTGTTAGATAAAACAGCCAGTGGAGTATCGTTTCCCATAGAACCGATAGGTTCCTTCCCGTCTTTTGCCATTGGAGACAAAATAAGTTTTAAATCTTCTAGAGTATAACCAAATGCTTGCTGTTTCTCTTTTAAAATATCTTTATCTATTATAATTTCATCAACTACACCTTCAAAATCTTCTAGATATAGTTTGTTTTTTAAAACCATCTCACCATATGGCTTATTTGTACAAACTGTTTTTTTTATTTCGTCGTCTGTAATTATTCGTCCTTCATTAGTATCAATTAGGAACATCTTTCCCGGTTGAAGTTTGCCCTTTTTTTTGATATCTTCTGGTTTAAATTTAAGTACTCCAGCTTCAGATGCAAGAACAGCAAAACCATCCTTTGTTATTACATATCTTGCAGGTCTAAGTCCATTTCTATCAAGGGTTGCACCTATTCGAATTCCATCTGTAAATGCAACAACGGCTGGTCCATCCCAAGGTTCAATGAGAGATCCATGATATTCGTAAAATGATTTTTTATAATCTTTCATATCATCGTTTGTAGTCCAAACTTCAGGAATCAACATCATTAAACTATGAGGTAGAGATCTTCCATCCATTTTTAATAGTTCTAACATGTTATCTAACGAAGCTGAGTCACTACCATTAGGACTAATAATTGGGAATAACTTCTTAAGATTTTCTCCGTACACCTTAGATTTTATTATTCCTTCTCGTGCATTCATCCAGTTTCGATTCCCACGAATAGTGTTTATTTCTCCATTATGAGCCAAATATCTAAAAGGTTGAGCTAAATCCCACGTTGGAAAGGTGTTTGTACTATATCTTTGATGAACAAGACAAAGAGCACTTTTAAAATTTATGTCTTGTAAATCAATGTAAAAACCCTTTATTTGGTCAGCAAGTAAAAGTCCTTTGTAAACAATTGTTCTGCTAGAAAGACTACAGATATAGAAATATTCTGTATTTCTATTAACTAATTTAATTACTTCACTTTCAGCTCTTTTTCTTATAATATAAAGTCTTCTTTCAAATTCTTCTTGCAGTTCATCTTCTGAAAGTGATTCATCTCTAAAAGTCGACCCTATAAATATTTGTCTTATAATAGGTTCGGTTCCTTTTGCTGTGTCACCAATGTTTCTGCTATCAACTGGGACAGATCTCCAGCCTATTATTTTTTGTCCTTCTTCTTCTGCAATTCTCTCGAATATTCCTTCACATTGAAATCTTAACGCCGGTTCTTTTGGTAAAAAAGTCATTCCTACAGCGTATTTCCCGATTCTAGGTAATTCAAGTCCTAAATTGTCACAACTAATTCTAAAAAATTCATCTGGAATTTGAACGAGTATACCTGCACCATCCCCAGTTTTAGGATCTGCACCTACTGCACCTCTATGGGTTAAATTCACAAGAACCTTTAGCCCTTTTTTTATAATACCGTTGGTTTTTTCGCCTCTGACATTCACTACAAAGCCAACGCCACAATTATCTTTTTCATTAGCAGGATCATATAACCCCTGCTTTTCAGGATAACCAATGCTATTATTCACAATATTACCCCCTTCTATTTTTATAAACTAATAATATAAATTGTACCACGATTCTATGATTTTGCAAGTTAGATTTTTTAATGAGTCAAAATTAACAATTTACAGACTATTGATAAGAAATTTACTAATATAAGTGTTTTTATTGTCTAATAATAAAAGCAACAATCATTGAAAATAAATTTCAATGATTGTTGCCAAGGAAAGAGACTGTATTATTATGTCTGATTTTTCTAAAAAGTTTATCAAGTAAATTTATTCTTTTAACTTTCTAATAAAAAATCATAATTTTCTTTTATAAAGTTTAATATAACAGTTGCTATTAATGATTGACCCTCTACATTTGGATGTATTCCATCTTTGCATAAAAACTGAGTGTAATCACTATGCTTTAAAAATTCAGAACGAACATCAATAAGTACAGTACCAGTTTCTTTAGCTACCTGAGAAATCATTTTACTATATGAATTGTGCCAAGTAAAAAGTCTATCCTTCGTTCCGAGCCAATGTAAAATATTTTTTTCAGAAGTAATATTTTCCTTTGAAATCCAGTTAAAATACTTTAAAGGATCAAGTGGAGGCAAAGTCAAAAGTACAGGTATTATGTGATTATTCTTTAGCGTATCAACCATTGAAAGTAATGTTTCGCGAAAAGTAGATATATCAGTGTTTGGTTTATATTCCATTTCTGGATTTTTGGCGATTTCATCCCATTTATAATCGCAATCATTACCACCAAACTCTACTAAAACCATATCAGGAGATTTTTTAATCACATCATTGTACATTTTAAGTGCTCCACGTATAATTGTATTACCAAATTTACCTGCGTTGTACACAGGACCTTTTATTTTATTCTCAACAATACTTGTAAAATTTTCTTTTAAAGTTGCATATCTAGATTTTTTATCATCGTAAATAACACCCTTTGTAATAGAATCACCATATGCTACTATAATGTAGCTATCTTTAACTTCCATAATATACCTCCATAAAACTAAATTATATTACTTATTCTATATTAATATAATACCATATAAATACAAACATTTCAATACATAGTTATCAAAACTACGTTAAATATTGAATTTTTTTTAAGTTACTTATTTAATATAGTATTACCATTATTATTTGGTATATTCTATGGAAAACAATAAAATAGTGTAAGTAATGTAATTGTTGACAATTGATTAAACTAATGATAATATACACCTAACCTATAGGAAAGGTATGATTGGTTTAGAAGAATACTTTATAAATTATATCTAATTAAATACTTCTGACAAAATAGTTAAAAGTTGAAAGTTATTATTATGTAGAAGGGAATAGTTGTGAAAGAAAATATTAATCTATTGAAGATATGTATTATTTAAAATATATATTATATTGAATATTTCAATATAACTAATTTTAGTAGGAGGCCCACATTGGAAAATTCAAAGAAATTTAAAATTTCAGGGGCAATACTAGCAGGTATTTTAATTATTGCTGGATTAGCTGGGTGTTCAAAAAAAGTGGTAAATAAGAATGTTGATGTTAGGGTTGGATATTTCCCAAATATCACCCATTCGCAAGCTCTTGTAGGACGTGAACAAGGTAGCTTTCAAAAGGCTATTGGAACGAAAAACAAATTAGTGTGGAAATTATTTAATGCAGGACCTGCAGAAGTAGAAGCATTGTTTGCAAAAGCTATTGATATTGCATATATTGGGCCTGGCCCTGCTATAAATGGATATGCAAAATCTAAGGGAGATATTCAAATTATTGCAGGTGCAACGGATGCAGGTGCAATATTCGTATCTAAAAAAGGAATGGTTATTAAGAATTTAAAGGATTTGAGTGGCAAAAAAATTGCAGTTCCACAGTTTGGAAATACTCAAGATTTAACACTTAGGAACATAATGTCTGAAAATGGACTTAAGGATAAAATAAAGGGTGGAACAGTTGAAGTAAGGCAAGCATCAAATGCTGACATTTTATCATTATTAAAAAAAGGTGACATAGATGCTGCATTAGTACCTGAACCTTGGGGATCAAGACTTATTAAAGAGGCAAGATCGAATATTATCTTGGATTACAAAGACTTATTTATGCAAGGAAAATATACGACAGCTGTAGTAGTTGTGAGAACAGAATTTTTAAAGGATCATCCATTGATTGTTAAAAATTTTATTAAAGCACATGTAGAAGCTACTACTTATATTAATAAGAATCCAGGTAGTTCTAAATTAATTGTTAATAAGCAGATTACTGAGCTAACAAAAAAAGGAATAGAAAAAGATGTTTTAGATGCTGCGTTCAATAGATTAACAGTTACAAATAATCCAGAAAAGGATTCTGTTTTAGATTTTGTTAAATTTTCACTTCAAGAAGGGTTCTTAAGATTGAATCCGGACACAAAGAATTTGTTTAACCTAACAATTCTAAATAAGGTTTTAAAAGAAAAAGGTCAAGTTCAAATCAAATAAAAGAGGTGATAAGTTTGAGTCTTATAGTTAAGGACGTTAGTAAGGAGTTTATTTCAAAGCATAAGAAAACAAGTACACTTGAAAATTTCAATTTAGAAATTACAAAGGGTGACTTTGTATGCATATTAGGTCCATCTGGTTGTGGAAAATCAACTTTACTAAATATTTTAGCAGGACTTGAAAAAGCAACCACAGGTGTTGTACTACTTAATGGTAATGAAATAACAGGTCCTGGGCCTGATAGAACAGTGATGTTTCAGGAAGCTGCATTATTTCCATGGCTTAAGGTAATAGATAATGTAGAGTTTGGCATGAAGATGGCTGGAATGCCTAAGGAAGATAGATATAAGAAGGCTATTCATTATTTAAAAATGGTACATTTATCAAAATTTCAAGATTCTTATGTTTATGAGTTATCAGGTGGAATGAAGCAAAGAGTAGCTCTTGCCCGTGCACTATCTCTTGATTCTGAAATACTGCTAATGGATGAACCTTTTGCTGCCCTTGACAGTCAGACTAAAATGATGCTGCAACAAGAGTTGCAACGAATATGGGTAAATACAAAAAAAACAATTATTTTTATTACCCATAATGCAGAAGAAGCAGTTTATTTGGCTAATAGAGTTGTAGTTATGGCAGCTAATCCTGGTAGAATAAAACAAGAATTTAGGATAGAACTTGCAAGGCCTAGGGAAATGGAAAGTTCTGATATAGCTTATTATACATCTAAGATAATGAAAGCATTAAAAGAGGAGGTGGAGAAGGTTGCAAAAGCAGAATACGATGGTGATTGGAATATTGAAGAAAATACTGTTCTATATACTCCTGATAATGATATGGGAGGGGATTTATAAGCTAGGTGTTGATATTTTTAAAATTTGGAAACCATATATTTTCCCATCACCTTTTGACGTTTTTGGTACTTTACTTTCACTTATAAAAGATAACACAATAGGAATAGCTATTGTTGCAAGTTTAAAGAGAATTGTAGTTGGATATTTTATATCAGTAATAATAGGGTTGACGTTAGGACTTACAATTGCTAAATTCAAGTATTTAGATGAAAATCTAGGACCATTAATTTTAGGACTACAAACTTTACCAAGTATTTGCTGGTTGCCTTTTGCTATTCTTTGGTTTGGTCTTAGTGAGATTTCAATTATTTTCGTAATTGCAATTGGTTCAACATTCGCAGTGGCAATATCAGTTAAATATGCAATACAAAATGTAAATCCATTATATATAAGAGCAGCAAAAACAATGGGTGCAAAGGGTAGTAAGGTTTATACCCATGTTATTTTGCCTGCAGCATTACCTGATATAGTTAGTGGACTTAAGCAGGGTTGGTCATTTGCATGGAGGGCTTTGATGGCAGGAGAAATGTTATCGTCAACAAAGGGTCTTGGTCAAGTGCTTATGGTAGGGCGTGATCTTGCAGACATTAGCCAAGTTGTAGCCGTAATGATAGTAATAATAATTCTTGGACTATTCGTTGACAAACTTGTTTTTTCAAGACTCGAGATAAATATGAGACATAAATGGGGCCTTGATAGGGCATAGTTTTATAATAGTGATGGAGGTTAATATAAATGAGCATAGAAAATCTTACCTGGCATGATACTTTTGTAACTCGAGATGAGCGCGAAAATCTATTATCACAAAAATCAAGGTTATTATGGCTTACTGGGTTATCAGGTTCTGGAAAGTCAACAGTAGCAAATGCTTTAGATATAAGATTAAATGAAATGGGTAAAGCAACCTATCTATTAGATGGAGATAATATTCGCCTAGGTATAAACTCGGATCTTGGGTTTTCAAAGGAAGATAGAAATGAAAATATTAGGCGAATTAGCGAAATTGGAAAATTGTTTGTAGATTCAGGATTAATAACCATTGCTTGTTTCATATCTCCATTAAAGGTGAATCGTGAAATGGCACGTAAAACAATAGGCGATGACTTTATTGAAGTATTTATTGATTGCCCCTTAGATGAATGCGAAAAAAGAGATCCTAAAAATTTATATAAAAAGGCAAGAAAAGGCTTGATTAAAGAATTTACAGGTATATCTGCTCCTTATGAAAAACCTGAAAATCCTGAAATTGTTGTAAACACAAAGGAAAAAACAGTAGATCAATGTGTAGATCAAATATTGGACTATTTAAAGGTAGGTATCTAAAATAGAATAATATATTTATAGCTGTTTTATTTTAGATATCTTAGATAGGAGGATATAATGAGGCTTAAAACAAAAATATTAGAAACAGATGTATTAGTAGTTGGTGGAGGCACCGCTGGATGTTATGCAGCATTAACATTAAGTAAGAAGGAAGATATTAATATTATTGTAGCAGACAAGGCTAATATTAGAAGAAGTGGGTGTTTAGCTGCAGGAGTAAATGCAATAAATGCCTACATTAATAAAGGTCATACCCCAGAAGAATTTGTAGATTATGTTAAAAATGAAGCTGAGGGTATAATAAGAGAAGATTTAGTATATTCCATAGCTAAGAATCTAACTAAGGTTACAAAACACATGGAGAGTATAGGACTTACTATTTTAAAAGATTCAGAGGGTGAATATGTGACTCGAGGCAAACGAAGTATTAAAATTAACGGAGAAAACATAAAGCCACTTCTTGCAAATGAGGTCAATTTAAAGCAAAATGTAAATGTTTTAAACAATGTAAATATAATAGATTACATTGTTAAAGATGATGTGGTTATTGGTGCTTATGGTTTTCATATACAAGAAAACATATTTTATGTGATTTATTCGAAAGCTGTAATTTGTACTACCGGAGGAGCGTCTGGTCTATATAAACCCAATAATCCTGGCTTTTCTAAACATAAGATGTGGTATTCGCCTTTTAATACTGGGGCGGGTTATGCTATGGGTATAAGAGCCGGAGCTGAAATGACCTCTTTTGAAATGAGATTTATTGCTTTAAGGTGTAAAGATACTATAGCACCAACAGGTACAGTGGCTCAAGGTATTGGTGCAAGGCAAGTTAATGCTAGTGGAGATGAATATGTAAAAAATTATGGAAAACAATTAACGGCTATAAGATTATTTGCAACTGTAGAAGAGAATAGTAAAGGCCATGGACCTTGTTATTTGAAAACAAAAGGCATTTCAGATGAAACTGAGGAAGAACTTTATAAGGCGTATCTTAATATGGCACCAGCTCAGACTTTGAAGTGGATTGAAGATGGTATTGGACCAAGCATGGAGAACCTTGAGATAGAAGGTACAGAACCTTATATAGTTGGTGGACATGCAGCTAGTGGATATTGGGTGGATACAAAAAGAGCTTCAACTATTTCCGGCTTATATGCAGCGGGAGACGTTGCTGGAGGAAGTCCTAAAAAATATGTGACTGGTTGTTTCGTAGAAGGTGAAATTGCAGCTTGTGCGGCAATTGAATTTATAGAAAACAAGAAAAATAAGAAAATTGATGATGAAAAAATTTCATCTAAAATAAAATTATTAGAAACTTTTCTTTCTAATAAGGATAGCTTATTTTCTATAAATGGTATTGAAGAGGCTATGCAAAAGGTAATGGATGAATATGCAGGTGGTATATCTAAGAATTATGTTTTTAATTCTTCTAAGTTACAAATTGCTAGCAAAAAAATAGAAGAACTTTTAGTTCTTTCAAATAATTTAAGTGCTAAAGATATGCGAGAACTACTTCAAATATACGAAGTTATTGATAGACTATATGTCTGTAAAGTTTTAATAGTTCACCTTTTAGCAAGGAAAGAAACTCGCTGGAAATGTTATGGTGAAAATGCAGATTTCAAGGAAAAAGACGAAAACTTGCTTAAGTATGTAAATACTATATATAAGGAAGGCACGGTTCAGGTTGTCTTTAGAAACTTAGTAAAGCGAGATGAAGTTTATGAGCATTAAAATAGATTTACAAAAATGCGTGGGTTGTGGTAAATGTCTTAATACTTGCCCTGGAAATCTTATATTTAAAAATGATGAAGAGAAGGCTTTTATTAAATACCCTGATGAGTGTTGGGGTTGTACTGCCTGTCTTAAAGAATGTCCAGTCCAGGCTATAAATTATTATCTGGGCGTCGATATTGGTGGCAAAGGAACTTACTTAAATACTAAAAAAGAAAAAAATCTTCTTCATTGGCACATCTTTAAGCCAAATAAGGTCGAGATAATCATTACAACAAATGAAACTGAAGGTAATAAATATTAGGGAGGTTAAATTATGGATCATTTAGATGAATTAGAAGCAGAAAGTATTTTCATATTAAGAGAATCTTATAAGAAATTAGGTAAACTTGGAATGTTATGGTCAATAGGTAAGGATTCAACAGTATTATTGTGGTTATCGAAGAAGGCATTTTTCGGACATTCTCCTTTTCCATTTATTCATGTAGACACAAAACATAAAATTCCTGCCATGATCGAATACAGAGATAAAATTGCTAAAGAGTTTAATATCGACCTTATAGTGCATACAAATCAAGAGGCAATCGACGCAGGTATGGGACCAGATAAAGGAAGACTAGTTTGTTGCAAGGCACTAAAAACAGATGGCCTTCAACAAGTGGTTACTAAATATGAATTTGATGGATTGATTCTTGGAATTAGAAGTGACGAGGAAGGTTCTAGGTCTAAGGAACGAGTATTTAGTGAAAGAAATAAGGATTCCGAATGGGACTACACTAATCAAGCTCCAGAACTTTGGGATCAATTTAAAACTGATTTTCCAAAAGGAAATCATATAAGGGTTCATCCTATACTTCATTGGAATGAAATTGATATATGGTCATATATACAAAGAGAAAAAATACCGCTTATAGATTTGTATTTTGCAAAAAACGGTGAGAGATATAGAAGCCTTGGATGTGCTGAGTGTACAGGCAAGATAAAGTCTAATGCAACAACAATTGATCAGATAATTGAAGAGCTAAAGGTTACTACAACAGGAGAAAGAGCAGGCAGGGCTCAAGATCAAGAGGATGCTTATGCTATGCAAAAACTTCGTAAAGATGGTTACATGTAAGGGAGGGGTTTATTACTAATGGAAAATACAAGAGAACAATTAAGAATAGTTGCAGTAGGACACGTAGATCACGGTAAGTCTACAGTAATTGGAAGATTATTGTATGATACAAAATCATTACCAGAAGGTGCAATTGAAAAAGTTAAAAGAATTGCTAAAGAAACCGGTAAACCTTTTGAATATGCTTACCTATTAGATGCTTTTGAAGAGGAACAAAAACAAGGTATAACAATAGATACAACTTCACTTCAATTTCATACGGACAAAAGGGATTATGTAATTATAGATGCACCAGGACATATAGAATTTCTTAAAAATATGATTACAGGAGCAGCTAGTGCTGAAGCTGCACTACTTATAATAGATGCTAAAGAGGGAATACAAGAACAATCTAAAAGACATGGTTATATATTATCACTACTTGGTATAAAGCAGGTGTGTGTTGTAGTTAATAAAATGGATCTTATAGATTACAGCCAGGAAAAATTTAATGTTATAAAAAATGAAATGAATGCTTTCCTAAAAAAGTTAAATGTACATCCAATGAGCTATATTCCTATTTCAGCATTTTATGGTGAAAACTTAACTTCAAAATCAGATAAATTATCTTGGTACACCGGAGAAACCGTACTTGAATCATTAGATTTATTTACTCAAGAAGAGGGATTAGAAGCAAAGCCGTTAAGATTTCCAATTCAAGATGTATATAAATTTGATAACAGACGTATAATTGCAGGAAGAATAGAAGCGGGTACGCTTAAGGTTGGTGATGAAATTCTTATTTCACCATCAAATAGAACTACAAAAGTTAAAAGTATAGAAGCATTTGTAGAAAAAGATAGGGTAAGTAGAGTAAGTGCAGGAATGTCAGTGGGAATTACTCTTGAAGATGAGTTTTTCAATAAAAGAGGAGAAATAATTTCGCACATTAATAACGCTCCTATTATTGCTGATGTATTTACAACTAATATATTTTGGATGGGAAAAAAAAGTTTAGTAAAAGGCAAAAAATATAAGATAAAACTTGTAACCCAAGAAGTTGAATGTGAAATTGTAGCTTTTAATAAAGTAATAGATGCAAGTACTATAGGAACATATGTTGATGCAACTGAGGCCAAAACTAATGATGTAGCTGAAGTTACTATAAGGACAAAGGAAAAAATATGTTTTGATAAATTTGCAGATAACCAAAATACTGGTAGATTTGTAATAGTAGATGGTTATGATGTATGCGGCGGTGGAATTATTTCAGGGGTGGCTGAGTCTATAGGAGCTATAGAAACTACCTTTAGTAAAGATAAGCTTAAATTTACTATCAATTGTTTTGATGAATATTATTTTGATATTAAAGCATTAGCAATTAAAAAGGAATTGATAAAGGCTACCCAATATAAAATTGGGGATAATGTACCTTTCCTTGGATCAAGTTATGAATATACAAAAGATTTTGATGTAATAGCATTAAATGCAGGTCTTGCTTCTAAAATAAGAAATGGTAAGTTAATAGATATTATATCAGTAGAAAACTACACATATGAATCTATAGTTATTATAAATGAAAAAGGATTTGGTGTTAAACTAACATCGAATAAGGATTTAGTAGCATATAAGAATGAATATAAAAAAGTTATGAATGAGAAGTTTGCAAACAAGTGGTTAGAGTTTACTAAATATAGAACTATAAGATTTAGTGATAGTGTAGATGAAACATTAGAATATTCAATTTAAGTAAATATGAGATCATGATTGAATGAAAAAATTGGAAGAACCAATCGAGATGAGCAGAAATCACCTTGATTGGTTTTTTTGTTGAAGCTAATCCCATTAATTGCTCTAATGGGATTGTTTCTATCTTTTAAAGTTTTATGAGCTAATTGATTTTGCAAAATTAAGATGCTTTTGATACAATAAATAGAGTTATTTTTTTAAATTCAAAACATGACTTTATATAAAATAAAAGGGGAGTTATATGAAAAATTCGGAAACATTAAAAATGCAAATAGAGAAAATTGATGGGAAAAGCTATAGGATGTATAAAGATTTAGAGGGAGAGTATGATTTTGGAAGTTTTGTGCTTTGCATAGATCATGTTCAAGGTGATCCCTTTGCATCACCATCAAGGATTAGAATAGTAGTAGATCAGAATAGTTCTAAGTTTCCAAAAGAAATTTTTGATAATAAAATTAAAAACATTGCAGTAGCCGATTTTTTAACAAGAGAATTTCATTATAATATAAACAAATATTCGCAGAAGGTTTTTGGGTCTGGGAAGAGTGGATTAATAGAAATAAGTAAATGTCCACAGGAAATATTAGATAGAACTTCAATAATTATAGAGCAGGATAAAATAGAAGCTAGATTTTATGTTGGATTTCCAGCAAGAGGGCGAAGTGTACTAGCTCGAGAACTTGAGAAAATTCTATATAATATTATACCAAACATTGTTGAAAAAACTTTAATATATAAAAATATGGATAGTAAAAGATTAATAAGTAGAGTAACCCTTGTAGAGGATCAAGAATACATAAGAAGGTCACTCACAACTAGAGGGCTAGTTGCATTCGTAGCTAATGGATCGATATTGCCTAGAGAGAGTGGAGTGTCTACAAAAGCACTTAAAGGTGGTATAGAATTTACATCGCCAAGAGATCTAGAAGTAGAATTTAATACAAAAAGTCATGGCAGAATTCGTGGCATGGGAATTAAAAACGGTATTACACTGATAGTAGGTGGAGGATATCATGGTAAATCTACATTATTAAAAGCTTTAGAACTTGGAGTTTATAACCATATTGAAGGTGATGGTAGGGAATTTGTTATAACCGATGAATCAGCTTTAAAGATAAGAGCTGAAGATAGCCGTTGTATAACTAAAACAAATATATCTCTATTTATTAGTAAACTACCAAACGGTAAAGATACTATAGAATTTTCTACTGAAAATGCAAGTGGAAGTACATCAGAAGCGGCGAATATAATAGAGGGAATAGAAAGTGGAGCAAAGGTACTACTAATAGATGAGGATACCTCAGCCACCAATTTTATGATGAGAGATGATTTAATGCAAAAATTAGTTTCAAAAGAAAAAGAGCCAATTACACCATTTATAGAAATAGTGCGACCGTTGTATAAACAAAATGGTATTTCAACGATAATGGTAGTAGGAAGCTCAGGTGAGTTTTTTGATGTAGCAGATAGCGTAATTCAATTGGACAACTATGAAGCAAAGAATGTTACTGTAGAGGCTAAAAAGTTAAGTCGTGGTAATATAATTCAAAGAATTATTGATAGGGATTTAAAAACAAATATTGTTTTTAATAGAGTAATCAAAGCTGGAACTATAGCACAAGGAGATAAAGGTATTAAGATGAAAACAATAGGGTTAAATGTTTTAAGTATAAATCACGAGGATATAGAATTAAGAGCTGTGGAACAAATAGTTGACAGTGAGCAAATAAATGCTATTGGAAGTATTATGAAATGGGCAGAACTAAGTCTTATGAGTAAGGAATTAAATTTTGGTGAAATGGTTGATAATATAATTTGCCAAATAGATAGAAATGGGTTAATATCCATGGATAGATTAAAAGGTGGAAGCGGTAGTTTAGCAATGCCTAGAAAGCAAGAAATAATGGCGACCTATAATAGATATAGAAAGCTTAAAGTATAAAGAGTTAAAATAAAACGCTTTAATGAAAGGGGAAAAACAAATGTATAGTTTTAAAAATGATTATAGTGAAGGAGCTCATCCAAATATATTGAGGGCTTTAATTGAATCAAATATGGAGCAAGAAGATGGCTATGGAGAAGATAAATATACACTTGACGCTATCAATTTATTAAAGGAAAAGTTACAATCAAATGATGTTGATATCCATATGCTTTGTGGTGGAACTCAAACTAATCTTACAGCTATTTCTGCCTTTTTAAGACCTCATGAAGCTGTTATTTCAGCTAATACTGGACATGTATTAGTTCATGAAACTGGAGCAATAGAGGCAACTGGTCATAAGGTTATTTCTATAAAAGTAGATGATGGGAAACTTAAACCAATTCATATAAAGATGGCATTAGATGAGCATACTGACGAACATATGGTAAAGCCTAAAATGGTTTATATATCAAATCCAACCGAAATAGGTACTATATATAAGAAACAAGAGTTAAAGAATTTATACGAATTCTGCACTAAACATAATATAATATTATATGTAGATGGAGCAAGGCTAGGATCTGCATTATGTTCAAAAGAAAATGACATTAAAATTTCAGATTTACCAAAGCTTACTGACGCTTTTTATATAGGTGGAACAAAAAATGGAGCATTAATTGGTGAAGCCTTTGTGATTTGCAAACAATCACTTAAGGAAGACTTTAGATATCATATTAAACAAAAGGGTGGATTACTTGCAAAAGGTAGGTTAATCGGTATACAGTTTTTGGAGTTGTTTAAAAATGATATTTACTTTGAACTAGCTAAACATGCTAATTTCATGGCTGAAACATTAAAAATAGGAATTAAAAAGGGCGGATATGAATTTTTAATAAATTCATCCACAAATCAGATTTTTCCAATAATGCCTAATAAAACAATTGATAAGCTTCAAGATAAGTATTCGTTTCTTGTATGGCAAAAAATCGATGAGAACAATTCTGCTATTCGCCTTGTAACGTCATGGGCCACAAAAGAAGAGGCAGTTAACTCGTTTATTGAAGATTTAAGTTTAATTAGTAAAAGCAATTTTATGTAAATATATCACACTTTATTTCTATGTATTTTAATTTATAGAATAAACCTTAGACAGGTACATGGGTACCCCTTTAAGGTTTATTTTTCTGTAAATATAGTAAAATTCTAAAGTGCTTAAGACTCAAAGTTTGCAAGTGGATACCATAACAGGTGCAACAAATAGTAGTAAAGTAATTCTAAAATCTATTGAGAATGTACTGAATTTAGGCAAAGTATAAACACATAAAAGAAGTTATCCCAATTTTTCAATTTAGTGGATGATATTATGAGTTTATTGCAATGTCAGTCTTATTTTATTGCAATTTTGTTAAAAATCATGTATTCTAGTTAATAATGATTAATGAATAATAAAATGGACAAAAGGTTATATAGGGGGTAATGAAGTGAGAAAGTTTAAAAGAGTACTAGTAGCAAATAGAGGTGAAATTGCAATAAGAATTTTTAGAGCTTGTAATGAGCTTGGAATTCGTACGGTTGCAATTTACTCTAATGAGGATAAATATTCGTTATTTAAAACTAAGGCAGATGAAGCATATCTAATTGGGAAAAACAGAAGTCCTGTTGAGGCATATTTAAACATTGAAGAAATAATAAGTATTGCGCTTAAAAAAGGTGTTGATGCTATTCATCCAGGGTATGGTTTTTTATCAGAGAACCCTGAATTTGCAATAAAATGTGCTAAAGCAGGTATTGAATTTATTGGACCGACTGCAGAAATGATGGACAGTCTTGGAGATAAAATCAAATCTAAGATTGTGGCAAATGCGGTAGGAGTTCCTACTATACCTGGAGATAAAAAAGAAGTTGAAACAGTTGATGAGGCAAAGAAACTTGCAGAAAAATGTGGATATCCTGTCATGCTAAAAGCAGTCGCTGGTGGTGGTGGACGAGGTATGAGAATTGTACGGGATGCAAGTGAATTAGAAACTTCTTATATAAGTGCTAAAAGTGAAGCAAAAAAAGCTTTTGGTATAGACCATCTTTATGTAGAAAAATATCTTGAAAAATCTAAACATATAGAAGTACAGGTTCTTGGAGATAAGTTTGGCAATATTGTTCATTTGCATGAGAGAGATTGTTCTATTCAAAGAAGGCATCAAAAGGTTGTAGAATATACTCCAGCCTTTTCAATATCACAGAAAAAAAGAGATGAAATTTGTAATGATGCATTAAAAATTGCTAAATCAGTAAATTATAGAAGTGCAGGCACATTGGAGTTCTTAGTAGATACTAAGGGAAATCATTATTTTATAGAAATGAATCCTAGAATTCAAGTTGAACATACCGTTACAGAGATGGTAACAGGTATAGATATAGTTCAAAGTCAAATCTTAATAGCAGAAGATTACGCATTAAATTCTGAGAAAATAGGAATTAATTCTCAAGAAGATGTAAAAGTTAATGGATATTCGATTCAATGTCGTATAACAACAGAAGATCCTTCTAATAATTTTGCACCAGATACAGGGAAAATAGAAGAATATAGAACAGGTTCTGGATTTGGAATAAGACTAGATGGTGGTAATGGCTTTGCTGGAGCTATAATTAGTCCTTATTATGATAGTTTACTTGTAAAAAACATATCATGGTCTAGAACTTTTAAAGATGCTATAAAGAAGTCTATAAGAGCTGTAGAAGAAACTAGAATTACAGGGGTAAAGACTAATATAGGGTTTTTAATTAATGTATTGAATCACCCTACTTTCCTTAAGGGCGAATGTAATACAAATTTTATTGAAGAAAATCCTGAACTTATATCTATTACACCTCAAGCAGATGAAGAAAGTAGAGTGCTAAAATTTATTGGTGAAAAAATGGTTAATGAAAACAATGGTATTAAGAAACTTTATGATGTACCAGTGGTTCCAAAAATCATATTGCCAAATGAACTTAGTGGAACAAAACAAATATTAGATCTTCAGGGTACACAAGGACTTTTAAAATGGATTAAAGGACAAAATAAATTGCTATTGACTGATACAACAATGAGAGATGCTCAACAATCATTAATGGCAACTAGAATGAGAACAAAGGACATGTTAAAGATAGCAACTGCTACTTCAGTTTATGGAACAGATTTATTTTCTCTTGAAATGTGGGGAGGAGCTACTTTTGATGTAGCATATAGATATTTAAATGAATCTCCTTGGGAGAGACTAATACAACTTAGAAAGAAAATTCCTAATGTACTTTTTCAGATGCTTATACGTGGAGCGAATGCTGTAGGTTATAAAAATTATCCTGATAATATAGTTCGTGAATTTATTAAAGAATCAGCAACTAGTGGTGTTGATGTGTTTAGAATATTTGATTCTTTAAACTGGCTTAAAGGAATGGAGACTTCAATAGACGAGGTTATTAAAAGTGGTAAGGTTGCAGAGGCTTGTATTTGTTATACAGGTGATATATTAAATGATAAAAAAAATAAATATAATTTGGATTATTATATAAAACTTGCAAAGGAAATTGAAAAAACAGGAGCTCATATATTAGGTATAAAGGATATGTCAGCACTGCTTAAACCTCATGCTGCGTATAAACTGATTAATGCCTTAAAACAAGAGGTAGGAATGCCTATTCATCTTCATACTCATGATACTACTGGGAATGGTGTAGCTACAGTTTTGATGGCAGCTCAAGCAGGTGTTGATATTGTAGATACTGCTTTTAATAGTATGTCAGGACTTACTAGTCAACCAGCTTTAAATTCAGTTGTTGCAGCACTTAAAAATACTGACAGAGATACTGGAATAGACCTTAAAGGAATTCAAGGAATTTCAGATTATTGGGATGCTGTAAGACCAGTTTATGACCAATTTAAATCAGATTTGAATTCTGGTTCAGCTGAAATTTATAGATATGAAATTCCAGGAGGCCAATACTCTAATCTTAAACCACAGGTAGAGAGTTTCGGTCTTGGACATAAATTTAATGAAATTAAAGAGACATATAAAGTTGTAAATGATATGGTAGGGGATATTGTAAAGGTAACTCCATCTTCTAAGATGGTTGGAGATTTTGCAATATTTATGGTCCAAAATGACCTTACACCAGAAAATATATATGAAAAAGCAATTAAAATGTCCTTCCCAGATTCTGTTGTATCATATTTTAAAGGAATGATGGGTCAACCAATGGGAGGATTTCCAGAGAAACTTCAGAAACTAGTTTTAAAGGGTGAAAATCCAATTACATGTAGACCAGGTGAATTATTGCCAGCTGAAGATTTTGATATGGTAGAGAAACACTTAATAGAAAAGTTTAGTATAACTCCAACTAAAAAAGATATATTAAGTTATTCATTATATCCAGATGTATTTGATAATTATCTTAAATACATTCATGAATATGGAGATTTAAGTAGGATTGGAAGCGATATTTTCTTCCACGGACTAAATGAGGGTGAAACCTGTGAGGCTGAAATTGCTGATGGAAAAACTCATATGATAAAATTGCTTCACATTAGTAAATTAGATTTAGAAGGTAATAAAGTTCTTGTATTTGAAGTTGATGGAAATAGACGTGAAATAAAAATAAAAGATAAAAATAACAAAGCTGTTCTAAATTATCAGGTGTCACAAATGGCAGATCCGTCAAATTCTTTAGAGGTTGGATCACCAATACCAGGAACGGTTATATCTATCCTTGTAGCTGAAGGAGATTTGGTAACTGAAAATCAACAATTAATGGTGGTAGAGGCTATGAAAATGGAGACTAGGGTAATTGCTTCAAAGGCAGGAACCGTTGAGCTAATTAATGTTAAAGAAGGACAACAGGTAAAGGCTGGTGAACTTTTAATAAATTTAAAATAGAATGAAAATAAACATATAAAAGATAGTAAAACTTTTAAACAAGGTTTACTATCTTATATATATATATGCTATTTTATGTCTAAGAAAAACGAACAACTAAAAAATATGTATTTATATGATGATTTATTTATAATATAATTGTAAGATAAAATAGTATTGTGTAAACGACTAATATATGCTAAGATATAAACAAGAAAGAAAAGGTTTTCCTAAATAGGATTATTTAATTTTTAGAGAAATTATTTAGAGAAAAAAGCGTACTTATAAAAGTACGTATTAATTTTGGAGATATAGAAAAGGTTTTCCTAAATAAATTAATGGTGATATTGTGGACATGTTGCTTAAATAAAGTGTGTTTTAGTAGGGAATATATCTTATGGACTATTTCTAAAAAAGAAAAAGAAAGTATATTATAAAATATACGAGGAGGAAATAAAAATGAAAGAAGCAAACCCAATGAAACAAAGATTTGCCTTTGCAGCAGGTGCATTTGGGCATGATATTTTTTATGCAACATTATCAACATATTTCATGATTTTCGTTACAAAAGCTATGTTTGTAGGAGCTCCAAAGGAAACTCAGGTGAAAATGATAGCTTTAGTTACCTCATTAGTTGTAGGTATCAGATTGGTTGAAATTGTTTTTGATCCAATTATTGGAAGCATTATAGATAACACTAAAACTAGATGGGGTAAATTCCGTCCATGGCTTTGTATTGGTGGAACAATCAGTGCAATTTGTTTAGCAATGTTATTTACTAATTTCTTTGGACTAGCAACAAGTAACCAAACTTTATTTACAATTCTATTTATTATTGTTTTCATTGTTTTAGACTGTTCATATTCATTTAAAGATATTGCATTTTGGTCAATAATCCCTGCACTTAGTGAGGATTCGGCAGAACGTGGAAAATTAGCAACATTCGGACGTTTCGCTTCATCATTAGGCGCAAACGGAACAACACTAGCAGTAATTCCTATAGTTTCATTCTTTACCTTAGTAGTTACTGGTCACTCTGGTCAAGGAGCTAGCGGATGGTTCGCTTTTGGTTTAATAGCTGCATTAATCTATGGTATTACAAGTTGGATTGTAGCTTTGGGAACAAAAGAACAAGAAAGTCCTTTACGTAAGCAAAAGGGAAAAACTTCACTTAAAGATGTTTTTACTGCACTTGCTAAAAACGACCAATTAATGTGGTTAGCTCTAGCATATATTTTATTTGCGGTTGGGTATGTAGCTACAACAGCAGTATTAATGCTTTACTTCCAATATGTAATCGGTAATTTAGCAGCTTTTTCAATTGTAGGTATTGTAGCTGCAATTTGTGGTATTGTATCTGTTCCACTTTACCCAATTATTACTAAATATATTTCAAGAAAATATGTTTATATAATTGGAGTATTTTTAATGATAATTGGATATATGATACTTTCAATTGCATCACCAAATTCAATGGCAGTTATTGTTATAGGTCTAGTATTCTTCTATTTTCCGTACCAATTAATTTTTCTAGCAGTACTTATGACAATTAGTGACTCAGTAGAATACGGACAATGGAAAAATGGAGTTCGTAATGAAGCAGTAACTTTATCTCTTCGTCCATTACTAGATAAACTCGCAGGTGCTTTATCTAATGGTATCGTAGGTTTCATATCAGTAACATGTGGTATGATTGGGAATGCACAAGCAAGTGATATAACATCTAAAGGTATTGTAACATTTAAGATGTGGGCTTTCTATTTGCCAGCAGCATTAATGATTATCTCCGCTGTTATATTCTTATTCAAAATTAAATTGACAGAAAAGAAACATGCTGAAATAGTAAAAGAATTAGAAGCATCATTAGCAAAATAAAACTAATTCAAGTTAAAAAATAAGCATTGTTAATACTAGAAAGCTGCCTCAAGACAGAAAATTGAGGCAACTTTCTATTTACAAATATTAATTTACATATTAATATTTATATAAGTAATTAGTTAATTTAATATAATATAATATGTGTAAATATTTTGACGTTATAGGGAGGCAAAAAATGAAAGCCAGTATAAGAGATGTCGCAAGAGAGGCAAATGTTTCTATGAGCACGGTATCTAGAGTTATGAATAAAAATTATCCGGTTAAAGAAGAAACTAAAATTAGAGTTGAAAAAGCTGTAGAAAAATTAAAATTTAGTCCTAATACATTGGCAAGATCCTTGATTTGTCAAAATACAAAGACAATAGGAATTTTAGTTCCAAGTATAGATAATTTTTTCTTTCCAACTGTAATTAAAGCTATTGAATATGAATTGAAAATAAACGGTTATTCAATTTATCTCTGTGATACAGGGAATAGTGCTGCAGAAGAAATAAAATATGTAAAATCGTTTATGGGTAAGCAAGTAGATGGTATTATCGTCATTGACCCAAAAACGGAAAATATGAAAAATGGGTTTTATGAAGAGGCAAGCGAAGATGTCCCACTTGTATCAATAAATGGATATAATGAAAATATAAATTGTAATTTTGTAATTAATGATGAAGCAAGTGGTGCAAAAGAGGCGATGTTATATCTTCTAGAATTAGGACATAAAAATATAATATTTGTAAGAGGCAAAGAAAGTTATTCATATGACATAAAAGAAAACGTTTATAATAAATTCATGCAAGAAAATAAATTAAATAACTATAAAAATATTATAAATATTGGTGAAGGTAATAGTTATGAGACTGTAGATGGGACAATGAATATAATGAAAAAAGAGCTAGAAAACCTACAAGCACCAATGGCGATATTTGCTTGTAATGATTTAATGGCACTTGGCGTTTTAAATGCATGTAAAATAATGAATTTTAATGTACCTAAGGATGTTTCAATAATAGGTTTTGATAATATTTGTATATCCAGTATGGCTGAACCCAAAATTACAACAGTAGATCAAAATATGTATTTACTTGGAGAAAGTGCTTCAAAGATGCTTTTGGATTTGATAGAAAATAAAAATCAAACGGTTAGTAGAAATAAACTCAAAACACAACTGATTATTAGAAATAGCTGTAGTAATGTATGATATAAATAAAGAATAATACCCCTAGCAGATTTATCTCTCAAACTTAAACGCAACTATTGAAGCTGCTAGAGCTGGGGAAGCTGGTAAAGGATTTGCTGTTGTTGCTGATGAAGTTAGAAAACTTGCAGAGCAAACGGCTGTTTCAACTAAAGAAATAGGGAAAGTTGTTAAAGAAATTCAAAATGAAATTCAAAATGCTAAAACTAGTATGAATATTGGTGAAGGTTTAGTTGATGAAGTAGATAAGTCAATTGTTGAAACAGATAAAGCATTTTCTATAATTGAAGATTCTATAGAAAAAACATTGTTTAAAATTACAGAACTAACAGAAAATATATTAAAAATTGCTAAAGATAAAAATGAAATTATACAATCTATTGAATCTATTTCAGCGGTTTCAGAAGAATCAGCTGCTGCTACACAGGAAGTTTCAGCTTCAATGGATTTACAACTTGAAAGCATGGAAAATATATCAACTACAAGTGAGGAGTTAAAGGATATCTCAGATAGCTTAAGAAAATTGGTAGATAAAATTAAAATTTAAAGAATTTTTTTTTATATAAAAGGCATCTACTTGAAAGTAGGTGCCTTTTATGAGTAATTAGTGCATATTGGTATATTATATATTTTTGAAAACAATGGAGACTTCTTTTTCAATTTTTTTACTATTAAGTAGGAGGACTCCCCCTTTATTTGAATATTCAAAGAACGATTACTTAGTTCAACCTTTTCTAATGAAACATGTAGATTGTGTTTATGATCAAGTGCATCAGCAACCCTAAGAATAGATATTAATTTTAGTGTATCTGCCTTTTCTTCTAATGAATAACAATTAATAGAATTATCAATAGATTTTCCATGACTACTTGCAATTAATGCCAGATTGTTTCTGAGAATATTGGGAATTTTATCTAGCAATGGTTCCTTTAAGATGATGTATTTTGTATGCTTTTGATGATTATCTTTATTAATAAAATAACCTATGTCGTGAAAGATAGCACTATAATAAAGAAGATTTCTTTCCTCATCTTTAAATTTATAGTAGGGGTATAGAGAATCCAATAAACGTAAAGCATACATTGAAACTTTTTTTTCATGTGAGGTTATGTCTAAGACATTGTATTTATCTAAAATGCTAAAAAGTTCTACTTTGTTTATATAATTTGCTATATTAAGCATGTTATTCTCCTTGCAATAATTAGTTTTTAATTAGATATATTAAAGTATACTAATTATATGCAAATATTATGGAGAATATGTTTATTAGTTATTTTATTATTAATTTTTTATTGTATATCTTCTCAAATGATGAGGAACAGTCCATTGCTGCACTTGTTTCTAGTAATGGATCAGCTTTAGCATCAACAGTTATGGTTACACTTGAAGCTTCAATAGTGCAATTAATCATTTCTATATTTCCAGTTAAACATCTATCAAGACTTTCACTAATGCGCAGTAATACGCTTAATTTATCTATTATTTCTAAATCTTGTTTAGTTATTAAATCTTGATACAATTTTAAATCAATTTTAAATTCATTTTTTCTGTGAAGTGCTGCAACATAGGCTGACATTAGTTGCTGCTTATGAGTAAGACCATTAATCTTAGAGTTAGCAATCATATAAGAAGAATGTTTATGATGATCAAAATAACTTATCAGAATTCCTATATCATGAAGCATAGCTGCAGTTTTTAAAATCTTATAAGGATTTATTGGTATATTAATAATTGAGTTTAGTTGATTGTATAATGTTTTAGTAAGCATCCACACATGGTTCGGGTGCTTAAGGTCTATTTCATAGTTAAGTAAATTATTTTTTAAAGAAAAATCAAGAACGTCATCTAACGGTTTATCATTTTTTAAAATATATTCATATAAAACACCATCACGAAGACCACTTCCGCTAACATGGAGTTCTTTTATATCCAAATAATCAATTAAGGTTACTAAAACTGAAGCCGCACCAACAAAAATATCAGCTCTTTCCTTAGAAAGTCCCTTAAGTTTTTTTCTTTGATATGAATCTTTTACCTTAACCTGATCATAGATAGAGAGTACTTCATTTGTAGGAATTATATAATTATGGAGATTATCTATTGGATAATTAGTCTTTTTTTGATGTAGTTTACCAATATTCCTTATAGTACCGCCAATCCCAATTATGGGAACATTTTCGACATCTTTTAACCAAGGAATATCTTTAAATAGAGAAGTAAGAAAATTCTTAATGGCAGTTTCACTTTTAGTATCCATAGCCTTTTGAAGCGAAAATTTCTCTGTGAGATTTATGGCACCAAAAGGTAAACTTATGGAGTGTATTAGTTTTCTATTTTTAACTAAGATTAATTCGGAACTACTTCCACCAATATCCATTATTAACGCATCAGAAAAATCCATGCTATTTATAGCACCAAAATAATCATAATAAGCTTCCTGAATTCCTGTTAAAACACGAATATCAATAGAAAGTTCTGTTTTAACGCGTCTCAAAAATTCCTTTTGATTAGTGGCTTTTCTGACAGCTTCTGTAGCAATAGCTAAAATTTCATTTATATTTTGAATTAAACATAACCTTTTAAAAAAAGATAAAGTAGCAATAGCCATTTCGATTCTAGATGAATTTAATTCTCCTTTTAGTGTCATATCTTTGCCAAGTCGAACGCTTTCTTTTACTTCATCTATTATTCTAAAGGAATTATCTTTGTTTATTTGTACAATTACTAAACGTATTGAATTTGATCCAATATCAATTATAGCTATTTTTTTCATTTCTATGATTCCCCTTTGAAATTGTTTTATTTATATAACTTATGTCTATAATAGTTAATAGTAATAATATTTGCAAGGGTTAATAAATATGACTATAATAAACAAAGTTTTTTATGACAATAGTTAGGTTAAGTTTTGGTTAAATATAACACATATTATTGTATAATAATATACATTATAGTAGTATGAATGTATGTTAATTTTTTTATACAAAGGAGATTTTTTATGAGCATAGCACGAGCGTGGAAAATAATTGCATCTATTGATGTAGGTGCTAATTATCTTAAAATGACAATTGGCGAGATAAATACGCAAGGGGAAATACGAATTTTAGAAGATGTTGTAAAACCTACAAAAATAGGTAAAGACACGTTTTCTAAAGCGAGAATTTCTGTGCAGACAATACATGAGACATGTGACGATTTAAAAGGCTTTGTTAGGCTTATGAAAGACTATAAAATTGAATGTTACAAAGCTGTTGCAACTAGTGGACTTCGCGAAGCAGAAAACAAACAATATGTTTTAGAACAAATAAGACTAAGAACGGGTCTAAATATAGAATCTATAAATATTGCAGAAGAACAGTTTTTTATGTTGAAAGCAGTTAGGAACCATGTAAATTCAATTGATATAAAAAAATCTGAACAATATTTAATTGTAAACATTACCTCTGGTGCAGTTGAGACATCAATTTATGAGGATGGTAAATTGAAGCTAACTGAACATGTTAAAATTGGATCTTTAAAAATAAGAGAAGCTTTATCCGATTTAGAAACAAAGACTACTGAATTTTCTGAAACCATGGAACAATATATAGAAAGTAAAATATATGCACTAAAACCTCAAATTCAAAAATTTGAACCAAATCACTTTTTAGGATTGGGTGGAGAGCTAAATACAATTTGTGGAATTATAAGAAAGAAGAAAGGGTTAAATAAGAAGGATTATTACATAAGAAAGGAAGCATTATTGGCGCTTACTAAGGAAATTAGTAATATGGACAATTTCCAAATTAAAACTACTTTTGGACTTTCTAATAAAACAGCGGAACTTTTACTACCATCGATACTTATTTTTTATTGTTTTCTAAAAATGACTAAGGCAGAAGGAATTCAAATTCCTAAGTTATCACTAAGACAAGGAATTTTATATGATTTATCGGATGAAATACTAAATATACAACGAAAAAAAGAATTAATAAATGATATCATTAGTTCTGTATGGTATATAGGAGAAAAATATCAAATTGATAAAAAACATGCATCTTTTGTTGAAAAAGTTTCACTCCAAATTTTTGACTACACCAAAAGATTACATAAGCTAGGCGATAAAGAACGACTTTACTTACAAGTTGCGGCAATACTTCATGATGTGGGTGGTTTTATAAGTGCTAATAATCATAATTTTCATTCTTATAGTATAATAAGAGCTCAGAGTATTATTGGTTTTTCAGACATTGCACTTGAGCTTACAGCAAGTGCGGCAAGATACCATTCAGAGGATATTCCTATGGAAGCCAATAAAAATTATAGATTTCTAAGTGATGTTGATAAAATGGTTGTATCCACATTAGCTGCAATATTAAAATTATCAGAAGCTTTAGATATATCACATGTGCAAAAGATAAAAGAAATAAAATTAACAGGAACTAGGGATAACATGTTTTTTAATTTAAAATCTGAGGGAGATATTATTTTAGAAGAATGGAATTTTTTAAAACATGTAGATTTCTTTGAAGAGGTAATTGGCGTAAAGCCAATAATATAAAAGGGGAGATAAAAAATGACGGATTTTTCATTGCCTAAGTATTTTATTAGTAGGGAATTAAGCTGGATTCAGTTTAATGAACGTGTTCTTGAAGAAGCACAAGATACAACTAATCCATTATTTGAAAGATTAAAATTTGCAGCTATAGTAAGCTCGAATTTAGATGAGTTTTTTATGGTTCGAGTTGGTTCTTTATCTGATCAAATTATAGCTAAGTTTGATAAAAAAGATCCATCAGGACTTACTCCAATTCAGCAGATGAAGGAAATAGGAATATTAGTACATAAACTTGTTTATGATCAATTTAATTGTTATAATCGGTCATTAAAAAAAAGTCTAGCAAAAGAAAATATTAAATTTTTAAAAATTGACGATTTAACTAAAGTACAACTTAAATATCTGGAAAAATATTATTCAAATAATATTTTTCCAGTGTTAACGCCAATGGTGGTTAATCAAAGCAGTCCATTTCCATTAATATCTAATAAAAGTTTGAATATTGCAGTTCTTCTTAAGGACAATAAGGGTGAAGATATATTTGCCACAATAAAGGCTCCGTCAGTTTTCGATAGACTTGTAAAAATTCCAGATGAGGACGGCTTAGCTTTTGTGTTTTTAGAGGATATTGTTAAAATGAACTTAAATTCTCTTTTTAGTGGACATGAAATTATAGATGCAAGTTGTTATCGTATTACTAGAAATGCAGATATGGAATTAGATGAAGAAGGTGCAGAAGACCTGCTTGAAGCAATTGAAGAATCTTTAAAGCAACGTAGATGGGGTAAGGCCGTACGTCTTGAAATAGAAAAGGGTATGAATAATAAGCTTCTAAAAATTCTTGAGAGAGAACTTGAAATTACAAAGGAGCAAGAGTATGTAATAAGTGGACAAATTGATCTATCTTTTTTAATGAAAATGGGTAGGATTAAGGGATATGAAAAATTAGAATATGAACCTATTAAACCGCAGTTATCTAAGCAGTTTTTAAAATATGATAGTATATTTGATGCAATTTCAGAGAAGGATATTTTACTTCATCATCCTTATGAATCTTTTGACCCTATAGTTGAGTTAGTTAGGCAAGCAGCTGTTGATCCTAATGTTCTAGCTATAAAACATACATTATATCGTGTAAGTGGGAAATCACCTATTATAGAAGCATTAGTAAAGGCTGCAGAGATGGGTAAACAAGTCACAGTGCTTGTTGAACTTAAGGCAAGATTTGATGAAAGCAATAACATTGTTTGGGCAAAGCAACTAGAACAATCGGGTTGCCATGTGATTTATGGTCTTGTGGGACTTAAAACACATTGTAAAATATTACTTGTAGTAAGAAGAGAAGAAGATGGAATTAAGCGTTATGTGCACGTAGGTACCGGAAATTATAATGATGTTACGGCAAAACTTTATACTGATATTGGTTTATTTACAGTAAATCCTTATTTTGGAGCAGATGCATCTGTCTTATTTAATATGTTGTCTGGAAATTCTAAATTAACATCCTTATATAAATTTAGTCTAGCTCCATTGTTGTTAAGAGATAGATTTTTACAAATGATATCTGAGGAAACTGAGAATGCAAAGAGTGGTAAGAAGGCAAGAATTATTGTGAAAATAAATTCGTTAGTTGATACTGAGATTATTAAAGCCTTATTTAGGGCATCAACTGCTGGAGTTAAAATAGATTTAATAGTACGTGGTATTTGTTGCATCAAACCAGGTATACCTGGTGTAAGTGAAAATATTACTGTAAGAAGTATTGTAGGAAGATTTTTAGAACATAGCCGCATTTTTTATTTTTATAATGATGGACAAGAAGGTATTTATTTATCAAGTGCGGATTGGATGACTAGAAATTTAGACAGAAGAGTAGAACTTTTATTCCCAATCGAAGATCAAAATGCAAGAAATAGAGTAAAACATATTTTAGATATTGCTTTATTAGATACACAGAAAGCTAGAATTTTAAATAGTGATGGAATTTATACAAGAATTGATAGAAGAGGAAAAGAACAAATCAATAGTCAGAAGACATATTATGATATTTTGCTGCAAAAAGATAATAAAATCAAAGAAAAAGTCCGTCATATGAAGGAATACTGGGAAGAAAATGGTTTTGTTCCAAGAGTATCTGAAAAAATCGATTGACTTAATATATATTAATAGTAATGAGGATAGATTTTAAAACCTATCCTCCATTATTATTTGTCCTCTTTTAATTTTTTAATAAGTTTTTCTACAGTATCAGCAGAGACAAATTCACCATGTACTTTTGCAAATGGATGTTTATGACACAAACCACATTTGCTTAAACATTTTTTGTGTTTAAATTCTATATTATTATCTTTTAAGGCTTTACTAAGTTCACTATAGCTATCACTTGATTTACATATTTTAATCATTATATATCACGTCCTTTATATGTTTCTATTATTAACTAATAAAAATTATTTTATAACAATAGATTACCTTATCTTTATCATTTGCGCAAGCAATTATAGTGAATTATTTATAAAAAGATAAATTTACAATATAAAAGAAGAATAATATAAAATATTCTTTTGTTTAACAATAAGATAACAATATCTTAACCTAATCTAAATTACAATCTCATCATTTTAGAATAATATATAAACATAAGGCGGTGTATAATATGATAGTTAATACTCACATACTTATGTCTCAGATCTTATATAAACACATTTCAAAAGATATGAATTTTAAGCTAGATAGGGTGGCATTTGGTTATGGTAATATAAAACCAGATTTTAACAATAAGGACATTAATCGCGAGCACACACTAGATGAAAGTTTATACGAAGTTAATAAATATTCTGAAGAATTGATGAGTAAAGATATTTCGATTAAAGAATTTTCAAAGTCTTTAGGAGTGATCTGTCACTTTGCTTGTGATTACTTTTGTTTATATCACAGGGAAGGTAATGAAAAAAAAGGTGTTATTGAACATATGGCTTATGAATCTATTTTGCATGTCAAATTACTAGCGATTCTTTTAAGGGGTAAGTTAAAACTTAACAATCATGAAATACTTGAAGTAAGTGTAGAAAATATAGCACTTAGTCTGCAAGAAAAATATAAATCAGAGTCAAACAGTTTAACAAAAGATATAACATATGCCTTAGCTGGAGCACTTCAAATTTCAGAATTGATAGTATGTTCAGCTCAATTTAATTACCAACAAAAGGGACTTAATATACCATCAAAATATCAATTAAATTAACTTAATATTGAAAATTATTAACAAAAAATTTAATTGTTTTATAATTTGAAGTATAATAACCGTGTTTTTAAGAATGCGGTTACATTTTTAGTGAATTTTTTGTGGTATAATGTATACTGTAAAGAAATAAGGAGGGTTATCAATGGCAATACTTTCATCCATTAAAGACGCTTTAAGTGCGAAGCAATATAAATCTGAGATTGAAAAATTAATCGAGGAAAATAAAAATTTAAAATATATAAAATTAACTCCAACTCAAATGGGAATGAGTAGGATTTTATCTAAAACAAAAGAACTCGAAGCAGAGCTTGAAGAATATGATAAGCTAATTTTAACAAAAACAAAGGCTATAGAGGAACTAAATGTAGACTATGGTAATCAAGCTACTTATCAAACAAGAGAATTCGAAGAAAAATCGAATGAATACGATCACAAAATCGAATTAAAAGATAAGGAACTTGAGGACAAGTCAATTGAAAATGATAATATAATAGAAAATAAAAAGAAAGAATATAATGATTTAATTGAGTTAAAAGGTAAAGAACTTGAAGATAAATCATCTGAATATGATAATTTAATAAACGGTAAGAAGGAAGAGTATGATAATTTAATTGAGTTAAAAGGTAAAGAGCTTGAAGATAAATCATCTGAATATGACGAATTCATTGCAAGTAAGAGCAAAGAATATGAAGATATTTTCAAACAAAAGTCTATTGAACTTGATCAGAAGTCAAGTGAATATGAGGTTTTAATAGAGAGTAAGACTAAATCTATTGAGGAACTTAATTTAGAATATAATAATACAAAAGCTTCTGTAGAGGATTTGAAATCTCAAATAATTAATTTAAATGGTGATGTATCGATGCAAGGTTTCGGTATTTATAAATCAGAATATAATTTAATGAATTCAGTTAAATGCTCTACTATGCTTGCAGAAATAAGGGAAAAGCAAGTTGCTATGATTAAATCTAAAGAAGCTATAGAATTTAAGCAGTGGATTATTGATGGAAATGTAAATGAAGATAATCAATCAGCAGGAGATATGACTGATGATATGATCAAATTAGTTGTTAGAATTTTTAATGATGAGTGTGATTCTATAATTAATAAGGTGAAATTCAGTAATATTGAAGCAATAGAAAAAAGAATAAAAAAATTCTTTGAAGATTTAAATAAGCTCGGGAATATAACACAAGTTAAAATATCACCTAAATATTTTAATACTAAATTAGAAGAACTTTACCTTTCTTATGAATATAAAGTAAAGGACCAAGAAGAAAAAGAACAAGAAAGTGAAACTATATAAAACCATAATTAGTGAGTTTTAGGCTATTGATTAGGAAATCAATAGTCTCTTTTTTTGAAATGAATAGTTTCTTTTTACAATTATGGCTATTTTATTAAACGATTCAAGTGTTATAATAATAATGGGGTGATAAAAATATGTCAAGAAAATATTTAAAAGTGTCTCTTTTTACAATCTTGGGTATAGCTTTAGTAGTAGGAGGAGCATTTATATTTACTATTTATACAAAAGTTGATAGTGCAACTAAAACCTTTGATACATACAAGAGTATGTGGGTAAAGCAGGATTTCAAAGCAATGTATAGTATGCTTTCAGTTAAAACTAAAGAAACAATAACGCAGAAACAATTCATAGATAAATACAATGCTATATATTCAGGAATTGAAGCAAAAAATATATCAATTAATGTTGAAAATGAAGATAAGATTAAAGATGGCAATAAAAAAAATCTTAAAATACAATTTTCAATGAATATGAATACCGCTGCAGGTCAATTAAAAATGCCAGGATACCAAGCAACGATGATAAAAGAAAAAGTTAATAAAAAAAATCAGTGGACAATAGTTTGGAATGAAAAAATGATATTACCTAGTATGGAAGTTGGAGATAAAGTTAAAGTTACTACATTGACAGCAATACGTGGCGAAATTTATGATAAAAATAAAAAACCACTTGCAATAAATGCTGACATTGTTACCCTTGGAATAAATCTTAATGATTTTGTAAAAGAAAAAGACAACAATATAATACAAATGGCTAAAATTTTAGATATAAATGCTTCAGTTATAGAAGATAAACTAAAAGCAAATAAAAATCCAGATGAGTTTATACCGATTATTAATATATTAAGTAGCGAAAAGGTTAAAATAGCTGGAGTTATGAAGATTAAAGGTGTATTACCTATGAGGCCTAAAGGTAGAATATATCCAGGAGGAGAAGCATTTGGTTCACTAATTGGATATATCGCACCAATAACCGCTGAAGAATTAGAAAATAATAAGGGTCAGGGTTATAGTTCATCAAGTCTAATAGGTAAGGCTGGTCTTGAACAAGTATATGAAAAAAGACTTAAAGGTGATAGTGGTGTAATAATCTCTATATCTAGGCAAAAGGATGGTAAAGCAATTAAACAGGATACAGTTCTAAAAAAAGTATCTAAAAATGGTGAAAATATTACATTATCAGTAGATGCACATCTTCAAACAAATATATATAAAGGAATGAATAAAGAGCCTGGAGCATCTGCGGCAATTAATCCCAAAACAGGTGAGGTACTAGCCTTAGTAAGCTCTCCTTCATATGATTCAAATGCATATACAACCTATAAATCTAATACTCAAATAGCAGCATGGAAATCAGAAAAAGAACCATTCAAAAATAGATTTAAAGTAGTGTATTCTCCAGGATCTACATTTAAACTTATTACTGCTGCAGTGGGTTTGGACAATGCAAAACTAAAGCCTGAAGAACTTATAAATATACAAGGTAAAAAATGGCAACCAGATAAATCATGGGGATCTAGCGTTGTTACCAGGGTAAGTGATAAGATAACGTCAGTTAATCTGAAAGATGCTTTTGTATACTCAGATAATATATATTTTGCACAAGCGGCACTTAAGATAGGTAAAGAAAATTTCATTAAGGGAGCGAGCAAATTCGGGATAGGTGAGAAGCTTCCTATAGATTACCCAATAGCAACATCGCAAGTAGCTAATAATAACATTATTAAAAATGATATTTCTTTAGCTGATACTGGTTATGGTCAAGGAGAAGTTCTTATGAGTCCACTCCAGGTTGCGTTATCTTATAGTGCTGTTGTTAATGAGGGGAATATTATGTCTCCAACACTTGAGAATTTTAATAAAAAGATAATATCAAAGGTGTGGAAGTCTAATGTTATATCTCAAAACAGTATAAAAACCTTAAAAGATGATCTTACGCAAGTTATAGAAGACCCGAATGGTACAGGTCATGGTGCTAAAATTAGTGGCGTAAATCTTGCAGGTAAGACTGGAACTGCAGAATTAAAAAAAGATGCTAAAGATGTTACAGCAGAAGAAAATGGTTGGTTTACATGCATGAATACAGATAATCCTAAAATAGTAATATCGATGATTATGGAAAATGTTAAAAACACAGGAGAAAGTCACCATGTGGTTCCTATAGTTAAAGGCATAATGGAAAGCTACTTAAAAGTAGCGTCAAAATAATATAATGAATTTTTAAGTAAATTATTATGTTCAAAAATTAAATATTATGTTACATTAAATATGTTAAAGATTTTATTATAAACATTAATTGTGTTTTTAGACAAGGAGGATATATATGGAATTAGAAATGAAGTTTCAAAAATTAAAAGATAATATTAAAGACTTGGGTAGTGTAGCAATAGCTTATTCAGGAGGTGTTGATAGCACTTTTTTACTAAAAGTAGCAGCAGATGTTTTAGGTAATAAAGTTATAGCAATTACTGCAAAGTCAACAACTTATCCTGAAAGAGAATTTAAGGAAGCTGTTAAATATATTGGAGACATCGGGGCAAAGCATATAGTTATAATTTCTGAGGAATTAGAAATTGAAGGGTTTGCTAAAAACCCAATTGATAGATGTTATTTTTGTAAAAAAGAACTTTTTTCAAAAGTTAGAAAAGTAGCTGATGAAAATAATATCAATGCAGTGCTTGATGGTTCTAATGCGGATGATGTTTCAGATTATAGACCAGGAATGAAGGCGGCTAACGAATTAAAAGTTATTAGTCCCTTAAAAGATGCTGGCCTTACAAAAGATAATATAAGAGAATTATCAAAAAGGCTAGGATTACCTACTTGGAACAAACCAGCCTTTGCATGTTTATCATCAAGGTTCCCATATGGTAACGAGATAACAGTTGAAAAATTAAGTATGGTTGAAAGAGCAGAACAATTTTTACTTGATTTAGGATTTAGACAGATAAGAGTAAGGCATCATGGAGATATAGCAAGAGTAGAGGTAAACGTACAGGAAAGAAATAAATTTTTTAATACAGAAATGATGGATAAGGTTGCAAATGAATTAAAAAGTATTGGTTTTAAGTATGTTACTCTTGATTTGTTAGGATATAGAACTGGAAGTATGAATGAAGTACTTAGTGAGAAAGAAAAGAATTCAGTAAAAGCCCTTGATTAAAATCAAGAGCTTTTTTACTTGTTTTATTTTTTTCTTAATCAATAGGAACGAGTTTTGGTAAGGTGTTTGCTCCATGGGGCATTATATATGTTTTTAAGTTTTTGCCTTTTTCTGCGTAGGTTAAATTTAAGGCCTCATCTATTGTTTTAACTATTTTAATCCCAGTACTTTTGAAAAATTTAGGATCTAAATTTGATACTACAATAAGATTGAAATGGTATGCAGTTTCACAAGAGAGGCATCCCACATGTTTTGATATAGTGTAACGTTCTCTTAAGGATTTTTCTCTATCAATTAAATTATCATAGTTAGCAAGCATAGCTCTAACATCATCATCGCCACCAAGTCCTTCACTGCACTGAGTTAATGTAATGATAGTCCCTCCAATTTTTGCAGCTTCCCTTGAATTCATAAGAAGTTTTGAAGATTGATAAAAATTAATATCTTTAGGATAACCACCGGCGGTTGCAATTACTAAATCAGCTTTTTCTTTTATATATGCACAGTCAGATTCATCAACATATCTTCTTCCTTGTGCATGCGCCTTAATACAATCACCTGCAACTGCCGCAGATATGTTTCCATAACTGTCCATTATTACATTGAACATAAAACTTGGCTTTACAAAGCCACAGGCTTCTTCCATATCTAAATGTACTGGGTTATTTATTATGTTCCCGCATGTAATTTCATCTCGAGTTCCTTCTCCCAAATTTTTATTAAGTGAAAGAGCATGATTTGCCATTATTGTTTCATATGATGCAATTCCAGGTAAAATTGATTTTTTTCCGCCAGACCAGCCTACTAGAAAATGATATACTATTCCTCCAGCAATTATAATATGGTCACATTCCATCGCTTTTTTATTAATAGAAACCGGTGTGCCAAAGCTAGTTTTACCTAGATAAATTAAATTATCTTTATCATGACAATCATGATCAATTATATTATATTTACCGTAAAGTGTTTCTCCTAGCAATTGTTTATATTCACTTTGGGTTTGTTTTCTATGAGAACCAGTAGCGCTAATAAATAATATATCTTTATCAACTATACCAGCTTTAGTAAGTTCAGCCACAATGAATGGAAGATATAAGGATGATTTTTGCCATGCCCTAGTAATATCAGGTATAACAATACAAATTTTTTCACCTGCATGTACTATTTCACTAAGTATAGGACTTGCTATAGGATTTTGTAATGCTTCTTTTATTACTTCTTCTTCGGTTTTGGAACACGTTGAAGGCGTATTATCAAGTACTCCAATAACATTTTTTTCGTTAATTGAAAACTTAACAGTGCCTCTTCCTTGTTTTAATTCAAACTCTTTCATGATTATTTCCTCCCATATTTTCTCTTTCTATACATTAAACATGAAATTTTAAATTATGTCAATGGAGGTCTTAGTTAAATTCTATATAAGGAAGTGCAATATAACAAATTTAAACGGCTATCGTTATTAAAAGATAAAGTAAAGCAATACGATTATATAAAATAAAGGCAAAAACAATAATCCGGAATTATTTGTATAATATTTCAAAACTATATACTAATTAACATATATATGGTAAACTGTATTTAGGTTAATCGTTTACTGAAAGGAAAATGGAAATTATGAATAGCACAATAAATAAGCCAACTATCAAGGATGTTGCAAAAAAAGCTAATGTCTCAGTAGCTACTGTTTCTAGAATACTTAATGATTTAGGTGGATATTCTGAGGAAACAAGGAAAAAGGTAGTTGCTATCGTTGAGAATATGGGATATCGTAGAAATGCCATTGCTAGAAACTTAAAAACAAAAACTAGTCATACTATAGGTGTATTGTTACCAAAGGTTGAAACTACTTTTTATGTGGAAATTCTAAATGGCATAGAGGAGATGTCGCATAAAAATAATTATAGTGTTTTTATTTGTAATACAGGTGTTAGTTGTAATCTAATGCCTTATTATCTAGATGTATTATCAGAAAGGCAGGTAGATGGTATTATTGTATGTAGTCTATCTCCTAAAGATGTGTATGACAAAAATATTATAGACACTAAAATACCTTGCATACTTGTATCGACATATTCACCTCGTTTTACTATTCCATATATTAAAGTGGACGACTTTCAAGCGGCTTACGCGGCTACTAGTTATTTAATAGAAAACGGACACACTAAAATAGCAATGATAGGTGGAGAAAAAGAGGACCCCATTGCTGGAATATCTCGTGTGCAAGGATATAGACAGGCGCTAAGACAATATAATCTTACTATTGATGAATCCCTTATAAAATATGGTGGTTTCAGTTTTAAAGGAGGTAAATGTTCTATGGAGGCACTTTTAAATGAAAATAAAAAATTCACTGCTATTTTTGCGGCTTGTGATGATAGTGCAGTTGGTGCAATGTTCATAGCTCATAAAAGAGGTATTTTAATTCCAGAGGATTTATCTATAATAGGGTATGATAACACGAAAGTATCAGAAATGTCTTATCCACCCTTAACTACTATATCTCAACCATCATATGAGATGGGTCAAAAATCAGTTGAAATGTTAATCAAAACCATTATAACTAATAAAAAAAGTGAAAGTATAATAATGCCTTTTGAAATTATTGAAAGGGAAAGTGTTAAAAAACTTTGATAGTTTTTTATACTGTTTACGTAATCGATTAACCCACTGATTATAAACAGTATAATTAATATAGAAATTATCAACAAAAATTTAAGGGGGTATAAAAATGAATAAAAAATCAAAATCTTTAGTATCATTAATGCTTACTTTAGCATTAGGGTCTTCTTTATTAGTAGGTTGTTCATCATCAGATAGTAGTTCTAATACTGGTGGGAAAGTTAAATTAGAGGTATTTTCTAATAAACCAGAAAATAAGACCATATATCAAAGTATGATCAAAGATTTTCAGACTAAAAATCCCAATATTCAAATTGTGCTTAACGCTCCACCAGATTCAGGAACTGTTTTAAAAACAAGACTTACTAAAAATGATATGCCTGATGTATTAAGTATGGGTGGCGATAGTTTATATGGTGAACTTGCAACTAATGGTGTTCTTTTAGACCTTAGTAAGGAAAGCTTTATTAATAATATACAGCCAGCTTACACTAAGCAAATGAGTGATCTTCTAACAAATGGAGACAAAACTTCATTTGGAGTACCTTATGCAACAAATGCTGGTGGAGTTTTATATAACAAAGAAAAATTTGTAAAACTAGGTTTGAAAATACCAAAAACGTGGGATGAGTTTATTACGCTTTCGAAAAAAATAAAAACTAGTGATGAAACCCCATTTTATCTAACACTTAAAGATGCTTGGACAGGTATGTGTTTCTGGAATATACTAGCCTCTGATATTGCTCCAAAAACATTTCTTGCTGATAGAAAAACTGATAAAACTACATTTGCAGCTACTCATTCAGAGATAGCAGATAAAATGCTTGAAATTATTAAATATGGTCAAAAAGACATATATGGAATGGGATACAATGATGGTAACAAAGCATTTGCTCAAGGAAAATCAGTAATGTATCTTCAAGGTAATTGGGCAATTTCAGATATTAAAAAAATAAATCCAAATATCAAACTAGGAATGTTCCCATTACCAGCAACTAATGATATAACTAAAAATAAGATTAATTCAGGTGTTGATGTATTGCTTGCAATAACAAAAAATTCTAAACATCCTGCAGAAGCTAAAAAATTTATTGAATTCATGTTACAAAAGGAAAATGCACAAAAATATATAAATGATCAGTTCGCATTTTCAGCTATTAAAGGTGTTGAACAAAAGGATGAAAGTGTTACAGATTTAGCAGCTAACTTTAAAAAAGGAGAAATCGGAAGTTTCCCTGATCACTATTACCCAACTGGTTTAGACACAGCATCTATTGTACAAGGTTTTCTTACTAAAAAAGACAAAGCAGCCTTTTTAAAGAAGCTTGATACAGAGTATGATAGAAATAATAAAAAATAGATATTAATGTAGTATAGAGAAATAAAGTACAAATATTTCTCTATACTATAACTTCTTAAAAAGTAATTATCCATAGAAAAAGGAGAGTGAATTAATTGAAAAAAAACAAACGAATGATCTTTTATATTATGACAATTCCTGCTTTAATATTATTTTTTACTTTCCATACACTACCATTAATAAAAGGCATCCTGTATAGTTTTACTGACTGGAATGGCTATGGAGATTGGAAGTTCATAGGTCTTAAAAATTATTTGAACCTTTTTCAAGATGACACTATTAGAAATGCTTATGGTTTTACCTTTAAATTTGCAATACTTACAACTATAATTGTTAACGTGATAAGTTTAGCTATAGCCATTGCTTTAAATTCAGCTATTAAATTTAAGAATGCTTTAAGAGCAATATTTTTTCTGCCAAATATACTAGGAGTTTTAATAGTTGGTTTTATATTTAATTATGTATTTGCTCAATTATTACCACAGCTTGGTACATATTTGAATATTCCTATTTTAAGTTCTAATATACTTGGAAATCCAGATCTTGCTTGGCTGGGTATAGTATTTGTGGCATCATGGCAGTCCATAGCCTTTAGTACTATAATATATATTTCAGGACTTCAAACTATCGACCAAGATATTTATGAGGCAAGTGATATTGATGGTGCTAACAAGTGGCAAACCTTTAGGAAAATAACATTTCCATTAATAGCTCCTTTTTTTACAATAAATATGGTATTGAGTTTAAAAGGTTCTTTAATGGTATTTGACCAAATTGTTGCAATGACAGGTGGAGGTCCTGGTAATGCCACTCAGTCAATTGCTTGGGTGATTTTTCATTTTGGATTTTCAGGGGGAAATTTTGCATATCAATCTGCAGATGCTGTACTTTATTTTATTGTAATTGTAACAATTTCACTTTTCCAACTGAAAGTACTTGCAAAACGGGAGGTTGATTTATAATGAAGAAAAAGAAAATTAGTTTGGTTCTTACTTTAACAATGATAATCTTAGCAGGAATATTTATATTATTTCCACTATACATTCTAATAAGCACTTCATTAAAATCCCCTCAAGATATGATTAATTCTACACTCTCATTACCATCAAAATTTCATTTTGATAATTTTACACAGGCAATCAAAATAACTAATTTTTTTGATGCATTTGGAAATAGTGCAGTAATAACTTTTGTTTCTGTATTATTTATTATAATTACAAATTCAATGGTATCTTATGCAATAGCAAGAAATAGGGATGTAAAGTTTTTTAATATCCTTTACTACTATTTTATAAGTGCTATGTTTGTACCATTTCAAATAATAATGTTACCACTGGTAAAACAAGTAAGTTCATTTCAACTTGATAATATACCGGGGATTATAGTTCTTTATATTGTTTATGGGTTGCCCTTTAATATTTTCTTGTACGTAGGGTATTTAAAGTCCCTTCCTAAGTCATTAGAAGAGGCTGCTACAATAGATGGAGCTTCAACTTGGCAAATATTCTTTCGTATAATATTCCCCTTATTAAAACCGATAAATGCTACTATAGGAATATTATCCTTTTTAGGAACTTGGAATGATTTTATGCTTCCGCTTATTATATTAAGTAAACCTGCGCAGGCAACATTACCTCTAGTACAGTACGTTTTTCAAGGGCAATTTAGCACAAATTATAATTTAGCTTTTGCATCTTATCTTTTAGCACTAGCACCAATCATAATAGTATATATATTTGCTCAGAGATTTATTATAAGTGGTGTAACTAACGGAGCAATAAAACAATAGAAAGAAGGAGATTTTATGAATAAATATTGGTGGAAAGAAAGCGTAGTTTATCAAATTTACCCAAGAAGCTTTAAAGATAGTGATGGAGATGGCATTGGAGACTTGAGAGGAATAACCGAAAAACTTGGTTATCTTAAGAAACTTGGAATTGATGTACTATGGTTATCTCCTGTTTATGAATCTCCAAATGACGATAATGGATATGATATAAGTAACTACCAGGGAATAATGAAAGAATTCGGAACCATAGAAGATTTTGATATATTGCTAGAAGAGGCACATGAAAGAAAAATTAAGATAATGATGGATCTTGTAATAAATCATAGCTCTGATGAACATCAATGGTTTATTGAAAGTAAGAAATCAAAAACAAATAAATATAGAGATTATTACATTTGGAGGAACGGAAAAGATGGATTACCACCAAATAATTGGGGAGGTTGTTTTGGAGGATCTGCTTGGGAATTAGATCCTCAAACACAAATGTATTACCTACACTTATTTTCAAAAAAACAACCGGATTTAAACTGGGAAAACAAAAACCTAAGAAAAGAAATATTTGGTATGATGAAATGGTGGTTAGAAAAAGGAATTGATGGCTTTCGTATGGATGTTATTAATATGATTGGAAAAGATCAAAGCTATCCCGATAGTATTATTAATGGAATTAGTAGCTTTGCGGATCCAGGTAATTTTAGTAGGAATCATCCAAAAGTTCATGATTATTTACGAGAAATGAACAAAGAAGTATTAAGTAAGTATGATATCATAACTGTTGGTGAAGCTCCGGATGTTACGCCTTCACAAGCAATTCAATATGTTGGTGAAGATAGGAATGAACTAAACATGGTGTTTGAATTTGAACATATGAGTGTGGGTGATGGACCCGAAGGAAAATGGGGCAAAACAACTTTTGACCTTGGTGAATTTAAAACCATTATGTCAAAATGGCAAAGCAAGCTTGAGGGTAAGGGTTGGAATAGTCTTTACTTAAATAACCATGACCAACCAAGAATGGTTTCTCGTTTTGGAAATGACAGTAGATATAGAATTGAATCTGCTAAAATGTTAGCGACTTTTCTTCATATGCTTACAGGTACTCCATATATTTATCAAGGTGAGGAAATAGGTATGACTAATGTGAAATTCCATAGTATTAATGATTATAGAGATATAGAAACTCTAAATGCTTATAAAGATTTCACAAAAGGCGGTAAAAAGAGCCATGATGATATTATGGATGCCATTTATAAGAGGGGTAGAGATAATGCTAGAACACCATTTCAGTGGGACGACAAAAATAATGCAGGTTTTACAGATGGAACTCCGTGGATAAAGGTAAACCCAAACTACAAATATATTAATGCACAGGCGCAATTAGATGATGAAAATTCAATCTTTAATTATTATAAAAAACTTATAATGTTACGAAAGACACATGAAATAATTGTATATGGAGATTATAATTTAATTCTAGAAGATAACAAGGATATTTATGCATATACAAGGAAATTAAATGATGAAATGTTGTTAGTAATATGTAATTTTTATGAAAATATTGCTAAATTTTCGATCCCTAATAGCATAAAATATGATCATAAAAAGCTTCTAATATCAAATTATATAGTACTTACCGAATCAATAGAGACAATTATGCTTAAACCTTATGAAGCAAGAGTATACCTATTAAAAAATAAATTATAAAATAGTTTATATTAGTAACTATTTTATCATTAATATAGTTTTAATAAATGATTTATTATAATAAGAAAGTTATGGTCTAGAGCTTATAAAAATGACCATAACTTTATATTTTTTTATAAACTAAAACTTGAAAAAGCAATATATGAGAAGTATTGAGCAATTCATGGGGAGTAATTAAAGTTGAAATGTTATAAAATAGTAAATGTAAACGATAGATAATTAAAAACTAGTCCAATATATATTAAAGAGAAAGGGTGAGATTGTATGGATAAGAAATTAAGAGTTGGAATAATAGGATGTGGGGGCATAGCTAATGGAAAACACATGCCGAGCCTCGCTAAGATAGCAGAAATAGAAATGGTCGCTTTTTGCGATATAATAATAGAGAAAGCAGAGGCTGCTGCAAAAGAATATGGAAGCGATGGAGCGAAGGTTTATGTAGATTATAAAGATCTTCTAAAGGATGATACTATTGACGTTGTTCATGTTTGTACTCCAAATAGATCACATAGCGTTATAACAATTGATGTATTGGAAGCTGGTAAACACGTTATGTGTGAAAAGCCAATGGCAAAGACTTCTAAGGAAGCAAGAGAAATGTTAGAGGCTGCAAAGAGAACAGGTAAAAAGCTTACTATCGGATATCAAAATAGATTTAGAGCAGATTCTAGATATCTTAAAACAACATGTGAAAATGGTGGGCTTGGAGATATATATTTTGCAAAGGCACATGCTATTAGAAGAAGAGCAGTTCCAACTTGGGGAGTATTTTTAAATGAATTTGAGCAAGGAGGAGGACCATTAATAGACATTGGAACTCATGCTTTAGATCTAACGCTTTGGATGCTTGACAATTATAAGCCTAAGTATGTTGTGGGAAATGTATATCATAAGCTAAGTAAAAAAGAAAATGCTGCTAATGCATGGGGTCCATGGGATCCAAAAAAATTTACAGTAGAAGATTCCGCATTTGGGTTCATTACTATGGAGAATGGTGCTACTATAGTTATTGAATCAAGCTGGGCATTAAATACCTTAGATGTTGGAGAAGCTCAGACAAGCCTATGTGGAACTGAGGGTGGGGCTGACATGACTGATGGTCTTAAAATAAATGGAGAAAATCTAGGTAGGCTATATGAAACTAAAGTTGATTTTGGTTCAAATGGAGTTGCATTTAATGAAGGAATTTCTGAAGATCCAGCAGATGTTGAAGCTAGATCTTGGATTGATTGTATTTTATATGATACGGAGCCAATAGTAAAACCTGAACAAGCGTTAGTTGTTACAGAAATTTTAGAAGCAATATATGAGTCATCAAAAACCGGAGAGCCAGTTTATTTTAATAAATAATAAATAATAAATAAAGGTTGGTGTAGATTATGAGTTTACCAATAGCACTTCAATTATATAGTATTAAAGATGAAACAGAGAAAAATTTTTCGCGTTCGTTAGAGAAAGTATCACAAATAGGGTATAACGGAGTAGAATTTGCTGGATACGGTGGTCTATCAAGTTCAAAACTTAAGGTATTACTTCAAGAACTAGGTCTTAAAGTTTGTGGAAGTCATGTAAGTTTAGCTGAATTAACGAATAACATTGATAAAGTTATAGAATATAGTTTAGAAATCGGTAATCCTTATATAATATGTCCTTATGCTACATATAAAAATAAGGATGATTATGAGAAGATGGCAGAAACACTTAATGCTTTAGCTCTAAAGTGCAGTGAAAAGGGAATACTTCTAGGTTATCATAATCATGGACATGAATTTCAAAAATTTAATGGAGAATATGGATTAGATATTATATATAAAGAAACTAATGCTAAACTTGTGAAAGCCGAAATAGATACTTATTGGGTAAAACATGCAGGGCTTGACCCCGTTGAATATATAAAAAAACATGCAGGACGTTGTGATCTTATTCATATAAAAGATATGGAAATAGTAGATGGGGAAAAACGTTCAACTGAAGTTGGAAATGGAATTATGGATATTAAATCTATAATCATGGAATCTGAAAAACAAGGGGCTAAATGGCTTATTGTTGAACAAGAATTTTTTAACAAACCAAGTTTTGTAAGTGTAGAAATTGGATTTAAAAATTTAAAGAAATTAGTTGAGGAGGGTATTTAATATGTATATAGGATTATTAACGGGTTGCCTTGGTGGGATTCCTCTAAAGGAAAAGGCAAAGTGGGCAAGTAAGCATGGGTTTAAGGCTTTAGAACTTTCTTGTTGGCCAAGGACTAATAGTCGTGATTATTCAGGAAGTGAGATAGATGTAGCTAATTTTACAAAGGCTGAAGCGGAAGAAATAAAGTTATATTTTAAAGAATATGGGCTTACAATATCTTCAATTGCTTATTATGATAATAATTTAGATAGAGATCTTAAAAAAAGAAAATTTATCAACAATCATTTTAAAAAATGTGTTGATGCCGCTGTGTTATTAGGTGTATCATCTGTTGGAACTTTTATTGGCAAAAATACAGACAAGTCCTTAGAAGAAAATTTTGATGAGTTTGAAGTGGTATTTAAAGAGTTGGTTAAATACGCAGAAGATAGAGGTATAAATGTAGTAATTGAAAATTGTCAAATGAACGGATGGCAAGAAAAAGGAGTACCAGGAACTATTTCATTTACACCAGAATTATGGAGAGAAATGTTTAGAAGAGTTCCAAATAAGAATTTTGGATTAAATTATGATCCATCGCATTTACATGCAATGTTAATTGACTATATAACTCCAATAAAAGAATTCAAAAATAGAATATTTCATGTGCATGCAAAAGATGCGCAGGTGTTTGAAGATAAATTAAGAACTTATGGAATATTTAATAAACAGTTAAATGTAAACAATGAGGATTTTGGATATTGGAGATATAGAATGCCTGGACTCGGAGATATTAATTGGGGAACGTTAATTAATGAGCTAAAAGAAATTGGATATGACGGAGTTGTAAGTATTGAACATGAGGACCCACTTTATGAAGGTAGTGAAGAAAAGGTTAAAGAAGGACTACAACTTGGAATAGATTATCTTAAAAAATTAATATAGAGTTATTTAGGAGATGTTGATATGAAAATATTAAATGTAGCTATTATTGGGTGTGGAAATATATTTCCCATGCATGCCCAATCTATAAAAGAAATTGAAAATGCAAAAATTGTTTCAGTTTGCGACATTAAAGAGGAAAGGGCAAAGGCAAAAGCTGATCAATATAAGTGTAATTATTATACTGACTATAAGGAAATGCTTTCAAAGGAAGATATTGATGTAGTGCATATATGTCTTCCACACTTCCTCCATGCACAAGTGGCAATATACGCTTCTAACCTTGGGAAGCATATATTAACTGAGAAACCTATGTCTATAAAACTCTCAGATGCAGAAGCTATGGTTAAAACTGCTAAAGATAATAAGGTTACACTTGGAGTTATATTTCAAAATAGATATAATCCTGGATCCAGACTTATAAAAGATACATTAAAATCAGGAGAACTTGGTGAGATACTAGGAGGAAAACTTGAAGTCACATGGAAACGAACAGACGAATACTATAGCAATAGTGACTGGAAGGGTACTTGGGACATGGAAGGTGGTGGAGTCATTATAGATCAAGCTATTCATACCATGGACCTTATGAGATGGTTTGTGAATAGTGACATTGATTACATAGATGCAAACACAAGCAATAGAGCTCATAAAATTATTCAGGTTGAGGATTCTGCAGAAGGGGTTATTAAATATAAAAACGGAGTAGTAACTGCATTTCATGCCATTAATTATTATACTTATGATGCACCAGTAAAAATTGAACTTCATTGTGAGAAAGGTATGGTTAATATGGTGGGAGATAAAGCTGATATAAAATTTAACGATGGTAGAGAGTTAATTGCAGATAATAACCCGAATGATACTTTTGATTATGGAAATGGAGCAAAGGGATATTGGGGAACAAGCCATACAAAACAGATAAAAAATTATTACGCATCTATTAGTGCTGAATTACAACCTGATATAGCAGGAGAGGATGCAATAAAAACTCAAAAAATGATATGCGCTATATATGAATCAGGAAGGAAAAGAGTTAGAATTAAGTTGTAATAATTCTAAGAACATAGAAATATTTTAATATTTAATAAACGTAGGAGGAGATTATGCGTGGTAGTTTTGAAAAGACAGTACTAGAACCGGATTTCCCATTTAGATTATTTTTAAATGATGGCCTAGATAGCACACCTCATCATTGGCATGAAGACATTGAAATTATTTATCTTGTAGAAGGTAGTGTTAAAGTAGGAATAGGTAATGATTTATACCATCTTAAAAAGAGAGAAATATTAATAATAGGTCCAGGAGAGGTGCATTTCTTCTTGAAAGAAATGCAACCCAGCAATAGGGCCGTTATACAGTTTAGAATGTCTATTTATGATGCTTTTCTTTCTGGATCAAAGGATATTAGAACTATAAAACCTATGTTTACTCATTCTAAATATTTAACACCAGGCACTGAGATTCATACCCTCATGGAAAAACAAATACAGCAACTTATCAATGAGAATACTGCTGCTAAAGAAGGCTATAAACTTATTATGAAAGCTAGACTTTACGACTTGGCTGGAATATTAATTAGATATATGCCTAAATGTGAGTATTCGGCGCAGGCTGAGAGTCGTCAAATCGAAAAGCTTCAAAGATTAGATAAAGTATTTCAATATGTAGACAAATACTATCAAACTAATATTAACCTGGAGGAGATTTCTAAGGTTGCTGGTTTTAGTTTATATTACTTCACAAGATTTTTCAAAGAAAACACTGGTGTCACATTTATTGAGTATTTAAATAATTTTAGAATAACTAAAGCGGAATGGCATCTTATGGAGGAAGAGGACTCCATTACGGAAGTAGCATATAAGTCAGGTTTCAATAGCATTAAAACTTTTAATAGAGTATTTAAAAACTTAAAAGGTTGCGCCCCAATGCAATATAAGAAACGTGTTAAATAGTTTTTTGCATTTTAACGATAATTCATTTGTAATAGCTACACCAAATTATCTGAATTTATTGTAAGCAGTTATAGCCTATGGTAGACTAAGTTAAAAATAACAGGCGTGGACTTTTTGTATCTATGTTCTTTAATTCAAATACGATATTTATGGGTCTGCCAGTTAATCTGGCATTATTTGGAGAAAAGAGTGTGCCTTATGTATTACTTTATTATATTGCTAATACAACATTCTTTTGGACCATAGGTGTATATGAAATAACTAAAGATGGAAACATGGAAACTAAAAAAAAGTTTTCAATGAAATTTATCAGAAAAATATTATCTCTACCGCTAATTGGTTTTATTTTTGGAATACTTCTAGTTTTATTGAATGTTAAATTGCCTTTATTTCTTATGGATACAAGTAAAAGCTTGGGAAGTATTACAACTCCATTATCCATGTTTTTTATCGGCGCATCTATTTATTTAGTAGATTTAAAGTCAGTAAAATTTAGTTTAGATATAATTTGGGTATTAATAGGCAGATTTGTGATATCACCAATACTTGTAATACTAATTGCACCAGTGTTCCATATACCACATCTTATGGCATCAGTTTTTGTTATACAGGCCGCTATGCCAGTTATGGCAAATTCAGCTATAATCGCAAGGGCTTACAATTCTGATTATGATTTTGCTTCATTAATGATAGCAATTTCAACGGTAGGTACTTTAATAGTAATCCCGATCTTAATGGCCTTATTGTAGAATATTATTAATTTACTGAGTCAATTTTGCTTTAAATTGTTCAAGAGTAAAATTTGAATTAACAAAAATTCTACCTAATGAATAAATATTGTTAGTTTTATCTATTAAACCAAATTCTGTTGAAAAAGCTAATTTATAACCTGCTTGTTTTGCAGCTTTTATAGTATTTAGAGTGTATCCCCCATAAGGATATGCTATGTAATCAATTTGTCTATTTAAAATTTTTTCTAATTTCATTTTTGAATTTTTCATTGTATTCAAACTATCTATATATGATATTTTATCTAAGTGTTCATGAGATGAGGTATGACTTTCTATTCTTACATTATTAGAATCCATTAATTTTATTTCTTTGGAAGTTAAATAATTTTGGTCGTAGTCAATAGTATTAGTAATTACAAATACAGTAGCTTTTTGGTTGAATTCTTTTAATATAGGATATGCATTCGTATAGTTATCCTTGTACCCATCATCAAAGGTTATAACTATAGGTTTACTCGGTAAATTTCCCCCTGTCTTCATATAGCTATAAAGCTCATCTAAGGTTATTGTTGTATAATTGTTATCTTTAAGGTATTTCATTTGGCTTGTAAATTTCACTTTAGGAAGCCTAAGTATATTTCCTTTTTCATAACTTATAGAATGATACATTAAGATTGGTATTTTAATATTATTTAAAGAATCAACAGATTTATGGATAAAAACAGGTTTTACACTAGCTTGTTTAATTGTTTTTGCTGCATTAATCGTAGTTATTTCTTTATGTATAATCAAACCATAAGATTTGTAGAGTAGACCTATAGATCCTATTAGAATAGCAATTATAATTATTAATGGCGTTTTTTTATGCAAATTCATATTATCCCCCATTTTATATTTATTTTAATATAAGTATGGTAGATATGTGAAAACAATATGCGTTTATTCTAAATAAACATTATTTAGAATTTTTAATATCAATAACTTTTTCAGAATGGATATAAAGAATATAGTCAGAATTCCATTTTTCATATTTTTTATCATTACGATGATCTGATAATTTATAATTCGATTTTAAATATTTACCAAAATTCACTGTAACTTTATTGGATCCAAAGATATTTAGGTGCCCAATGTTAACCATATCTTTTTTAAAATCAAAACCTAATTCTATTGTCATTTTGTTATAATTAATAAACGGAATGTTATTTAATTTTGTTATTTCAGCAACCTTATTAAACATCTTTGCAGGCTGACTCACCCAAATTTTTGACCCAGATGTTTGACTATAATCATGTGGAGCATTGGTGAAAATTAATTTGAATTTTTCTTTTTTAGATAAAGCAATCATTTTATTTAAATATGCTTCAGTCTTTGGTGGAAGAGGTGATTTTTCTGTCGTCAAAGAATTTGAAGCATTCGCTTTCCCATACAAATCATGACTAGCGTTAAAGCCTTTTCTATAATATGTTTCATCAGTATCAAAATTAAAATCCGTCTCTGTTAGTTCTTTCCAACGATCATGATATTTGAAAATAGGAAAAAAATAATTGAGCCATTGGTCATTTGGTGTAGTATTAAGAATAGCTTGTACCTTATTCATAGAAAACTTAATGTTATCCAAAGCAGTTCTTGTATAACCCTCGTCACCAAATTTAGTAGTTGAGCCTAAATAATATAAATCTACTACTACGATCGGATTTTTATGCTTTTTCAAAACTTCTTTTAATAAATAGTAGGTTACATCTATTGGTTGACCTCCAGTAGCGTAGTCAAAGCTTGTTATTCCAAACTGTTTCCATAATACGTTTGGATTTATTAAAGCATCCATATGGCTTGAACCTAATAACACCACATCAAATGAATCGCCTGTATTAGTATATAAACCTTGCGTAAGTTTAGCACGATGATTTGTTTTTACAATAAAAATGTAATCAAGAGTTACAATAAGGATCAATAATATAATTACAAAACTAATTCCTTTTAAAAATGACTTTTTAAGCATGCAAAATCCTCCTAAAATTGTGAATAGATAAACTGTTGCATGCTGTATCCAGGTCCATACAATCCAAAAATTAAAATGACTAAAGCTGCACCTACATACGTTATCCATCTAAACATTATGTTTTGTTTTGCTAGTACATTTCGTAAATTTTTTGTTCGGCGCAATATATCTACTGTTAGAACTAAAATTATACCAACAAGTGCAAATTGAAAATCTTTTGAATCTAATCCCAGTTTGAAAATAGAACCATTAATAAGTACCCAAGGATTAAAATAAAAAATGTTTTTAATTATTGTTATAGCCGTTGATAATGAACTAGCTCTAAAAAATATCCAAGCAAAATTGACAAGCATAAAAGTTATAAATACTTGAAAAAATTTAAAACTAAAAACTTCTGTTTTAATTTTAAGAGTTTTTACTATTCTTTTTCTTAAGGGTTTAGTAAAATTCTCTGTAATCTGATAAATTCCGTGAAGTCCACCCCAAATAATAAAATTAAAGGTAGCTCCATGCCATAAACCACTTATTAGGAATACAATCATAATATTATAATTATCCCTTGATTTTCCAGATATATTTCCACCTAGTGGAAAATATAAATAGTCTTTAAACCAGCTAGTTAGTGATATGTGCCAGTTGCTCCAAAATTCTTTTATTGTTTTTGATAAGTAAGGTTGGTGAAAATTATTAGTTACCTTAAAACCTAAGACCTCTACAGCACCCCTTGCTATATCTGAATATGACATAAAATCACAGTAAATTTGAAAACTGAAAAACAATGTAGCTATAAAAATTGTAAAACCTTTATAGTTATTAGGGCTTTTGTACACAGTGTTAATAAGTACTGCTAATCTATCTGATATTACTATTTTGATGAAAACACCCCATAACATTAGCAATAGACCGTTTTTAACTCTATCATAATTAAAACTATGATTCTCGTCAAATTGATGTAACATATTTTTAGATTTTTCAATAGGACCTGCAACTACTTGAGGAAAGAATGATACAAATAAAGCAAATTTTCCTATGTTCTTTTCAGCACGAACATCTTTTCTATAAACATCTACAGTATAGCTGAGAGCTTGAAGGGTATAGAATGATATACCTAAAGGCAGTAAATATTCAAAAGATGGTGCATGATTTGATATGCTAAATACATGGAGTAACCGCGATAAACTCTCATTAAAAAAATTATAATATTTGAACAAAAATAATATACCAAAATTAATAGAAAAGCTTGCGAAAACCCACATTTTTTTCAATTGAATAGATTTTTTTTCATTACTTATTTTATTTGCATTTTCAATTAATAAACCACTTAAATATGTGATGATAGTTGATGCAGCTATTAATATTTCATATTTAGGATTTAAAACCATATAAAAGAAATAACTGCATATTAGCAGCCAAAACCATTGAAATTTATGTGGTAGTACATAATATAAAATAGAAGCCATAAAAAAAAATATTAAGAACTTTATTGAAGTGAATAGCATCATATACCTTCTTTCTACTAAAAAACGATAATTATAGACATAATACTACAATTTATATCTAATAAATGTATTATAACAGAATACACAATAAAAAGACTCTTTTATTTAACAGAATTTTTTTATAAAAATGGGAAACAATATAAGAAACGTTGTAAAAATATTAATTTTATTTAGGAGGGTTATTATGAATTATTTAAGTGGAGTTTCAAAAATCAATAAATACAAAGAAAAAAAGAAAAAAAAGGTAAACTTAGTAAAAGGTTTTGCACTCTTATCACTTATAGGTATTGTTATAGGCGGGGTTACTAAAAGATTATTAGCTCAAAGCCGAATAGAGGAGAAAAATGATATTGATGTCACCGAGCCTAAAACTGATAATGAAGATATAAACACTAAGAGAAATGAGATTAAACATACCTTGGAAGAATTCGGTGATGAAGTTGTAGGCGATGTAGGGGTTGCAATGGAGAAAGCACTTGATGGATTAGAATTAAAAAAACAAAAAGAGGAGTAAAAACATACAAAATATGAAAGAGTAAAGTCATATATAGTTTACTTAGAGTACTAAAAAATAACAAACATAGCTTGCATAAAAGTTGCAAAGCTCTGTTTGTTATAATAGTTTTAAAACGCAATATTTATATGCTTAATTAGTTAGGTTAATATATTAGATCTTTCTACCTTTTTCATTAAGAAATGTTGTTAATCTTTCTTCAGTTGAATTAATAATAAGTTCTTCAGGCATATGTATTTCTGTAAGCATCTTTTCAGCAACAGAAAAATTTGCAATAGAATAACAGAAATGAGCATCACTATTTACAATGATTTTTACTCCAAATTCCATACAAAGTTTTGCAATATTAGTACAATTTTTGTCACTACCTATTCTAGAAGATACAAAAGAACTGTTATTTATTTCTACTAATATATTTTTCTGCTTTGCTTTTTTAACTATTTCTTCTTCATGAATAGGGAATTTTGGATTACCCATGTGTCCCAAAATATTTACATAAGGATTATCCATAGCTTTTAGAATAATTGCTGTATTAAAGTCTGTACTTTTTCCGCCTTCCATTAGAGGCTCATGCATACTTATTATCATGACATCGAGATTGTGTTGAAGTTCCGAGGAAATATCTAAATTACCTTCAGAATCAATTATATTTGCTTCGCATCCATAAAGCATTTTAACTCCAAACAACTTTCTTGGGAGTACTTTAAAATTACCAAAATACCAAGCATCAGGAGCACCAGGCATATTAGGTCCATGGTCTGTAACTCCTAATATTTTAAGACCTATTTCACTAGCATATTTTGCATTTTCCATTAAAGTACTATACGCATGACCACTAACTACAGTATGTGTATGTAAATCTGCGACAAATTTCATAAAAAATCTCCTTTAATTTCTATTTGTATATCTTTAATTATATACCAAGATTCAAACTAATGCCAAAATCATATTGTTTTATATTACTCTGAAATTACAACCATAAACAATTAGACTTATTACTACTAGAATAAACAATGTTATAATATAGATTATTTCAAATAAATTTCCAGCATCAGAACCGGTTGTAATATGAGGCGGTAATTTAACTTTAAATTTGCCTACTTTTTCTAATATACAAACAAAATCATTACGAATCCCTATTTTTTTCAATAATAAAGCAATAAATCTTGGTGAAGAGAGGATTGGTACACCTTCCTTTGTAAATATATCACCCCAATAAATATGGCTTATATATCCTACAAAAAAACATCCTGTTAAATATTCATAACCTAATTTATTAAAAATGTATGAAGCTGAAATAGTAAAAACAATTACTCCCTCAATTGAGTGTAAAAAACTCCTATGAGGGAATACAGCAATACATATTAATAAGACACAGATAATATATATATATATATCATTCGTATTTGATATGTTGTATAACGCTAATACAACGCTTGATGCAACATATGTTAAAAACATGTTAGTTTTTTTAAAATCATTTAATCCTTTATTTATTAATGATGACAACTTCTTATATAATAGTCCAATTATAGGGATTTTCTTATAAACTTTCTCATTAGACATACCTATAACCAGAAAAATAAAGGCCAGAAAATATGTATATAGTTTAGAATAACTACCTATAAAGTTTATTCTTGTTAATTGCGATATAATCGCTGTTGAATATATTAGTGTTAGTGCACAAAGTCCAATACCAAGAAATAATCTTAATAATAATTTTAATAGCTTTTCTATGTTATTTACTGCTTTATTACTTCTACCTGTAAGTGGACTCATATGGTTTATCTTACTATTTTGACTATCTGCATCAACAAGTAATCCAGCAAGAGATGCCGTGCAAAGACCTACAAGACTTATTCCCATTGAAACATGAATATATTTATTATTGAATAGTGTCATTGAATTAATTATGGGTACTGTTGCTGTTATTGCGTATGATAACATTGCTATCTTTTGATGTGACCGCCCATTCATCTTATGTACTCCTTATTCATTTTGATGTCATAATAATATTATTATTTACAAAATAAAGTTTTTTAAAATAGTGTTTTTACATATTATTATTTAAATATTTAATTATGTAACTTAATGTATGAAAATCACAGTTTAAGTCATCACTAATAATATTTAATCCTTTAATCAAAGTTTCTTCATCAAAATTTTCTAGTAATATCATTATATTTATTATATTAATACCACCATCTTTTGTATCAAGGACTCTTGCTGCTTTTACATATTTATTTTTCATTACATTTAAAATTGCTGATCTAAGTTCTTCACTAATTTCAAGCTCCGGAACTTCATCATATATTTTTATTTCTGGATTTTTAAGGCTTAGATTTTTAGCCTTATGAACATCTGTTGATAAAAATATAGTGTTTTTAAATTCCACGTCTTTAAAATCTGCACCATCTAAATTTACCGAATCAAATAAAGCATTTTCAAATATAGCATTTTGAAAATCACTGTCTTTAAAATTTGTACCAATGAACTCAGTCCATTTAAAAGTACATTCAATAAATACACAAGATTTGAAATGAGCACCTCTAAAATTAACATAATTGAAATTTGAATCTGAAAAATCACTATTATAGCAATTACTTCTTTCAAGATTTTTATACATAAAGTTTTTTCCTGTTTTTTCTATATTGTTATAATTAAAATTACCTTTAACACTTCTATTTGTAGCCATTATTTGCCTCCCTTAAATTAATAAACATCAAAAAACTTCTAGCCAATTTTAAAAGTGGATAGAAGTTTTTAATTTCACTATAAATACTATACACAAATTTAATAAAAGTCAATCTTTTATTTAACTTCTGTCCATATCTTATCTAAATCTGTTACTGATTTTCCTATATCCTTCAAGTATTCACCTTTTTTAACAGTTTCTTTTGGAGGATAAACGGCTTTATCATCAAGTGTTTTTTTATCTATATATTTATAAGCTGCGGTATTAGGATTTCCATAAGGGAATTTATGAGAAATCTCAGCGCTTATTTTCGGATCCATTATAAAATTTATAAAAAGCTGCGCTGCTTTAACATTTTTTGCAGCTTTGGGAATTACAAAATTATCTTGTTGAAGAAATAGCCCTTCCTTTGGGATTACGTATTTTATATTTGGGTTTTCAATACGTGCCAAATTTCCTTCTGCTCCCCAGGCAAATATTGCTTTTGACTCCCCATTTATAAGGCTTGTTTTGGGACTATCACTATCATAAGATTTTATGTTAGGCTGAAGTTTTATAAGTGCCTCTTTTGCCTTTTGAAGAGCTACTGGATTAGTCTCATTTAGCGGATATCCAAGCATCTTAAGCGTCATTCCAATTATAACTCTCTCATCATCAAGGACAGTCAAAGAATTTTTAAACTCAGGTTTCCAAAGGTCCTTATATCCTTTTATTGTACCTTCAGGGATTTTTGAACTGTCATAAGAGATTACCCCTGCAAGCCACATATATGGGACACTATATTTATTACCTCGATCAAAGGGGAGGTTTAAATATTGAGGGCCTATATTGCTTAAATTTGTTAAACTAGATTTATTAATTGGAGTTATAAGTCCTTGTTTACTTAATATTTCAACCATAAAATCACTAGCTACTGTTAGATCATAATTTCCACCACCTGCCATGATTTTTGCAAGCATTTCTTCATTTGATGAAAAAGTACTATAATTTACTTTAATATTATAGGTTTGTTCAAATTTATCTATAACGGATTGTGGTAAATATTCAGACCAGTTAAAAACATTTAAAACTTCCTTAGGCTCCGCATTGTGTTTAGCATAAGTGAATATTCCACCACCAATAAATCCAAATATAAGCAAAATTGATGTTAATATAGCTCCAATTTTTTTCATATTTATATTTACATTTCGAATTAAAAGTGCAAAACAAATTATTATAATAGTTAATAATATTAGTATGGTCGATAAGGCGTTGATCTCAGGGGTAACGCCAAACTTTACCATAGAAAATACTTTAAGCGGCAAAGTAACACTACCAGGCCCAGCTACAAAAAAACTAATTATTACATCATCAAGTGATAAAGTAAAAGCAAGTAATGCACCGGCAATAACGCCTGGCATAATAATTGGTAAGGTTACATTGAAAAAGGTTTTTATAGGTGTGGCGTAAAGATCCATAGCAACTTCTTCGACCGACCTATCGAAGCCGTCGAGTCTAGTTTTAACTACTGCAACAACATAGGCTATGCTGAAAGTAACATGTGCAATAATTAAAGACACTCTACCTAAAGGGATCTTTGCTATGGAGAAAAAAGCAAGTAGGGATATGCCCATAACTATTTCAGGTATAACTAAAGGTACATAAAGTATTGCATCAACTAATTTTTTAGTGCGGAATTTGTATCTATACATTCCAATGGCGGCCAAAGTTCCTATAATTACAGAAATTATTGTACTAATTATAGCTATAATAAATGAGTTCTTAACAGCATCTAATATGCCCGCATTATGGAGTAAACTGCCATACCATTTAAATGTGAAACCGGTCCAAACTACATTTAATTTTGACTGATTAAAGGAAAATCCGATAAGTACTATAATTGGTATATATAAAAACATAAATATTAGAATCAAATATAAAAATTTAAGTGAATTTGTTTTTTTGTTTTTCATCTTTATAATACCTCCTTAGTTCCTTTAGTTCCAGTTAGTTTTGTACTATATAAAATAACAGATAACATAACAATTATTAAAATAACTGATATAGCAGAACCAAATGGCCAATCTCTTGCAGTAAGGAACTGATTTTTAATTAAATTACTCATAAGGATTACCTTACTACCTCCCATAAGGTCAGTTACAAAGAAAAGTCCAAGGGTAGGAATAAAAACTAAAATAGAACCTGATACAATGCCACCTTTAGTAAGTGGAAGAATAATTTTGATAAATTTATAAAACGGACCTGCTCCAAGATCAGAAGCAGCATCTAATATTCTCTTGTCCAGTTTTTCTATGGAAGTATATAGAGGAAGAACCATAAATGGAAACATCATATATAGCATACCAACCATAACTGCAAAATTGTTATACATTAAATTAAGCGGTATATTTATAATATGAAAATGTAATAGTAGTGTATTTATTATTCCTTCTGTTTTAAGTAATACTATTATTGCATAGGTTCTAACTAATGAGTTAGTCCAAAATGGAAGTATTATTAATAAAAGTAGTAGTGGCTTAATTTTTTTATTAACATTTGCTATTATGTAGGCAAATGGATATCCGAAAATCAAACATAACATGGTAGTATAGACAGCTATTAGGAGTGATTTTAGAAAAATATTAATATAAAGAGGGTCTAAAAGCCTAACATAGTTTTCTAAAGTAAACTTATATATTATGTTTCCAACTTCGCCTCTAGTAGAAAAACTCACTACAACTATAAATAAAAGTGGCATAACAAAAAATACTATCAGCCATATGAGAGCAGGTGAAATTGTTGTTAAATATTTTAGATGTAAGTTTAAATATTTATTTATAGAATTTTTCGATTTCTTAATCTTCATTTGCTTAACTTCCTTTATTCCTTAATAACTATAGTATGATTAGGATTCCATGTTATAAAATATTCTTTAGTCTCATTTAAGAATACAAAACTTTTACCTATTGGCTCATTAACTATAATTTCTTTATTGTCTTTTAGAAGCATAATAACTTTTATGGTTGAACCTACATAGATTCTTTCCTTAAATCTACAAACTAACCAAACGTCGCCTTCTTCAACAATTTCTTTAATTTTAATTCTCTCAGGTCTAACAGAAACTATAAATTTATCACCTAAATTATAATTATGGTTAGGTATTCTAATTATATCTTCTTCTTCATAAAGCTTAAGCAAAACTTCGTTCTCTTTTAGTTTAACAATTTCACCTTCTAGGATGTTTGTCTCACCTAAAAAGTTAGCTACAAATTTAGTTTTAGGGTGTTCATAAAGTTCTTCAGGTGTCCCAATTTGCTCAATAACGCCACTGTTCATAACAACAATTCGGTCTGACATGGTCAATGCTTCTTCTTGATCATGGGTAACAAAAACAAAAGTTATACCAAGAATTTTTTGAAGATGCTTAAGTTCTAATTGCATTTGTTTCCTGAGCTTTAAATCAAGCGCACCTAGGGGCTCATCTAAAAGAAGAACTTTGGGTTTGTTTACGATAGCTCGTGCTATAGCAACTCTTTGCATTTGTCCACCACTTAACATAGAGGGCATTCTATTCTCAAAACCTTCAAGTTGTACCATTTTCAACATCTTATTTACTTTATCTTTTATTTCACTTTTGGGTACTTTTTTCATTTTAAGACCGAAGGCTATATTATCATATATATTCATATGAGGAAATAATGCATAGTTTTGAAATACTGTATTTACACACCTAAGGTAAGGTGGTTTTTGCGTAATATTTTCACCATCAATTATAATTTCGCCACTTGTAGGCAATTCGAAACCTGCAATCATTCTTAATGTAGTGGTTTTTCCACAACCACTTGGTCCCAGTAGGGTTAGAAATTCTCCTTGACGTATATCAAGATCTAAGTTTTTAATGATAGGATCATCTTGATTAAAACTCTTACAAATATTTAACAATTGAACGAAAACACTTTTTGTCACACCGTAACAGCTCCTTTTTAGTAAAATACTATATTATAATTGAAACTTCTTTATTAAAATTTATAATTATGCATTATCTTGAATAATAATGACTTTAGAATAATAGCACAATAATTTTTAAATATCAATAACTTGGTCTTATATTGTAGGAAAACTTTTAAACAATGTTTGAAAGTTTCGTTAAATATGTAGAATGAAAAATGGGTGAATGATATAATATGCCCAATAAACGATTTTGAATTAAGAAATTACTTAATATAAAAACATCAATTGTTGTAATTTTTAGAACTTATAGAAATTTTATAAAATCAAGTGTTGACTTACCAATAAAAAAATGGTAATCTTTTAACAAGATAAAGTGTTAACGCGTTAAAGTAGAGAATCAGAATCGGAGGAGTGGAATAATGAATAATTGGAAAAGACATATACCTGAAGGTTCAAGAGATATACTTTTCGAGGATTGTAATAATAAAATTAAAATTATAGATACACTTAGAAACATATATTTAAGTACCGGTTATTTAGAAGTAATATCTCCAACACTTGAATTTTATGATGTTTTTCAGGGAGATGACGTATCAATTGAGCAGGAAAAAATGTATAAGCTTTTTGATAATGCAGGAAGAATATTAGTGTTAAGACCAGATATGACTATGCCAATAGCGAGAATTGTTGCTACAAAACTTCGTGATTCAGCATACCCACTTCGAATATGTTATAGCGGAAATATATTTAGAATAAATGAAGATTGGAATGGAAAGGTTAGTGAAATGACCCAATCTGGAATTGAAATAATTGGGAGTGAAAGCCCTAAAGCAGATGCAGAAGTTATTATAACTGCTATTTCATCTTTACTTACTATAGGAGTAAAGAAATTTGAGCTAGAAATCGGTCAAGCTGAGTTTTTCAAGGGACTTATAGAAGATATAGAACTTGATTATGAAGAAATGGAAAGATTAAGGGGTCTTGTTGAAAATAAGAACTTTGGAGTATTAAGAGAATTTATAGATGATAAAGAATCAACATTTGGTATAGAAAATGTAGAAGCTTTGAAAAAATTACCTGAACTGTTTGGTGGAATTGAAGTGCTTTGCGCTGCAAGAAAGTTAACTCAAAATAAGAGAGCACTTGCATCACTCGATACTATAGAAAAAATTTATGAGCGTATATTAAGTGTAGGATTTGGTGAATATATTTCTATTGATTTAGGAATGGTACAGCATATTGATTATTATACCGGGATAACATTTAGAGGATATAGCAGTGAAGTAGGAACAACCATCATTAGTGGAGGAAGATATGATAATCTAATATCAAAATTTGGTGCATCAATGCCAGCAGTTGGATTTGCAATAGATGTGGACAATATTCAGTCTGTCCTTTCAAAGCAAGGTAATGATAATAAGAATGTTAATGAAAAATTTATGATTTATTTTGAAAATAGATTAGCCGCATGTGCATACAAGTTTGCAGAGCAAATTAGAACCAAAGGTCTTAGTACTGAATTAAGTTTATTTGAAGAGAAAGAAAAAGCTCTGAATTATGCACAGAATAAGGGAATAGAGAAAATAATTTGCATATTAGAAGAAAATATTATTGAAATAATAGATACTAAAAGCAAAAATAAATTTAAGACAAGTGTCGAGAAATTTATTAATGGATTAGATATGTATATTAACATTTTGGGGGAATAATTATGAAAGCAATACGCATAGCATTAACAAAAGGAAGATTAGAAAAGTATGCTATTTCTATGTTTGAAGATATAGGAATAGATTGTACAGATCTTAAAAATAAGGGAAGAAAATTAATTCTTAAGGATGTAAGAAATAATATAGAATTTGTTTTAGTCAAGTCTACAGATGTTTTAACCTATGTAGAACATGGCGCAGCAGATATTGGAATCGTTGGTAAAGATACTTTGATGGAGCAAAACAAAGAATTTTATGAAGTAGTAGATTTAAAGGTTGGAAAATGTATGTTTGCAGTTGCAGCATTACCAAGTTTTAAAAGTTATGATGGGTATAATCGTAAAAAAATAGCTACTAAATACCCAACAGTTGCAAAAGAATATTTTAAAAAAAACAATGAAGATGTTGAAATTATTAAATTAGATGGTTCAGTTGAACTTGCTCCAATACTAGAGTTATCTGATGCAATTGTAGATTTGGTTGAAACAGGTGACACTCTTAGGGAGAACGGATTGATTATTATAGAAAAAATATGTGATATTAGTGCAAGAATGATAGTCAATAGAGCTAGCATGAAGATGAAAAAGGATGAGATAGGTACTTTAATAGTTAAGGTTCAACAATATGTAGATAAAAATGAGGCGATGATATAGTGATAAAAATTATAGAGGCAAATAGTATTGATGGAAAAGAATATATGAAGTTTTTAAAAAAAAGAACAGAGGATGTTCAAAAAGATGCAAATATTATAGTAGATAAGATTTTAGCAGATGTAAGAACTAGAGGCGATGACGCTATAATTGAATACACTCAGAAATTTGATAGTAAAAATATCACACTAGAAAATTTTGTTGTAACAGATACAGAAATTAAAAATGCGTATAAAATGGTTGACCAAGATTTTTTAGATGCTATAACAATTGCAAAAGCAAATGTTACTGAATTTCACGAAAAACAAAAGAGAAATGGTTGGATGATGACAAAAGAGAAAGGTGCTATTTTAGGCCAAACTGTAAGAGGACTTGAAAGTGTAGGAATATATGTACCTGGTGGCACAGCATCTTACCCATCATCTGTTATTATGAATGCAATTCCAGCAAAGGTTGCTGGCGTTGAAAATTTAGTGATGGTAACACCACCACTTAAGGATGGAACAGTTAATCCTCATATTCTAGTTGCAGCAGATATAGCTGGAGTTGATAAGATTTACAAAATAGGTGGTGCACAAGCGATTGCTGGACTTGCATATGGTACAGAAAATATTTCTAAAGTAGATAAAATAGTAGGACCAGGAAACATTTATGTCGCTATGGCCAAAAAGAGTGTGTTTGGATCTGTTGCCATAGATATGATTGCAGGCCCAAGTGAAATATTAATTATTGCAGATGAGTTTGCAAATCAGCATTTCATTGCAGCAGATTTAATGTCGCAAGCGGAACATGATGTTCTTGCATCAGCAATGCTTATAACTACCTCAAGAGACCTTGCAAATAAGGTAGTTAAGGAGCTAGAAATACAGATAAAAGAGATGAGCAGATATGAAATCATCAAGAAATCATTAGAGAAATATGGAGTTATTTTAATAGCCCAAAATATAGAAGAAGCTATAGAACTTGCTAATGACATTGCACCTGAACATCTTGAAGTAATGGTTCGTGATCCATTTAATTATTTATGTGATATAAAAAATGCTGGTTCCATATTTTTAGGTGAATATGCACCAGAACCACTAGGAGATTATATGGCCGGGCCTAATCATGTTCTACCAACAAGTGGAACTGCAAGATTCTTTTCCCCCTTATCCGTAGATGATTTTATTAAAAAATCAAGTTATATATATTATACTAAGCAAGCTCTATGCGAAGTTAAAGATAAGGTAATAAAATTATCAGATGTTGAAGGGCTTACAGCTCATGGAAATTCAATTAAAGTGAGGTTTAAATAATGGTAGAAGATTTGTTTAGAGAAGATTTATGTGATTTTGAATCATATAGTGCAGGTAAAACTGATTATAAAGTAAGGTTAAATGCCAATGAAAGTTTTAATAACATTGATTTTGAAACTAGAAAAGAAATAGGCAAGGTAATAGAACATTCCATTTATAATAGGTATCCAGATCCAGAGGCCCTGGAGGTTTGCGCGCTTTATGCTAAATATGCTAATGTAAATAGTATAAATGTAATGGCTGGAAATGGTTCAGATGAGTGTATTCAAATAATTGCTCATACATTTTTAAGACCTGGTGATAAAGTAGCAATGCAAAGTCCTGATTTCTCAATGTATGGATTATATACTAAGGTTGCTGGTGGAATCCCAATTGAATTTTCACTTGGAACAGAATTGGAATTGGATGTAGAAAGTTTTATTAACATGGCTAATAGTGAAAAGGTTAAAATCGTATTTTTATCTAATCCTGATAATCCTACTGGTAACATTATTAAAAGAGAGGATATTATTAGAATAATAGAAGGATGCAAACGTATTGTAGTAATTGATGAGGCATACTTTGAATTTTATGGCGAGACTATTGTAGATAAAATAGATTTTTATGATAATTTAATAGTACTAAGAACTTGCTCGAAAATTGGCCTTGCGGCTATAAGACTAGGATTTATGATTACGAATAATGTTCTAATGTCCGAACTAAAAAAAGTAAAGCCACCTTACAATGTGAATTCTATCACTCAAGATATAGCATGTGTTGTATTAAAAAAGCCAGAAATAATATATAACAATGTTAAAA
>ERZ1463035.3-NODE-3-length-90741-cov-12.985985_pt1 | contig 90741 bp, 85 predicted proteins | sample MGYA00564486_ERZ1463035 | MGnify/ENA primary metagenome ERZ1463035 (study PRJEB39244, sample SAMEA3635149) | Helicobacter pylori | study: EMG produced TPA metagenomics assembly of PRJEB11511 data set (Assembly of a 5300-year-old Helicobacter pylori... | reverse complement strand
AAGTACTTCTTCATCCCCATAATTAAAGTTTACATTTTTAAACTCTATATTCCCCTTTATCCTATCTTCCTCCACTTGATTTTCCGAGTTTTTGATTTTTGGCTTAGTATTCATCAGCTCCATTATTTTCTCGCCAGAAGCCGAAAACCTTTGTATATCATTAATTAACCAACCTGCCATTCTCATTGGGTTGTTTATTGTAAATATCATAGCATTGAAAGTAACTAAATTTCCTATGGTCATACTTTGGTTAATTACCATAATACCACCTACAAGAATAATTACTATATTAAGACTTATGGACAGAGAATCTATAATTGGAAGATATTTTCCCCAAACTTTTGCAGACTCAATGTTTCTTTTTTTAAATTCATCATTTTCTTTCCCAAATTTTTTAATTTCAAATTCTTCCTTAGCAAAGGCCTTTACTACTCTATTACCACTTATATTTTCTTGTGCCACTGAATTAAGTTTTGAGAACTGTTGCCTTACATTAAAAAAAGTTGGCTTTACGTCTATTGCCAACTTTCTTGCAAAATAAGCTATTGGAGGCGTAAACAAAAGTAGAATTAATGTAAGTTTATAATTTATTGAAAACATAATTGCAATTCCAAATAAAAATATAAATGAATTTTCTATAACGTTATACCCAACCCACGCAAGAAAATGTCTTACTGCATCGATATCCCCAGTCATTTTATTCATTATATCTCCTGTACTAGTTTTATCAAAAAAATCAAAATCAAGTTTTTGAAGATTGCTATAGATATCATTTCTAATATCAAATATAGAATCTTGAGACATATTTTCAAGTAAGATCAAAAAAACATACCTTAATATTGACCTAAGCAATATTACTGCTGTAATAACTGCGAGTAAAGGAATTAATATATTACTTTCTTTTCCAACAATAACCTTATCTACAATTGTTCCAGATAAATATGGTGCCACCATATTCATAGCAGAACATATAATAACTAGTATAAAACCAACTATTATTTTAATATTGTATTTCTTTGCATATTTCCAAACCCATCTAAAAGCCATAATTTCCACCCCATATCTTTTTTCTCTATCCCATTATCATGTATATTCTTATATAATAAAATGTACTATCCATACTAATTTAATGTCAATTCTTATTTTATAGAACAAAGATACAATTATACTTTGATTAATTATAAGTAATGAATTATAATAGATATAAAATATAGAATAATTTTACAGAGGTAGATTATGTGTAATTTAAAAATTGATTTAGATAATTTTAATCCCAAAATGTTATATACATTCACGAAAACATTCAATGATAAAAGTGATGTAACCTATCATTGCCATGATTTTCTATCCATAATATATGTTTTATCTGGCACATGTACCTACAATATTAGTAGTGTTCCACACATTGTTAAAAAAGGGGACCTGCTTATTTTCAACCCTCATGCATATCATGGAAAAATCATTCCCAGGGGTAGTGAAATCCATGAATTCCACGTAGGTTATGAAAACCTTCACATAAAAGGACTATTGCCAAATCATTTTCTTGAAAGTCATGTATCACCCATTATTAACGTATCTAAATACGAAAATGAACTTTTAAGACTCTGTTCAGACATGATTTCAGAGCAAAGCAAAAATCAACCAGCCCTAAAATTATCTCTAAAAGGTCTTGGTATTAAACTTCTTTCCATTCTCTTTAACGCAACTTTTGAAAGCACAACTCTAAAACAAAAGGGTATATTAAATCTTAAAAGCTATGATAACACTACTATTGTTAATACAGTTTTAGAATTTATAAACGAAAATTTTATGCATAGTCTCTCTTTAGAAGTAATATCTCAAAATATGTATCTTAGTCCAGCTTATATATCTAAACTTTTTAAAGAAAGTACCGGTACCTCACCAATAAACTATCTAATAAAACTCAGACTCTCAAAAGCAAAACACTCTCTAGAAATTGGTGATCAATCTATAAAAAAAGTAGCTTTATCTGTTGGTTATGCTGATATGTATCACTTCAGCAAACTTTTCAAAAAATATTATGGTTATCCTCCATCAAAAATAAAACATAAATCAAATGATAATCAACTTATCAAATTAAATGCATAAATTAGTCCCAAAATATAAAAAGTGCCTTCACAGGCGCTTTTGTATTTTAATATTACCCTATTGCTGATTTTATTTATAAACAATCTCGAGTGAGTTAATTAAATCTAATGCAGTTTTCTTTGCTTCTTTAGGAATGTCTCCTTTTACTATTATGTACCCTAATCTTTCATCTGAGTTCTGCGCCATTCTAACTGCATCTCCAGATTTAAAATCCATATTATAACGTATAACATTCTTATTGTTTTTTAAATCATCTAATCCATTAACTTTTGATAAAACCCCATCTTTTGGGGCAATTAAATATGCAACAGCTGCAGCCTTATGTTGCGAAGGTATAAGACTTATAACTTCTCCTAAATAATAATTAATCGTTGCCTTAAACAGATCTATACCTAAAGCATTAATTAATAGGTCTGAAGATATGTTGTCCCCTCCTGGTCTTCCATTTACCTCTATAAGCCTTGGCCCTGTTTTAGAAAGTTTAATCTCAACATGACATGGGCCATTCATAATTCCTAAAGCTTTTACAGCACTGATTGCCACATCAATTATATCCTTTTGTTTATCTAAATACACTGAAGTAGGTACTACATGCTCTATTTCAACAAAATATGGGAGCTTAGAAACTATTTTCTCTGTTACTGAAGAAAAAGCTTTCTTCCCATTATGTAAAAATACTTCTATACTAAATTCTTGTCCTTCAAGATATTCTTCAATCAAAAACTCTTTGCGAACTTTAAATCCCATATAAGATTCTTTAAAATTCTCCATACATTTTACTGCACTTTGCAATTCAATATTATTCTTAATAAAAAAAACATTTTGACTACTTTCACAGTTTGTAGGTTTTATAATTACAGGATATCCGATCTCTTCTACTGCTTTTATTGCCTCTACATAATTTTTTACTTTCTTAAACTTAGCACTAGGTACACCATGCTCTTTATATGCTTCTCTGGCTAAATCTTTATTTCTAGATTTAACTTCTGCCTCATATGATAGACCTGTAAGTCCCAATCTCTCCTCAACTTTAGCTGTAATCGCAGATACATAATCTGCTGCAGGTATTAATGCGTCTAACTTTCCATAATACTTCGAATTTTTTATAGCATTAAATATTGATTCTTCATCTCTAACATCTGCAATTATAATATCGTCATACAGCCCCTCATACCCATACTCTTTTGGATTGTTCTCACTTGACACTATTGAAATTATTTTATGCCCTAAATCAAATGCAGCCCTTACAAAACCTACCCCATAAAAACTTGGTTCAACAAACGCTACAATTTTTTTCTTATTCATTTTTTCCCTCCATATATTTTTTTAAAAGTACAATTTTTTTTAATTATAACTTACAACTTATATGGTATCATAGGCTTATCTGTTTCCATAACTCCATAAACTAAGGATAAATGTTATAATTCTGTGTATATTTAGGTATAGTCGAAATATAGATAAAAACGAAACATATGCTAGCTATTAGTGCTATTTTCGGGTATATCGTATTTTATAATTGCTCCATTTAATATTAAATGAAGTATTCCCTCATATGTTTGCTTTATAATCGAAGAATATTGTATAATTAACTTCATAACTTTAAAAATAATAAATTCAAAAACTATAATTTTAATATTTATAAAAAAACATTTAAACAACAGGGGGTACTAATATGAATATATTTTCTAACTTATTCGCAGCAAAACCTAAATCAATTTATAGATTTATAGATGAGGGCAATATAGAAGAAATAACTAATTATTTAAATAGAGCTAAAAGTTTAAACCAAAATCCTAAACTTGAAAATTTACTTTATTATGCCTTAGATAATTGCCAAAATAATTACTTTAAAAATATTATGCTTTTAATTAATAATGGTGCAGATATTAATGCTCATAATAGTGAACTTCTAGAAACCCCTCTTCATAAACTTTGTGCAAGGATTAAACCTCATATAGATGTAATAACTATGATACTTAAAAAAGGTGCTAAAGTTAATGCTATCAACATATCAGGTAAAACTCCTATATTTTACTGTAGCTTTAATTATTCTGTGGAACTTCTCAATTTACTTGTAGAATATGGAGCAGATATAAATGCAAAGGATAAATATAAAAACACTCTTCTTCATGATGATTATATCAACTGTTTTGATGAACATTTCGAAGAATTTTTAAAGACCCTAATAAATTTAGGATTTAACATAAATTCAATAAATTCTACGGGATACACTCCCTTGGGTCTTTGTAAAAATAAAAAAATCGCCGATATCTTGATAAAATACAATGCAAATAAATAATATAATTGGAATGAAGGAGATTTAAATGAATTTTTACTCGCTTTTGGCAATAATTTTGTACTTACTCATTTTACTTGTGATAGGATACTATTCCTACAGAAAGACTAAAAATATTTCTGATTATATGTTTCATCTGGCATGATTGTAAGCGGTTTAACCGTTATTATATGGATTCTTACTGGACTATCAGCACATTTATATGAGATGATTCCAGGCTTTAGTCTATCACTTATAGCTGTTATCCTTGGAAGCCTTTTAACAAAGAGGCCTGATGAATCAGTAATTAGTGAATTTAAAACTATGGAAGAAAACTTAATAGATATAGAAAAAGCACCCTAGGGTGTTTTTTTTATATCCTTTATCTAAATCAATTGTTTTTCACATTTTAGTGTTTGCTTTAATATGTAATATTTTTTTTGTGCCTTGCATACTAATACATGTAATATATTTTTTTAAGGAAAGGAGAAATTAGGACATGCTCATTAAAGTTATAAAAAAAACATTGCTAAATATATCTATAATAATCCTCCTTATATTTGTTTTTATTATATTTACTCCTAACCATAATTCAGATAGTAAAAATACAAAACAAACTAATATAGTTAAAATCTTACCCTATTCTTTAAGTAATAATTCTATAACATACATATCGAAGGTTACTAGCTCTACTTCAGTTAATGTTTCAAAAGAAAAAATTCTTAATAAAGCAAAAGCAATGACAGAAGTAAAATGGATTCCCGATCATAATTTAGTTGAAAAAAAGTGTTCTTATGTTTTTATTAAAGGAAAAACATATATAGGTGTACCATATAGTATGGACTTGTATCAGGTATCATCTCCAAATAACTTTCTATCAAAAATTAATAACAGTAAGATCTTATACGGTAATGATTGCTCTGCCTTAGTAAGTACAGCCTGGGGCATAAAGAGACAGACTACCCTTTCTCTTTATAATGATATAAAATATGATAGTAAAAAATACGTATGCCAAATATCATGGAATGATCTAAAGCCAACAGATGCGTTACTTTTAGATAATGGAAAAGGAAAAGGACATATAATGTTGTATATAGATTCTGATAAACAAAACAGTGATAATTTAAATGTGTATGAACAAAACATATCAACAGCTATACCCTTTGAACCTATTCCAGTAGCAAGGAAAGATGTAAGATCTAAAAGTATATTAATAAAAAAGGGGTATATACCAATAAGATTAATTGGAGCTAGATAATATCTAGCCTAAATTTCTTAATTTTATTTCAGCTAAAACACTCTCTTGTTAACCCCCTAATTGAAAGGAGTTTTAACTAAACTCCCACCACTTAGTGATGCGATTCCATTATTATATGACTGAATAAATGTACCTTTATAAGTTGTTTCCTTACTTGTCTGCATTTCTTTTACTGTACATTTAATCTTATCATTTAAATAAATTTTTCCACTACCAGTAACAAACAGCTGGTTTTTACTTACTGGTGTTTCTAATGAAAATAGTTTCCAATTGCCTCCTAATTTCCCGTAATGTATCTTATCAACTTTATCATTACTATCCATATCTCCAACATAAACCTCATCATTATTATCTATTGAGAGTAAACATGATTTTATGGAACCACCGAAGTTCAAAACATGGTCTGGCCCAGTTGCATATACCTTGTTATTTGTTAAATCTTCGTACACCATTTTGTCTTCATGTGGTACTACTCGTATATTTCCTATGTATTCAGACTTAGTAACGACTTTCTTTCTTGATTTCATTATATTTACCCAATATATAGAATAATTTTTATACCCATTTTTAACTTTTATATAAATTACATTTGTTAATGGTGATGCTTCAATATCCTTTACAGTAGATGTTGAACTAATCATCAAAATATCGGATACTTTACTCTTTTGTGATTGTGTAACATCATAATATGATAATGATAAATTTCTGTTTAATGTTTCGCAAATAAGCATTCTATTTCTATCTGGAAGCCATTTGCAAAACGATATTTTAGCCCCATTAGTTGAAGGTATATTAACGCTCTTACCTGTTTGAGTATTAACAACATATAACTCATCATTTAAGTAATAGGAAATATAACTTGCATCGTAAGAAACATTTATAGTTGTGGCGTTACTTGGCACTTTAAACGTTGAAACAGAAGTCTTATTACTTTGCGTTGAGTCTCCTACCTTTTGAGATTTAACTGTAGTACTTGAAGTTAAAATGTAATTATTCAAATAGAAAAATCCACCACTCTGTACAATTAATGAAATTATAATGCATAATCTCAGTTTTTTAAATACTTTTTTCATTACCTACTCTCCTATCTGTTAATTATTAACTATAAAAGCAGATGGAACTGCCCTTTCTCCAAGTGCATTACAGGGGTTATTAATGATACTTCCATCATTATACATACTAGTTGATGACCCACCATCTAAATTAGATGCATTATATGCACCGTATTGAATCATTATATTTTGTACATCTTTAAGTGATGCACCTAGGCTTTTAGCTGTTCTTCCATCAATAGCAAGTAATATTATAGCACCATCACTGCGCTGTCCTATTGCGGTCCTTGGTGCAATTCCCCATCCTCCATCTCCAGACTTTATTGTTTCCTGACCATTAACTACAAGTGCTGGTCCAAAAGAAACTGCTTCTGTTACAGAAAACTTCTTCAAATCATTCAAGCTGTAAGGACCTACAAGAAGCTGTGCATCTTTTGTAATTGCAGTAACATCAACCTTTTTATCTGGATCTGTTATATCGTTAAATTTAATCTTTCCATTACTCATAATAATGCCTGTTGGCTTTCCACCCGTGCCAGTCCATTTCGCATTAGTTGAAGATGAGTCAGAAAATCCACCAGCATTAATAGCAGCTACTGCGCCATTATCTTGAGCTATCTGGCTTGTTAGTTCACCCTCAGTTCCTAGTTTATTACTGTACCCAACCTTTACTCTTGTTGGATCTTTAATAATAAGAAGATAACCTTTAAACTTTATTCCATTAGAAATATCATATCTCTCAATACTATTGTCATGACTACTAATAAATTTAATACTATCATTATTTACTTGGTGCATAACCTGCAATGTATCTTCATTTCGAATTTTTTGAATTTCTGCATCAGACAAAAATACCTTTGCAATCCATTGATGACTAAGTGTAGTCATCGCTGCATCTACAATTGTTTTTTTAACATTAGTAAATGGACCATGAAATATAATTACTGGAGCAGTAACTCCTGTAAATAACAATCCAAAAATCAAATAAAATATAAAGTTTCTTAATTTGTGATTCTTTATTTCCCTTGATATATTTTTTGATCCCATTTTTTCCTCCTATGTTTTCAAAATCTTGTTTTATAATATAACACGATTTAATAAAATTAACTTTTATAGGTAAAAATAATTCACACTACATCCAGCATTACACTATTGTGACATATATTTTAACAAATTACAATATTAATCTTATATTTATATTAGTAAAAAATCTCCCCACAAAAGTGAGGAGATTCTCTGCAAATCACCTATTTTAAAACGTTCATAAATACAAGTGCAAATAAAAACACACCAACACATATTCTATACACAGCAAATACCCTCATACGCTTATTCTGTAAGAAAGCTATAAATTTCTTTACTACTACAATAGCTACTATAAATGATACAACAAACCCAGTTATTAACGAAATTATTTCAATACCTGTAAGTGCCATTCTAGCTTTAAATAATGTTAAAGCTGTTGCACCAATCATTGTAGGTATTGCAAGAAAAAATGAAAATTCCGCTGCTGCAACACTGTTTATTCCAACTATCCATGCTCCCATTATTGTTGATGCAGATCTTGACATCCCTGGCCATAGAGCAAGACATTGAAAACATCCTATCAAAAGTGCTTGAGGTAGAATAATATTATCAACATCACCAATTACATCCTTGCTTCTAAATTTATTTTCAACCAAAATCATTAATATACCACCAACTATTAATGCTGCTAGTACAGGCACTGGTCCAAACAAAACTGCCTCTATTTTCTTATGTAATATAAATCCTAATACTGCTGATGGCAGGAATGCCACTAAAACATTAATCAAAAGCTTAAAACCTGATTTACCTGGTTTTAGGTTTTTAATACAATCCCATAACTTAGCCCGATAAAGCACTATAATTGCAAGAATTGCTCCAAGCTGAATAACAATTTCAAATAAAGTAGCAAAGTCACCTGTAAAATTTATAAAATGACCAACTATGATCATATGTCCTGTAGACGAAATTGGAAGAAACTCCGTTATTCCTTCTACTATACCCATTATTATTGATTGTATTATTAATATCATATGTTTCACTCACCCTCGTGTAAATATTTTTAATTGTCTTTTATGCTCATATCGTATGCAACCTTTTTTATAACCACTGTTGAATCCGTAGCTAAAAAATAATGATCTATATAAAAGAGACCTAAAAATTGCAAAGATAAAGATACAACTATCCATATACTTACTTTTTTCTTCCATTTCATATGTTTTCTCCTTTATTTAAGATAATTCGTGATAATTTTTTTTCCTTACCTTTTCTCTACATATATTATTGAAGGTACAGTTCGCTCCCCTTCACTACCACAAGGTTTGTTTATAACTTCATTATTATAAAACATTGTAGAAGAAGAACCACCATCTAAATTATTAGCATTATAAGCTCCAGCTTTGTACAATACATCTTGCACATCTCTTAAAGTAGCTCCTATACTAGAAATTTCCCTACCGTCAATGACGAATAATAATATTGTCCCATCTTTCTTTTGTGCAATACTGGTTCTAGGTGCAATACCCCAACCTCCATCACCTTTAGTTATAGCTTTCTGACCATTAACTATCATTGCTGGTCCAAATGATACTGCATCAGTTACTTCGAAATTTTTCATTTCTTTCAAAGAATAAGATCCAACTAAAAGTTTACCTGATTTAGTAAACGCTACAGCTCCTCTTTTTTGATTCTCATCCTTCATGCCATCATAAATAACTTTCCCTCTAGTCATTATGATTCCAGCTGGATTTGCTCCAACTCCTACTTGAAGTTCTCCAGAAGCTTTATCGGTAAAAGCACCACCATTAATTGCAGCTATTGCATTATTATATTTTGCAATATCACTTGTTAATTGCCCCTGGGAGCCAAGCTTACTACTATACCCTACTTTTAACCTAGTTGGGTCATTAATTACGAGTAAATATCCTTTAAATTTTTTACCTTTTACATCGTATCTTTCAATACCATTATCATTTTTATTTTTTACAACCACGCCCGTTGCCACATTATTTACATTATTTTGAGCTATAACATCTATTTTCTGATCACTCATGATTTGATTTATTTTATCATCGGATAAAAACGATGTTACTAGATATTGTAACGTAAACGTAGTCATCGCAGCCCCTACCACTGTACTTTTTACATTTTTAAACGGGCCATAATAAACCATAAATGGCCCTGTAATACCTGTGAATACTATTTCGAAAACTAAAAATATTAAAATATGAATGCTTGTATTTTTTTTGTTTTTTTTACTCATGCTTCCCATCCTTTTTCTTATTGTGTACTATCCTAATATGGCATTTCTGCTGTTATTAAAATATCTATCCCCTTTCCATATCTTATATATTATATCTGTAAGATTAAAAACAGATTAAAAAATCATTAACTTAAGCTTAAAAATAAAAGGACAATTTACCCTTAGATAACAAAAGCTGATGAATTAATTCATCAGCTTTTGTTATCTAAATAAAGATTAACTATTCCCATAACCCTTTTGTTAATCTTTCAATTTCCCTCTTTCTTTCCTCTGTTTTCTCTATATCAATAATAATCACATCATTATTAATACTTAGTACATCCCCTTCTTTAGCTACCCTAGGAATTTCAGATTTTTTAATATCAATCATATTCCTATCTTCTTTTTCACACACAGCATAATTTCCTTCAAATCTATCAATTATTACATTCACTTATTTGCCTCCTGCACAAATATTACAAGGATCGTTATGTGAAGAACTTAATGCCTCACCTAATGTTCCACTTAATATTGTCTTACTTTTTGAAAGCGACATACAATTCTTATCATAGTGATATGATTTCCCAGATGGAGTATAATATACAATTTTACTGTTGTTTAATGATTTGGTCAATTTTGGAATAGCTGTTTTAACTGTAGAATTTTCAATACTTGAAACTCCTTTGATAGAAGAACTTGAGCCTACTCCTAGAAAAGCATAACTATCAGGTTTAGTATTAAATGTTATGTTTTTACCATCAGAAGTTGCAACTATTGTTCCACTTTCATCAGTCCTGTAAATTTTAATTCCTTTTGCTTTCAATTTATCCATTGTTGACTTGTGAGGATGACCATAACTATTATCTTTACCAACTGAAATAACAGCATATTTAGGATTTACTTTATCTAAAAAAGCAAGCGTAGTCGATGAACTCGAACCATGATGTCCTACCTTAAGCACATCTGCACTTATATTAAAACCCTTAGATAAGATTTCATTCTCAGATATATTCTCCGCATCTCCATCGAACAAAAAACTACTATTTCCAAATGTTAACCTGATTACAATTGAAAAATTATTTAAATCTTCATAGCCAGTACTATTAGGTGCTAAAATTGTGGCTGTAGCATCCCCAACTTTAAAACTCTCCCCAACTATGGGTGCATTTACTTTCATTCCCTTGGCTTTAATCGCGCTTACTACATCTAAAAAAGTCTTAGTATTCGATGTTATCTTTGGCATATAAATTTTACCTATTTGAAAACTGTCTATTACAGAATCTAGTCCACCAATATGATCCTCGTGAGGATGAGTACCTACAATATAATTGAGTTTCGTAATACCTTGCTTTGATATATAATTTTTAACAGTATTTGAGTCTTCATTATTTCCTGCATCTATTAACATTGAACTTGTTCCTTGCTGTATTAAAATACTATCAGCTTGTCCTACATCTATATAAGACACGATTAAATTACCATTAACAGCCTTTTTATAGGAAGTCACCTTGCTATTATTAACCAAACTTATATTTTTAATAGGTTGAAGTTGTTTCTTAGTTATATTCTGCTTTGACGAAGCTTTGCTTGATAAAATTGTTTTTGTAGTACTTTCAGATACACTTGAGCAACCAGTCAAACTGAAAATAAGCATTAATCCCAGTAGAGAAGTTAGACACCTTTTTACGTTTTTCATTTTAATCCCCTTGTAATATAATTTTTACTTTTGTTCTAAAATAATATCATCATACATATATTTATATTCAAGCATTTACATAACTGCTAATACATTGTTACCTTGCAATTAAAAGATTCCACTGTCATTATTCAACAAATATCTGCAAATCTCCTTTAATTTATGGATAAACTATAAAAAAGGACAAAAAAAAGAAAAGTTATGTCAGTTTTGACTGTGACATAATTTTTCTTCTATATATAGTTTAATTATACTTTTTATACATTCCTTGAATTTTCTAACATATTATATCTAGTAGTAATTAATTGCCATATTGTAAATATAGCCGTCTGTAATTTTACTAATGTACTTACCGGATATTTATTTGTACTTAAAAATAATAAATATACCTTTTTGAAATCAGTTGAAAATGTAATTTCAAGTTTTCTGTACTCTTCTTCATTAAAATTATACGTAAGATCATGAGAATATAAATTTCTTATATCATTCACTTTCATAACTGTTTTAAATATGTCAACTGGAAGTAATCCTAATGAAAATACTAATCTTGCTAGCTGATCAAATGTAAATTTATCACATTCTAAAATTTCCAGATTTTCAATATGTTCTTTTAGTCTTTCTCTTAATGCGTATTCTATATAAAGGTTTCCCTTTAATATAATTTGCATTGGATTTTCAGAATTTATATCTAAATGAAACCTTTCTAATTTGTTTTTAAATTCCGATACATTATCTTCAAATTTTTTAAGTTCAGTTTTATTCATTTCTCCCATCAATTATTCCCCCTAGTGACTAATTTTACTGTTTACACTTATGACAATGTTTTATCTAAGATTATGATTAAATTAACAATACAAGCTATAAAATTCCGCTTATATGTATATATTGTAATTATAACATATTTTTAGGCTAAACTTATAAAAATCAATCAAATAAAATGAATAAAATTTGTACAATAGTCAATAATTAAAGTATACCACCTTATTATTATATGTATAAAAATACTGCATTGGGTTCCCCCCAAATGCAGTATTTTACTTTTAAATTTTCTTCTATATATCTATCAACATATAAGAAGCATTACTCTAGTCTAAAAAAAAGTTTTTTAATAAATATATATCATTTCTTACAAAAATGAGCATACCCTTTTCAAAAAAATTATATGCTTCAAAAGGCGCATTTCTAAATGGTAGTCCAATTTCTTCAACCATTTTTCTTAGTTTTTTTGAATATTTAAATAATATTGAATTTTGATGATTTTTCTTTGATGGTGTTCCAAAAAAATATATATTTTGATCTGTCTCCATAAGGAAATCACATTTATTAAAAAAGTATCCTTCTTTAAATAATTTCTGTTTATTTATTTTAATAATATTTTCTCCCATATTAAGCTTTAATTTGTATTCAGCATTATTATGGATCTTTTCTTTAAAAGATTTTACAAATTTAGGATAGATCGCATTTGATATTTTATTTCTTCTTATTCTTCTTTCTCCTATATATAAATAAAATCCATCATCTAAATTAACTTTAAAGTCATCAGCATAAACACAATTTTCATCAAGATCTATCTCTTTTATACTTCTGATCATATTAATGTCCGGTTCTTTTTTTCTTAAATTAAGCTTAGATTCACATTTATTATAAAAATGTTTCCATATATAATTTCCTGTTTTCATATCAATGCAGGCTAACCCACAGTTATATTCACCATACATACCGAAATCAAGAGTTCTATTTGTAAGTATCATTTGTTTTTCTTCTATATACATAGCTCTTGAAAAATAATGTTCCCACGACCTAGTCCAAATTAAATCCCCTTCATTATCTATTAAAATTCCACCGTTTGCTAATAAAAATTTGTCGTTTATATTTAATAAATGCTTATAACCTAATAATGTTTCACAATCTTTAGAAACAACCTTCTTACAATCAATCTCACGCATTGTTGTACTTCTCCTTTTCGTTTCCGTGATATATTCAAATCCATATAAATATGAGATATATTACATAGGCGATTACTAATATGTATGCAATCTATTAATAATATGTTTAATATTCTATACTATTCGTTTATTTCTTCATTTAAACTAATTTATATTTAATAAAGATGTGGTACAATTGTTTTACTATAAAAGTCTGAAAATCAGACTTTATTCGAAAGGAATAAACAATATGCATAATCATGTAAACAAAGGCATCATTAAGAATATCTTTTTTATACTACTTGGGAGTTTAATATCATCATTTGGAATTAATATGTTTATATCCAAAGCAAAACTTTTAAGTGGGGGCGCCTCTGGTATAGCCTTAATTATCCAGTATCTATTTAAATTTCCTGCTGGCTATAGTGTTTTAATAATGAACATTCCGTTGTTAATATTAAGCTATATATGCCTTAATAAAAGATTTACTTTTCTTACATTTATAGGTACAATTTCATTCTCATTGTTCTTAATTTTCACGGCTCCTCTAAAAGGTGTAATTAACACAAATGATACACTGCTATTATGTTTATTTGGTGGAGTATTAAATGGAATTGGTATTGGAATAATTTTCAGTAATCACGGTTCTGCAGGAGGACTCAATATTATTTCTGCTTTAATAAAAGTAAAATATGATAATTTTAATATAGGACAAATATCGTTTTGTATTAATATGGCAATAGTTTTTATTGCTACTTTGTTTTTTGGAATAACCAGCGCAATGTACACTATAGTTGCAATGTTTATAACGGCTGAAGTTACTGATAGAGTAATACATGGAATAAACAAGCAAAAATTAATTCTTATTATTACTAGAAATGAAAAAGAAATTTGTGATGGTATTTTGTATAAAATGCATAGGGGAGTTACTTTTTTATATGGAGAAGGTGCATATACTGGCAAACATCAGAAAATATTATTTTGCACCGTATCACTACACCAGATTCCTGAACTAAAGTTAATTATTAAAGAAATAGACACTAATGCTTTTATGATAATAGTGGATGCTTCTGAAGTAAGAGGAAAGGGATTTAAGAATGATTTAATATAAAAAAGGCAACAAAAACTAAAACAGTTTTTGTTGCCTTCACTTTAATATTATCTAATATATGACTTTCCAATTATCATCCACAGTTGCTTTAATTGTTTTTCTCTCAAGTATGTAATTTGCAATTAGTTCAGCCATATCTATTGGGATATCTTTAATTACCTGTTTACCCCTAAACATTAAGTAATTACCACCGCCACCTGCTCTATAATTATTCATTACCACATCATACTCCCCCTCCATGTTAAGAGGAGAGTTCTTATAATTAATTTTTGTAATTCTAAAGTTTATTGGTTTTGTAATATCTATAACATAATCTATGCCTTCCCACATATCATAATTATAATCTTGAAGTTTAAGATAATTGCCATTCCTTCCTACCACAATTTTACCATCAACTATACTAAAATATTCTGAAGTTTTTTCTAATGCTACCTTTATATCAGAGCCTTTTATTCTAATTACCTTAAGTGTATTCGGATATTTGTAGTTTGAGATTATGTCTCTCATAGTAACCTTATAATCGAATCCCTTGCATTTATTGTCAAAAATAGCTGTGTTGGATATATCAACCTTTGCTGCATCCATCTGAACCTTATTTATAAATTCAACAAATGCATTATCTTTAAGCCTTGCCTTTAATGGATCTTTTATAAGCATGTCCCCTTGTATATGTCCAATCGGAATATCAAGCCAAGCTTGCGTTTCTGTTTCTATAGGACATGTAACATCCAAAATTCTTCTATCAACATCTAACGCATTCGCTTCTATAACTGTAGACACTTTGCTTTGCACCGACCATTTGCCAGATATTTTTACTAAATCCATAGTTACTTTACCAATGCACTTTCCGTTGTAACCTGGTTGTACAACTAAGACACCATTCACCAATAAATTTTCTATAACTCTATGTTGATGTCCCGTTAGAAGCACATCCATATTACTCACTTTACTGCATAACTCATAACCTTGATTTTCTCCTGTGAGTTTTTCAGACGGCTGAGACGTTTTTAAATCTCTTTCAAACCCACCATGATATGATACTATATTTACATCTGTAGCTTCTTTATCTTTCATTATCGCAAGCCACTTACTTGCACTCTCCACTACATCTTTAAAATCTAAGTCATTAATTGTATTTTCACTTTCCCAGTTAGGAATATACTTAGTCGTTAGCCCTAAAATTCCTACTTTTAAACCATTGTCAAAGGTCTTAACAATGTACGGTTTATTAATAAAACTTTCACCTGTAATTTTTTTTGTAATATTAGCACATAGCCATGGAAATTTTGAATTTTTCATAGCATTATCCAAATAAGGCCTTCCATAATTAAATTCGTGATTGCCAATTACTGCAGCATCATACCCCATAAGGTTCATAACCTCAATCATTGGGTTCGGCCTATTATTATTTATTTTAGCATGAAAATATGTAAGCGCTGTGCCCTGAATCATATCCCCATTATCTATAAGTAAAGTATCCTGATTTATTTCTCTTTCCCTTGCAATTATAGTTGATAAAGCTGCAAGTCCGCAATTTGCATAGGAATTATCCGAATAATTTATTGGTAGTACTGTTCCATGAATATCACTTGTTTCTAAAATTGTTAGTCTAAAACTTTCGTTAACACACATATTAAACTCTCCAATCAAAAGATAAATAATTCTAATATCTAATTTTATCATAAAATAACTCTATATAGTAATAAATACTCACTATTTCGCCAACATATAGAAGAAATTTCACTTTTAAAAAATACAATCGTTTACTATCTTTTATGAAAACTGTATAATTATACTTATTATAATATAAGACAATATAAACTCGTAATTAGAGATATATTAAAAGTTAAGAAAGGATGAATATTATGAATAAGATAATTAATGTTGGAATAATTGGTTATGGTATGGCAGGTAAAGTGTTTCATGCACCTATTATTAATGATACAGTTGGACTAAATCTATATAAGGTTTATACGACAAATGAAGTCGCTATAAAATCCTTAAAAGAAAGATATCCAAACGTTTTAGTCTCATCAAATATTAATGAATTGCTTAATGATTCAAATATTGAACTTGTAGTCATTGCAGCACCAAATTCTCTTCATTATGAATTAACAAAAATAGCTTTAGAAAACAATAAACATGTAGTAGTTGAAAAACCCTTTACTGTTACAACCGCTGAAGCTGATAAGCTGATAGCCCTTGCAAAACAAAAAGGCAAAATATTAACTGTTCATCAAAATAGAAGATGGGACAGCGATTTTAAAACTGTAGAAAAAGTTGTAAAAAGCAAACTACTTGGAGATGTAGTTGAATATGAAGCACATTATGACAGATTTAGGGACTACTTTGAAAAAAATACTTGGAAAGAGGAAAAATTACCTGGCACAGGTATTTTATATAATTTAGGTTCTCATATAATAGATCAAGCACTATTTTTATTTGGACTACCCACTGAAGTGTTTGGTGATTTAAGAATTCAAAGACATAATGGAATAATTATTGATAACTTCGAAATTATACTAAACTACCAAAACTTAAAGGTTACATTAAAAGCTGGAACACTTGTTAAAGAAATTAGTGCTCACTTTACTCTCCTTGGGACTAAAGGTTCCTTTGTTAAATATGGAATGGATGTACAAGAAGAAAGTTTAAAGAAGGGATTATCCCCAAAGGATTTGGATAATTGGGGGAAAGAACCTGAAAGCATGAATGGTAAAATAAACACAATTATCGACGGATTACATATTACTGGCAATATCGAAAGTGAAGTCGGAGATTATGGTGCATTTTACACTAATGTTTATAACTCTATTTTAGGTGAAGATACACTAAAAGTAACTGCAGCGCAGGCGAGAGATACAATTAAGATAATCGAACTTACCCAAGAAAGTAGCTTAAAAAAACAATGGGTAAAATATAAAGAATAATCAATAAAAAATAGAGCTAGCAAATTATTATCTGCTAGCTGTATTTTTTATAATTCCTTTTGCACAAATTCAGGTTTAAACATTACTTCTCCCTTTTGCATAAAGATTATTATTATAAAAATACCTATTACTATTATCCCTTCAAATGTATATAAGTGTTTAAAAATATCTCCATAACTTTGTCCTGATTCTCGGTAGCTAGCTATCATATTACCCCATATAAAAGAAAGCACAAATCCTCCAGCATTTCTTATAGCAGTATATACTGAAAGTTTTTGTGATACTTTTGTACTAATAACTTTAGTAACACAAATATTCGAGATTGTAAACCCTACCCCTATAGAGAATGCCATTATTCCAAAACCTAATATGGATAAATAAATAGATATTTGCAAACTCAATATAATAATCCCAAAAATAAAAACTGAAAAAATAATATTTCTAGTTGTTTTTAGAGATATTTTTTTAAGGATAACTATAGGCGCAACTGTACCTATTGCTAATAATATCTGTTCAATCGAAATCACAAGTCCAGTCAAATTAGGTGATGAAATAGCATCCATATAATAAGCCAAATAAACTTGAATTGATGAAAATATTGTTTGAATTATAAAAATCATAAGCACTAAACTTACGTATGCTTTATTACTCTCTTTTAATTCTTTATTTTGACTCTCCGTGTCTGTATAAATCAATACTACAGGTTTTAATTGCATTATTATAAAAACTCCTACTATAATTGCAAAGCAAATTGGAATTGTAAGAAATTGTCTAGGATTATTAATAAAATTTCCAGATATTATTCCAGAAATTAAGCCACCCAAAGCAGCACCAAACTCAATAAGACTTAGACCAATCTTTTCACTTGCCAAAGTTTTTAATTCAAACTTATTCATTGACAAAAGTAATGGGAACATAAACGCTTCTCCAATTCCTTCCACAAACCTTCCTATTACAAAAACATAAAAATGCAAACTACTAAGTGCAACAATTTCAAGTATAATACCTGTAATCCATAGTATTAAACTTATTAGGAGCAAATTTTTAATCCCAAATTTATTTATAATTTTACTCACGAGTATTGCAAATATTATCATTGTTAAAAATGCTACATTTGGTATCCAAGAAATTTGTGAAACACTCACCCCAAAAACTGCTTGTATATGTGGAAACATAGGTAAAAACATTACTACACCAAATACTGTAATAAAAGACATTAGAAAATCCACTATATAGATATTTTTTCTACTATTTTCCATTAAAATCTCCCTTTAATTAAAATGCGAATTACTTATGCTCACACTATCACTAACCTAGTTACTCATTAATTACCACACAATATCTCTAATGATTTTTTACATATTAATCCCCCCAGTAATTATATACCAGAGGGTCTAATTAGCTTGTATAAATATATCCTTTGATTATTGACCTTTATAATAAGGTATACCATCAGCCTTTGGAGCTGTGGAATTCCCAACAAAAGCGACTAATATAATCAATGTCAAAACATATGGTAACATTGATAATATTGAAGGTGGGATATGAATTGCAGAGGTACTTCCACCAAGAATTACAACCAATGCCTGAGCAAATCCAAAGAGAAGACACGCAGCCATTGTACCCTGTGGTTTCCATTTCCCAAAAATAACTGCTGCAAGAGCTATAAAACCTTGCCCTGATATAGTAGACTGTGTAAAACAGTTAACCACAGCTAAAGTCATTGCAGCTCCTCCAAATCCTGAAAGAACACCCGATGTAAATACAGACAAATACTTCACTTTATTTACATTAATTCCAAGTGTATCTGCGGCGGCTGGGTTTTCACCCACTGATCTAATTCGTAGTCCAAAACTTGTCTTGTATAATACAAACCACATAATAAGAACAAGAATGAAAACTATTGGTATAGTAAGTCTCACATTCAATGTTTTTAATAACAAATTAGATGAATTTGTAGCATAACTGCCAAATAAAGTTGGTATTTGATTTGGTACTGGTTTTGTCATTGTACTTCCATCAAATAATTTTCTTCCAAGAAATAGTGCAATTCCTGGTCCAAGAAAGTTAATAGCAACACCTGATATAGTTTGATCTGCTCTAAATGAAATACACGCAATCGCATGTATTAAAGCAAGCAGTCCACCAGCGAGTCCTCCCGCCAAAAATCCAAGCCACGGATTGCTTGTAAAGTAACCCACTGCGGCTCCTGAAAAAGCTCCAATCGTCATCATTCCCTCAATTCCGATATTTACCACACCAGCATTTTCGGATATTACACCTCCAAGACCAGCAAACATTAACGGTGCAGAATACATTAGGGTAATACTAATTGCTAGTAATATACTAGTGCCCATTTTCCACCCTCCTCTTCTTCAACTTTTCAGATATCATAGTAAACATAGAGGCTACTGCAACAAAGAATACAATAACACCAATCATTATATTAACTACCTCCGACGGTGCACCAAGGTTCATCTGTATTGTACTTCCACCAAACTGAAGACCTGATAAAAGAAGTGCTGTAAATATGCACCCTAGTGGTGAACTATTAGCCATCAGTGCAACTGTTATACCATTAAATCCATATCCTGGTGCAGTTGCAAGAGTTACTAACGCATGAGGAAGTGAACCTGCCATTTGAAGAGCACCAGCAAGGCCTGCAAGCGCACCAGCAATAAACATAGTCATAATAATATTCTTTTTAACACCAATTCCAGCAAATTCAGCTGCATCTTTATTAAGTCCTACAGCTCTAACCTGGTATCCAAATGTTGTTTTATACAGTATGAACCATATAAGTATGGCAACAGCTATTGCAATAATAATTCCATAATTTATGTCAGTCGCAAGTAATATAGTAGATAATGTCTGATGACTTGTTAAAAAAGCCTGTCCATGTGGTGTTTCTTTCCAGTTAACAAGTATATTGGTCCATGCATTATGATTAATAGCAACAGAATATTGTGTATTTTTTATACCAATGCCAGGTACTGATATTAGATAATTATTAAAGTATAAAGCTATCCAATTTAGCATAATGGTTGTTATAACCTCATGAATACCAAACTTCGCCTTAAGATATCCAGCGAAAGCTCCATACATACCAGCAGCCAGCATAGCCACAAGCATTATTACAATAATACTTATACCTGGTGGCAATTTTAGTTTACTACCAATTATAACAGCTGCCATTGCTCCCACAAGATATTGACCTTCAGCACCAATATTGAAAAGTCCGGTCTTAAATGCAAAAGCAACACTTAGACCTGTTAAAATATTAGGCATTGTCAAAATCATAACCTGAATCATATTGAGGGGATTTGAAAAAATACTAGTAATCATCATAGAATAGCAATCAAATGGATTATAACCAGCAAAGGCAAGTACAATTGCTCCCACTATAAACCCAAGTATGATAGCAAGTATTATTTTAGTTACTGCCTTATTTAGCAATTGAGCAATTTTATATTTCATTTTTCTTTTCCCCTCCTGCCATTAGAAGTCCAACAACCTTTTCGTCAACTTCACCTTGTAGAAACTCAGCTACTATCTGTCCATCATATAAAACACAAATTCTATCAGCTACGTTTATAATTTCATCAAGTTCAAAGGAAATAAGCAAAATTGAATGGCCACTGTCTCGATGTTTCACAAGTGTACTATGTACAAATTCTATAGCCCCTACATCAAGTCCCCTTGTTGGTTGAAATGCAACAAGAAGTATTGGGTCATTAGAAAGTTCCCTTGCAATTACAACTTTTTGTTGATTTCCACCGGATAAAGCACTCACAGGTTTCGATGCACAATCCTCTGGTCTAATATCATATTCCTTTATAGAATCCTCTGTAAATTTATTTATTGCTTTATTATTTAAAACAAAACGATTTGAGAATTTAGGTTTATTATATTTTTCAGTTATAAAATTATACTTCACCGGGAAATCAAGAATTAACCCCCGCTTTTGCCTATCTTCATGTATTGTAGAAATTCCATGTTCAATAACATTATGTGGCGATGTATTTTGGATTTCTACTCCATTTATAGAGATTTTACCTGATTTCACTTTTTTAAGGCAAGTTATTGCTTCAACAAGCTCTTTTTGGCCATTACCGTCAATACCAGCAATCCCAACTATTTCCCCTTTTCTAACAGACAAAGAGAAATTTTTTACTCTTTCTATTTTTCTGCTGTCTTCAACGATAAGGTTCTCTATTGTAAATACTACATCATTAGGTTTAGCTTTTGTTTTTTTGACTTTTAAATTAACTTCTCTTCCCACCATCATGGAAGCGAGCTCCTGCTCAGTAGTATTTTTTACATCAACCGTATCTATATATTTTCCACGTCGAATGATTGTACAATACTGCGATGATTTTTTAATTTCTTTTAGCTTATGAGTTATAATAATTATTGTTTTACCATTCTGCGTAAGATTGTTCATAATTTTTATAAGTTCCTCTATTTCCTGAGGTGTTAAAACAGCAGTAGGTTCATCAAGAATAAGAATTTCTACACCTCTGTATAGAGCCTTCAAAATCTCAACCCTTTGCTGCATTCCCACAGATATATCCTCTATCTTCGCATCAGGTTCAACATTAAGACCATATATTTCAGATAACTTTTTAACCTCGCTGCGAGCTTTCGCAATATCTAATATGCAACCAGCCTTAACTACTTCTTTTCCAAGAATAATGTTCTCAATTACTGTAAACTTTCCAACAAGCTTGAAATGCTGGTGAACCATTCCAATTTTATGTTCTATTGCAATATTAGGATTTTTCATTTCTACATTCTCACCATTGATAAGTATTTGCCCACTATCAGGTGTATACAGTCCATAAAGAATATTCATAAGCGTTGTTTTTCCTGCCCCATTTTCACCCAGAAGTGCATGTATACTTCCTTTAGCAATTTTAAGATCTATTGAGGAAAGCGCACAAAAATCATCAAAATATTTATAGATAGACTTCATTTCCACAGCATATTGTAGCTTACCTTCCATGGTTTATTCTCCTTTTTTATATCTTATATTAAACACACTAAACCATGAGTTTTCATAATTTAGTGTGTTTAATTAAATCTATTCATTCTTTGTATGAAAATATTATCTATAATATAAAAATGCTTTAATTATTTTAGATTGTTATTAAGTAATTATTTTAATGAAGTAATGTATTTACCAAATGTATCTTTGTTATAAGGAGGAACAATCTTACCACTTACAATATCTGCAGAAACTTTCTTTGTTTTATCAAGAACGTCTTGACCACACATTTTTATAGCTTGTGCTGTGTATGGAACTCCAACACCATTCTCTTTAAGACCATAATTAAGTGTCTTTCCTCCAACATTTACTCCATCTTTAATTTGTTTTGAAACTGCTTCTGTCACGTTACCAACGTTCTTAAGTGATGAAGTAAGCATATTGTTTGGTGCAAGATAGGACTGATCCATATCAACACCTATACAAAGCTTATTTTCACTTTTTGCCTCAGCAACCATACCCTGTCCAACGTTACCCGCAGCGGTAAATATAATATCTGCACCTTTAGCATACATGTTTTGAGAAATTGCCTTTCCAAGTGATGAATCACTAAATGAATTTGCATATTGTACATTAACTGTAATAGTTTTTCCAAGCTCTTTTGCGCCATATGCAACTCCAGCTCTATAACCATAATCAAATTGATCAATTACATTTCCTGTTATTCCTCCAATAAATCCAACTTTGTTAGTCTTTGTCTTAAGCGCTGCAATATAACCAACAAGAAAAGATGATTCTTGAGCCTTAAAAATAACACCAGTAACATTACTCATATGTGGAGTCATTGCATCATCAATAACTGCAAACTTTACATTAGGATATGCTTTTGCAGAAGCTTTTACTGCATCCTCCATTAAATATCCAATTCCCCATACAAGATTATATTTGTTACTTGCAAACTGATTTAAATTAGATGGATAATTTGAGCTCTGGACCGATTCTAAATATTTAACCTGAACTCCTGAATTTTTTTTAGCAAATGACTGAAGTCCCTTCCATGATCCTTGGTTAAAGGACTGATCGTTGACACCTCCAGTATCAGTAACCATTCCATCTTTAAACGTTACTTTTGTAGTAGTATCTGGTTTGGTAGCTGTTTTGCCTGAGCTTGAACACCCCGCAAATACCATTGCAATAACTGACATAGATGTAACTAAACTAACTAATTTTTTACATTTCATAATGATCCCCCTTTATTAATATAATATAGACTTAAACTGGTAAATTTAATATTTTGTCCAGTTCTAATCCATCTAACAATTACCATTACAATTATATAACTATTATTGCTTTTTTGTACAGTTAACTTTAAAATAAAGTACAATTAATTACTCTATTTTTATTTTTGAATTTGAATATCACATGTACTCTTTCTTATAATAAGTTTAGGTTCAACTATATTACATCGAAAAGAGAGTGATTTATTTAAAATTCTTTCGATCAAAAGCTCAACTGCTTTTCCACCCATATGATGAATTGGTAACGCAATGGTTGTCAGTGGTACATAAAGCATCTTTGAAAAGAAAATATCATCGAATCCAACAACTGATATCTGCTCAGGGATTTTAATACCTTTATCTTTAAAACATTCAAATACTCCATAAGCCATCATATCATTAAAAACATGTATAGCAGTTATACTAGGATCAATATTTAAAATTTTCTGAGCACCAATATATCCTGACTCTATATGATAATTTCCTTCAACTATAAGTTCTTTCCTTTGCTCAAGCCCCTTTTCTTCAAATGCCCTCTTGAATCCCTTAATTCTGCCGTTTGTGGCCTCCAAATGAGAAGGTCCTGTGATGCATGCAATGTTTCGATGTCCGAGTTCAATAAGATGCTTTGTTGCAAGGTAACTTCCCATTTGATGATTTACTACAACACAGTCGGACATAATTAAATGATCAGATCTTTCAACTAAAACAACTGGAAGCGTATGTTCTTCCAAGAATTTTTCTATTAACAATAAATTTTCATCGTTAACGTCCTGGGAAAGTGTCATGATGATACCATCTACGTTTTTGCTTATAAGTATTTTAAGATATCTCATCGTGAGTTTATAACTATCTTCTGTATCACAAAGCATGATATCAAATCCGTATTCTGCCGCCTTTGCACTAATACCTTTTGAGAGCTCTGAGAAAAACGGATTTGATATATCTGATATTATTAATCCAAGCGTTTTACTCTCTTTTTTAACAAGACTAATTGCCGTTTGATTAGGAATATAGTTAAGTTCCTGTGCGACCTTTTTAATAAGTTTCTTTGTCTGGTTACTAACCCGTGTTTTTTTGTTATTCAAAACAAGTGATACTGTTGTAATTGAAAATCCAGTCTTAACTGCAATATCTTTTAGTGTCACATTCATATTAACCTCAATCTAAATAGTTTTGTTAAACGTTTACTTTTTTTTAAAACAAACTTCCATATAAATTTTCTTTATATGACTAATATCCAATGATAAAACGCTTTACCATGTAATAATAGCACCATTTTTTGTAAATGTACATATGTTTTTTTAATAATCAAAAATATTTAATTTGTCATATACTTCTTTGCTATTTCATCTACTTCATCTTTACTATCTGCATCAAAGGAAAACAATACTTCTGTGCCTTTCGATAAATTGGAGATATTATTTCCTGTAAAATTTTTAAAAGCATCCTTCGTAAAAAGCATCACTACAACGCCTTTATCTCCAACTACTAATCTATCTCCCTCATTTTTATTAATATATTGCCCATCAAAATAAAATCCTAATTTAGTAAAAAAGATAAATTATATTTTATAATCTATCTTTTTTATATAAATATTCACTAAAAAATACTTATTCCAATACCACCCAAAAAGCCGGTTAGTATTTTTCTAAAATAACATCCATAAGTCAATTAAAATTAAAAATTCTCCTCAATCGCTTATAAAATTAAAAACCTCTTCTAGCACTTCTTGCTAAACTTTACAATTAATATTATCTAAAACTTCTTGATTTTTTAAATTTTTTAGATGCTTTTTTTCATATATTAGTTGTGTTTGTTTTATTATTTTTACTTTGTCTATTGATTTTATAACTGCAAACGTTAATATGGCAACTGTTACTATTATGATAAATCCAAAAATAAATAATGTAATTATAATAATCACCCCTTAAATTTATTAATATTATTATAACATATTTTGTAAGAGTATACAATATATAGTACAATTAATCCAAATACCGCACTGTTAACTGTTAAATCATAGTTCTTAATACGTCCCCATTTACGTTCCGCATAGATTTGATAATAGGTTTCTCTTGCCCTATCAGTTTTATGTAGCGTTTCTTCGACATTTTTCTCTGATACTCCATATTCATACTGAATGCGCTTCATTCTACTTGCTTTATCTGCATGAATAAACAGATGGAAGCTCCCTTTAAAATCTGCTAAAATAGAATCGGAACAATGTTCCATAATTACGCAAGATTCTGTATTGGCAAGCTTCATAATAGCTCTCTTTTCTGATTCATAAATAGCATTTAGAGGATCTTTTTCCTTTTTAGAAAAAGCATATCCTTGGGATAACAACTGATTTAGTAATAAGTTTGGAATAAATTGGTCATTTTCTGCAATAAATTTTTCTTAAAGTCCGGTTTCTTCGGCAGCAGTTTTTAATAATTGCATATCGTAGAAAGAAATGCCTAAATCTGCTGATATCTTTTTACCAATATCACGTCCTCCACTACCATATTCACGACTAATTGTTACTACTAGTCGATTAGTGTTTTGAATAGTTGTTAATACTTGACTAGTATTAACAGTTACCGATTTACCTTTAAATACATCATCCATAAAACTCAAACGTTTGTTAATTAAACGAACAAGGGTTCCAACTAATAAAGCAGCTAAGACTGTTCCTTCTCTTATTCCATTTAGTCGATGAAAAATAATAAATGAAAAAAGTAAGCCACAAATTACAAGTGTAACATCGAAAACTACTTTTAATTTTCCGAACTCCTTCTTAGTAACTATTGAGATGGCACTAACTACTCCTTCACCAGCCATCATGACAACCTCAGCAGTTACTTCCATACTAACTCCAAGAGCAAGAATTAAACAACTAAGTACCAATACTCCTAATTGAGCAGGATAACTGGTCACACTTATCCATGATAACAGTCCCATAGTAAAATCCGTAAAATAGGCAAATAAAAAAGCTACCACAACTTGAAGTAGCTGAATAAACTTAAATTGTTTTCTTAATAATAAAATCTGAAAAATAATAAATAATAAGTTCATTAAGAAAGTAAATTGCCCAATGGTCATAGAAAATCCTAAACTCAACACATATGGCACACACGAAATCGGAGATGTTCCTAAATTGGACCTGGTGGATAACACAACCCCCACCGCCATAATAAATAACCCTAAAATAAAAAATAAATAACGTTTCACTATCTCACGAATTGACATTCTAGAGTTTCACTCTCCTTCTTTTTTTCATTAGTTTCTTTCTAATTAGATAAATTATTTAGCATCTTTGTTAATAGTCGAAACGTTTCTTCCTGCTGCTCAACTGTAAAATCTTCAAATGCTTTTTTTCTCATTTTTTTAATCTTTCATTTTATTAATTTCGTCTAACATTAATATGTTTAACTTATTTATTTCTTTTCTTTTTTCCATTAGGTCCTTAATTACTTTAATTCTATACTCTAATTCAATTTGATCAGTTTTAAGTTCTATTGAATTACAGAATTCATATATTTTTCTAAACTGTATTTTTGTTTGCTCAAACTCTTCATCAAAATTAACTAAATCTTTGTTTTTATAAATCATCTTTAAAGATTCTAATTGATATTTTATTATTGTAGAAAATTGTATAAGAAGTTTATCTGATTTTACTTTATAAAGATATGATAATAATTCTATGTAAATTCTTTGAAGAGTTCCCCTGTCAAATACGTCTAGATTTACTCTACTATAACTTAATTTTTTTTTAGGTCTCAAATTAAATAGTTTCCTTAAAAAGTTATCATACCCATTTGTTACCCAAACCCCATAAACTGAATAATTAGGCTCTAGATGCTTAAAATATTTGCTTATTTCATCATTACTTACAAATAGTTTTATCCCTTTATCCATACTAGTTAATCTTGTTTTATTAATCACCGTAAAAACTTCTCCATAACTTGAAAACAACTTTCCTTCTGTAGCACCTCGTATATTACCTATACACATCCAAATATCTGGCATTGATTAATCAACTCCTCCCGTTTATATTTATTTAAATCTATGTATTAATTTTCATTTCACAAATTTTCTTTAATTAAGTAGTCCCTTAACCTTTAATTGTATCCAATAATTGAAATAATATATTATTTAATTTAAAATGCCCTATACCATAATTCTACAAACAATTATCATTACCCTTCAATTTTTTACAAAAAAAAATAACAAACTCCGTAATATTTCTCTCAGAGCTTGTTAAAATCTGCTTAATTATATTATTATACATAATATGTACTATGCTTAATATTATTAAATCTACGACCTAATATATTGTTTGCTTTAATTAATACAAAGTCTACCAACTTAACAATTAAAAATCCAAAAATCATACCTGCTATTACATCTATAACCCAGTGAATTTCTAAATACATTGTTGAATAAATGACACTTAAACAAAAAAATCCCCAAATCCATTTAAATATAGTGTTACGTTCTCGAAGGACTAAAAGGAACATAGCAAAAGCTATTGACTTATGAATAGATGGTAAACCATTCAACGTACTTTTTGCTGCCTCAGCATATGACATGTTACGTGAAAGTGGGTCTGCATGACCATAAACGAGCCAAACGTTTTGTAAATAAAAGGTAACATAAAATGGAGTAATAAATAATACCTAAAATATATGTGCTGATTTCATGTCTAAATAATGAACAATTTATAACAACATCTAATTTTAATTTTAATAATCCATATCACCACGTACCTTTTATATAGTATCTAACATAAAAGTACGTGTTTTCTTTTTCTAAGAAAACATATATAATGGAGGTTGATAAGTATTTATACTAGTGAATACATACTAATTAAAATTTCAAACTAATTTTTTGTAGAATATCTTTTAGTCATAGAATAAAAGACAAAACCTATTCTTACTTAAGAATAAAATTTTATAAACCTTGGAGGTTATTAAACATGGAAAAATCAAAAGTATATTTTACTGATATGCACACAACACTTAAAGAGAATTTGCAACAAAAGTTGACACGCCTAATTAAAGCAGCTGGAATTGGTCAAATTAATTTTGACAAAAAATTCACGGCTATTAAAATTCATTTTGGAGAACCTGGCAATCTAGCATATCTACGTCCGAATTATGCTAAAACAGTAGTAGATATTGTAAAGGAATTAGGTGGAAAGCCATTCCTTACTGATTGTAACACTTTATATGTCGGTGGTAGAAAGAACGCTCTAGACCATCTAGATTCTGCTTATGTCAATGGTTTTTCTCCATTTTCTACAGACTGTCATATTATAATTGGCGATGGATTAAAAGGTACCGACGAAGTTTTAGTTCCTGTTAAAGGTGGTCAATATGTAAAAGAGGCAAAGATTGGTCATGCTATAATGGATGCAGATGTATTTATTACCTTAACTCATTTTAAGGGACATGAAGCAGCTGGCATTGGTGGTACTCTTAAAAATATAGGTATGGGTTGTGGATCCCGTGCAGGTAAGATGGAAATGCACAGCAGTGGAAAACCATATATCTCACATGATGATTGTATAGGTTGTGGTCAGTGTGCTAAGAACTGTGCTCTCAATGCTATTACAATAACACAAAAGAAAGCTACTATTAATCACGATAAATGTGTTGGCTGTGGTAGATGCATTGGTGTCTGTCCTATGGATGCCGTTTTACCTGCATCAGATGAATCAAATGATATTTTAAATAAAAAAATTGCAGAATATTCATCCGCTGTTATAAGCGATCGTCCAAACTTCCATATCAGTCTAGTTATTGATGTATCTCCCTACTGTGACTGTCATGGAGAGAACGATGTACCAATTGTTCCAGATGTAGGCATGTTTGCTTCTTTTGATCCTGTTGCACTAGATGTTGCTTGTGCAGATGCGGTAAATGGTCAACCTATCATACCTGGAAGTATCCTTGATAAAGATGGTGAAAAAAATCATGACCATTTCACTGATGTCAGCCCTGAAACTAATTGGAAGGTTGCTATCGACCATGCTGTAAAATTAAATCTAGGTAACAAAGAATATGAATTAATTACAATTTAAATTATATAACAATAAAAGCAAAAGAGAGCGAATTTAATATAATTCACTCTCTTTTGCTTTTAATAAAAATAACAATAATATACCTTTATATAGTATTCTTTTCTAAAGAAATATTTACTTCAATAATCATACCATCTACACTCATTTCCACGCATAGAACTTTATCAGCGTTACTACTTGCGGTGAAATCACCCTCAATAAGTGTTGGTGTAGAGATATCTATATTTATATTATCCTTTGAAAAATTCATTACAACATTTGCTGTTAACATATTAACAAGTTCTGAGATAGCGCTTTGTGGTAACTCATCAAAGATGTCTACAGGGGTGCCCATCATCATTATTGAGGCAATTTTTTTTGCAGTGTCAACACTCATACCATAAATGATATTGCCTTTAACATCTCCAATGATTCCAATAATAATCACAACGCCTTTGCTTTTTATATATTTACCCTTTACACTAATTCCATTCTTTTTAATATCATTTAATCCCAGCTGTGGTAATATAATATTAAATGATTCTAAAACTGGATTTATATAATTGACATCCATTCACCTTCACCTCTATTAAACCCTATGTTTATTGTCATATTTCCAAATTGAGATTTCACAATAGCAGAAAATGTATTCTCTAGTTCAGCCTTTGATATATTTATTGACTCACCATGAAATATAGTTGGTGGTGCAACTCTTAGCCCAAACAATTTGTTTTTCTTATTTATCATTGAGCATGCATTTCCTGCAAACATATTGGCTATTTCTGACATAACATTAAGTAACTCTTCATCGTTTTTAGGATCTCTTTTTAATAATATCGTTGCAAGGCTTTTAGCCGTATTATAGGCCATATCCAAAATTAGTCTACCTGAATATTTACCTGTAATCCCCATAACTATTGATATGCCTTCGCTATGTATAGCAATATTATCATTACTTTCATCTGTAATTTCTGGCACCGTCTTTGTAAGTTTATTAAAAATATTTAATATTGCCTCTTTAAATACATCAGAATATAATTTCTCAAGTTCTAAATACAATTCTTCATCTGCCATAACTCTATTTATTAATAAAGATAATTCTTCTGAATCAACTGGTTTTTGAATATACCCACACACATGAGTTTTTTTTGCTTTTCTTATAAGTTCTTCATCCATCATCGAACTAACAATTATAACTTTGATATCTTTATCAATTTTATGGATGGCTCTCGTACATTCAAATCCATCTGTTCCTGGAAGAGTCATATCCATTGTTACTAAATCTGGTCTAACTCTTGTAACTGCATCAATAACTTCTTTTAAAGATTTTGCTTCACCAACTACCTCAAATCCACTTTCTGTGAGTACGTCTGTTAATAATGCTATTTGGAAAGGTGAATCATCAACAATTAAAACTTTTACCTCTTTCATAATTACATCTACCCCTTTAACTATTTCTAAAACTATAATCATTATGTTTTATACCAATATTTCTTTTCACATATAATGATTAATTTTCGTATATTATAGTTATCGAATATATTAAAATATTATATAGACCTAATTTTTTAGTGGTAATCACTGAATAAATTATTAACTATAAATCTTTAGCTATTTCATTTAAGCTTTGTGACAAAGCCGTTAACTCTTCTATACTTGCTGTAATTTCTTGCGCTGCAGAAGCTTGTTCTTGACTAGAGGCCAGTGTTATGTCGCACTTCTTGATTGTTTCATTAGTTGCCACTTTAATATTATCTGTAAACTCTTTTATCTTTGGCACAGTACCTTTTGTTTGTTCTGAAAGTCTTCGTATTTCATTAGCTACAATGGTGAACCCACGACCTACTTCACCTGCTCTTGCAGCTTCAATAGAAGCATTTAGTCCTAATATATTTGTTCTTCCAGATATCTCTTTAATAAAAATAGATATCTCACCAATTTCTTCTGATATTGCATTAATCTTATTTATCCCTCTACTCAATTCTAACTCACTTGAATGAATTTCTGATGCCATTGCAGTAAGTTGCTGAACCGCTGCAGATATTGACATTAAACCTTCACTTAAATCATTTGATGCATCCCGTATTTTTTTAGCTGCTGATTTTGGTACTATAATCCCCAAAGATCCTACAACAACATTATTATCATCTTTATCAAATAATGGATAACTCATTACTAATATGGGAAATCCAAATAACTTACCATCATCTGTTTGAATTGATAGTTCTTTTGTTTTCATCGCTAATAAGCCTGTACTATTTGCGCCCAGCAAGTCTCCAACTTTCACACTTGGCATATCAAATTTTTCTGATGGCTGCCTACTTATGACTTTTTCAAAATCTGAAATATATAAAAATACTCCTTCTGGAAACATTTCTACCATAATAGGCGCAAAATGTGAAAAGCTCGCTATAACTGGCTGTACAATAGGAATTGCTATAGAAACAGCACCTATAATTTCATTATTTTCATTTATTATTGGAGTTGCTGTAACTGCTATATGAATTCCATATTTATTATTGTGTATATTGGAAGTCATAGTTTTCTTTGCCCTCATGCACTGCCGCTCTGCACTAGATTCTAAAATTTTCGATCCAATTTGTAACATTTTAATATCAAAAATATTTGAGGCTAACTTCCAAGTAATTGTTTCCCCTTCCATTACAAAATATATAGCTCCACCTGGTACTTGATTAACCTGAAACTCCGCTCCTGACTTAAACCCTTCTAATTCTACTAATTTAATAATACTAACATCTCCTATTTTATATATATTATATTGACATAGCCGCCTGAAAAGCCTCATGCAATGCATTTGTCACTTTTCCTACTTTTTTTGCATCTCCTAGAATAAAATATTTTATTCCTTCTGCTTTTAAATATTCTGTTATTTTCTCATCCACAACAGATTTTCTTCCCACAGCATTAACAATTGTATTTGCCTCGGTATAAATCTTTTTTCCTAAATTCCCGATAGTTAATACTTTATCTTCATATATATCAATTACAGGTGTGTTTAAATTATATTTAACGCCATACTTTTGAAATAATCCGCCTTTTCTTAAAAGTGCTACCCTAGACACTTCAAAGCCAGGATTTGCAGACGCTTCAAATACAATTACTTCTTTATGCTGTTTTGCTAAATAAAGTGCTACCTCTGTACCAACAAATCCACCACCAATAACAATTACTCTTTTTCCTACTGCCACTTTTTTCAATAATACATCTGTTGATAACACTGAATTCTCAATACCAGTTATATCAGGTATTACTTCTTCTGACCCTGTTGTAACAATTACAACATCAGCATTAATTTCTTTTATCAATTCTATATCAGCTTTTTTATCTAATATAATATTTATTTTTAAATCACCTAATTGTTTTAAATACCAACCCATAAGCTCCCCAAATTTGCCTTTAAAACTTGGAACCGCAGCAACATTTATTGTACCTCCTAATTGATTGCTTTTTTCAACAATTGTAACATCATGACCCCTTAGCGCTGCGGTTCTTGCTGCTTCTAGTCCTGCTGGCCCAGCGCCTATTACAATTACTTTCTTTTTATCTCTTGCATATGGTATCTCTTTCTCATTTAAGTATTTCCACTCTCTACCACTAAGTGGGTTAATGGAGCATCTCATATCTTTCATAAATACGATTCTACCCCCACATTCAACACACTTTACACATGGTCTAATATCTTCTGGTTTACTATCTGAAACTTTATTCACCCACTCAGGATCAGCTATAAGCTGTCTCCCAATAAATACTGCATCAGCGCCGCCGTCTTCAATTATAGCCTCTACGACTTCAGGCGTATTTACTCCACCTCCAGTTATAACTGGCACATTTACTACTTTCTTTATTTCTTTTGCATATTGTTTAAATATACCTTCCCTTCCATCTAGCACATATGCCGACGGTACATAAAGATCAATTACATCATCTGATCCACCGGTTACTTCAAAAGCATCTACTCCAGCAGCTTCTAAAGCTTTAGCCGTAAGTTTAGCATCGTCTATTGTTATTCCACCTTTTACATTAGAATCTCCTAATGACTCATCTGCACATAATCTAAAAACTACAGGGTAACTATTCCCACATTTTTCTTTTATTGCTCTTACAATTTCTAATGCAAACAAGTCCCTGTTTTCACCATAGTTGTCAATTCTTTTATTAGTTTTAGGCGACAAAAATTGCATAATTAAATATCCATGTGTTCCATGGACTTGTACCATATCAAAGCCTGCCATTTTAGCTCTTCTTGCTGCCTGCGCAAAATCATTCACAAACTGTGCTGTTTCTTTTGCAGTAAGTGCCCTTGGTGTACTCTCTGTAGATATTGGTTTACCATCAATTCTCCCTATTTCACTAGGTCCCACCGACTGTTCTACCCAGGCTTGAATTCCAGAATGAATAAGTTGTAGTACAGCTACCGCACCATTATCCTTTATCTCATCTGCTACTCTAGATAGTCCAGAAATAAATTTGTCATCGCAAATATTAATAGATGCAGGAATTTGAAGACCAGTTTCATTTACATAAGCTCCTTCAACGGTTACCATTCCTGTTCCACCTCTCGCTCTTGCAGCATAGTACTCCACCAATTGCTGTGTTACTTGTCCATCATGACCTGCATAAAGAGTTGTCATTGGTGCCATTGCAATTCTATTACGTATCTTAACTCCACCAATATAAAAAGGCTCTAAAATTTTATTAAAACTGTTATTCATTTTTATACACTTCCCTTTTAAAATATAAGAAAATTTCTAATAACTTTATCCAAATAGTATATACGTCAACATTAATACTATGTTTTTCAAAAAATAAAAAAGTGCCTTTTTATTTAAGACACCAAAATACAAACATATATATAAATTAATTTTTATAACTATATTTTGGAAACCTGGCGATCATGGAAAAATAATTTTCTTTAGACCCATAGCTTTGCGCCCTCACTTTTCAGCAAGTATGCTATTATCAATATTTACTTAATTATGATTTTACACTTATTTTTTACATTATTCAACATAATTTAAGTATATTTACCTATAATAACAAATTTTCGACTTATTGTATTATTAATCTTTAGATAAAAAAATATGTTTCTCTTTATAATCTGTTTACTTAAAGAGAAACATAGTCTTAAGTCTTAAACTTTTACTTTATTTATATTGAGTATAATTGGATATATTTTAAAAGTGTTACTGATAAATTAATTACCTGTTGTTGTTTTAGTCGTAGGTGTAGTTGTAGTTGTAGCTGGAGGCGTAGTTGTAGTCCCTGAATCTTTCGCTGGTGTAGTTGTATCTGAACCAGTCGGTGGTGTTGTTGTAGATCCTGAATCTTTCGTTGGTGTAGTTGCTTTCGTTCCATCTGTCGCCCCTGCCTTCGGTGTTGTTGGTGTTTTGGTTGTTGGTGTTTCTGGTGTTGGTGTTGTTGATGGTGTTGTTGGTGTTGTTGTTTTCGTTGTTGGTGTGCCTGATTCTTTTGTTGTTTTATCAGGTGTTGTTACCTTTGTACTATCGGTTTTCGTTGACTTTTTAGTACTGGTATTTCCAGTTGATTTCTCTGTTGAACTATTTGTACCAGTGGACTGTTTGGGAGCAACTGTTTTCACAGTAGGTGTAGTTTCGTTTTTAGAGTTCATCTTAGAATAAACTTCGCCAGAAACTCCAACGATCATAACTAAAATAATTGCTAAAATAATTACTAGTTTCTTTTTTTTCATTCTAAGTTTCTTATTTTCAGGAAACACTTCTCTATTATTTTTATTTATTGTTTGTTTATCATCTGTTACCTTACTCATGACTGCTGTAAAATCCTCTTTATCAACAGGAGGTACCTCTTGAGCTTTTTTCGTTTTCTTAAGTATTAGGTGTTTTATATTTGTTGGTATATTAAACAATAATGCTAGAATTCCATTTTCTTCTCCAGAGTATATTTCCTTAAAGTTTTCTGGTGATTTAATTACAATCACAGGCTTATTATCTTGGTCTTCTAAATATACTGTAACTGAAAACTCATCGCCCTTACCAATAAATGGAATGTAAACCTCTAGAGTGCTATCATTTACTGTGGAATCAAATTTTAACCCTCTTGTAATTTTAGCATTTTTACTCCTTAACTTAGTTTTTGATCCTATATTTATAGTTAACTCATGAATTGTTCTATTTGAGGGGTTCTTAACCGTAACAACATACCCACAATTTTCTTCACTATCCGTTTTGGTAGGTTTACCTTTTCGTATATTGCATAATATTCTAGATCCTAAATTCTTATAATAATCAAGCAATAATCCTGATGCAAATGATATTAATATAGTCAAAATTGCCGTTTTAATAATATTCATCAATTTATTCTTCTCTCCCTTATTCTTTTACTATTTTTACCAATAACATAGTTTATTATTTATCTTCATTAAATTATAAAGCAGATACATACTCGTGTCAAACTTAATAATGCACATAGCGATATTAATATGATAAAATAATTTTTAATCACATCATAAATCTTGTCCAATTGAAAATTCTTTTAATTCAAATTATTAACAAATATGAATATTGCTTCATCTTCAAACTTCATTATATATTTGTGGTATACTATATATTATATTAAATTTAAGTTAGCTAAAGAAGCCTCTCACATTGATAATTAATGTATTCCCAATCATTACCTATTTTTTTGTAAATAGCAAATAATATGAAGATTTTAATTTTCATATTATTCATTAATAACTTTTTCAAACAACGTTAGTTTTAAATGACATAAATAAATTAATCAGGAGGTATACATAATGAAGAATTCAACAAAACATTCCCTAATTATAGGTTTTGCACTATTCGCAATGTTTTTCGGTGCTGGCAACCTAATTTTCCCACCATTTCTTGGGAAAGCAGCAGGAAGTGCATATTTTACATCTATTATAGGCTTCCTAATTACTGGGGTCGGTCTTCCACTAATTGGAATAATTGCTTGTGCTAAGATTAATGGTACTTACGATAAAATGGCAAATAGAGTAGGTGAAAAATTTGCTGTAATAACAAGTGTGGCGTTAATTCTTGTTATTGGTCCATTACTAGCAATTCCAAGAACTGCTGCAACAACTTTCGAACTTGGAATACATCCTTTGTTTCCATCTGTATCACAAAATATAATAGTTATATTTTATTTTTTAGTAGTGCTTGCATTTGTACTTAAACCTTCTTCAATAATTGATAATATTGGTAAAATACTTACACCAGCACTTTTATTAATGCTCGCTATAATTATATTTAAAGGAATAATAGATCCTATTGGACCAATTGTAAATACATCTTACAAAAATGGATTTTCAAAAGCTTTAATAGAAGGTTATCAAACAATGGATGTTATGGCTTCTGTTATATTTGCAGGAATAATTATTTCATCTGTTAAAGCAAAAGGTTATAAAAATGCAAAAGATATAATGAAGATGACAATAAAATCAGCACTAGTGGCCGTAACTGGTTTAGCCTTTGTATATGGTGGGCTTATGTATCTTGGAACGCAGTCAAGTACTTTGTTTACCAAAAGCATTGCAAGAACCGATTTAGTTACGCAAATTGTCAAGTTAGATCTTGGAAGTATCGGTTCAGTCATTCTTAGTTTATGTGTTGCACTTGCATGCCTAACAACCGCTATTGGCCTACTTGCAAGCGGAGCTGAATTTTTTACTAAGCTTTCAAGAAATAAATTATCTTACAAAACCACTGCTATTATTATGGCTGTAGTAAGTGGATTAATAGCTACGAATAACGTTGATAGCATAGTTATATTTGCTGGTCCTGTTTTACAAATTTTATATCCAATTGTAATTGTTCTAATAGTTATTACATTACTTGGTGATAAAGTAAAAAGTAATAAAGTTGTTGCTATAACTATATACACAACCCTTATTATAAGTATTTTAGATACTATAAATGGTGTATATGCTGGTAGCATTGGATTCATTAAATTTATTCCTCTAGCTAATGCTGGATTTTCATGGCTTATTCCTACTTTACTAGCTTTTGTAATTTCTAGCATATCAATAAAACCAAAACAAGACAATATAACTGAAGATGAAGCTACTTCAATAGCCTAAGGGATGATATATTGTAACTTATTTATTAATTATTAGTATTTATTAGAAAAATAGAGTTATAGGATAAACACATATCCTATAACTCTATTTTTTCTAACTCTAACTAAATATATCAGCCTCTTTACTTTTTGAGCGATTAATTTTTGAAAAATCCACCTTTGAGAAAACAAAAGTTGATAATAGTAAAAATATCATTCCAAAAATGAGTACGATCACCATGCTGATAATTGGTGTAATTACAAAATTCCCTATTTTAAAAGCAAGTTGCTCTGCTATCAATTGATTCGTTGTTAAATTAGTCTTTTCCAGTATAATAGTTCTAAAAAACGCTGTTGTATATGTCATTGGATTAAAATATGCAACATATTGCAATACTTTTGGTAACAGTGAAAGTGGAATATATGCACCACAAAGAAACGTGAGTGGCATTGTAATAGCAGTTACCACAATTTGAAATGTTTGTGAATCCTTAACCAATGTAGCTAAAAACAACCCTAACCCCGAAAAAACAAGACCAACCACAATCATCACAGCAATTACCTCAAATGGTGTTATAAATGACGTAAATTTAAGGCCTATAAAATAACCAATAAATAAAATAATGATTCCCTGCATAGTTGCTATTGTCGCTGCTGATAATAGCTGACCTGCAGCAATCTGAATTCTCTTAACCGGACTTACTAACACTTCCTTCATAAATCCCGAAACAATATCTTCAATTGTACTAGTGGCGATAGTAAGTGACGTTTGAAATACAGTGGTTATTACAATTCCTGCCAGCATATAATTTACTGGGTTTTGAATAGTATCATTTTTAAATATCGCACTAAACACATATAAAAAGAAGAATGGCATGATAATCGTGAAAACAAGCTGAACACGATTCCGAGCGAAAATTTTAATATTTCTAAACCATAAAGCTACTATAATATCCATAAATTCCTCACTTTCTTATATCTTTTCCAGTAATTTCTAAGAATACATCATTCAATGTACCTTTTTTAACTTCCAAATCTGTTATTTGCTCTTTCTGCTGACTTAATATATCCAATAGGTTTGGTATACTATCAACCTCAATTGAATAATAATTGGTTTTTTTCATGTATTTAAACCCTTCCTTGTCTAGTAATTCCTCTAACCCTTGCTCATCTTTAGTTGAAATGTTTGCCATATCTTTTGTATATTGTTGTTTCAGACGATATGGTGTGTCCATTGCAACGATTTTTCCTCCATCCATAATTGCGACTTTACTACAGATTTCGGCTTCCTCCATGTAATGCGTTGTTAAAAAGATGGTAATATTTTTTTCCTTTTGAAGTTTTACAATATATTCCCACATGTGAGCTCTTGTTTGAGGATCAAGCCCTGTAGTTGGTTCATCTAAGAATAGTACTTTAGGGTAGTGCAGTAATGATCTCGCTATTTCCACGCGCCTTTTCATACCTCCAGACAGACTACTTACCATTGCTTTTTTCCAATCCAATAAATCCACTAACTTTAAAACAAATTGGATACGCTCATCTACTTCACTTTTGGGAATAGCATAAAAATGACAATGCATAATTAAATTCTCAAGAACTGTCATTTTATTATCCAATGTCGATTCCTGAAAAACAACACCGATCACACCTCTAACTGCATCCTTTTCATGTGATACATCTTTTCCGTCAATAGTAAGGGTTCCTGATGTCTTATCGAATATGGTACAAAGTGTGTTGATGGTTGTACTTTTACCTGCTCCATTTGGTCCTAAAAATGCAAATATGCTTCCTTCTTCTACCTCAAAGGTCACATTATCTACTGCTGTAAATTTATCATACTTCTTTACAAAATTCTTAACTTCTATTATGTTTTTCATGGTATCACCCCTATCTACTGTTTTCTAGATTTTTACTGCCACATTCTCATAATTATCTTCCTTGTATAAAATTATACCGATAATTTGCCTAAACACAACTTATTTATATAAAGTATTCCATATGCCAACTATTATTGTAATAATATACTCAGACATTTTTTTCTCCCTTGAAGAAGCATTTAAATATTATCCAAGCAAGTAATGTAGATCCTGCAGCAAACCAAGTTGGAAGATTAATACTTACTGCTGTTACAAAACCCGCAATAATAGGTGGCAAAGCTTGTGCTAATGATGAGATAGATTGATTAATTCCAAGAATTTCACCTTGTTTTGTGCTATCTACCAAATTAGAAATAATAGCTGTTCCATTAGGTTGGTTAAGCCCTTGAAATATTGCTATAAATGGAACTATTAAATATAGCCATACCCTTTGATGAGGTATTAATAAAAACGGAAAACTTATTGCTAATAAAATTATTGAGTAGCTAAGTATTTTAGCTGGCTTAAATTTTTTTGAAAGTGGTCTTAAAACCGCCCCTTGTGCAATAGCTATCCAAATACCCATATAAGCAAAAAAATCGCCAACTTGAGATTGAGTAAATTTAAACTTTCCATACAAAAATACTTGGAAAAACTGTGTGAAAAAATTAAATCCTACTGTTAACAAAAATACCACTAAAAACATTACTCTTAAATCTTTAAAAGTAAAAGCTTTTTTAATATTTGTGAAGCCTGTAAATAGATTAACTTTAACTGCTCTTTTAATTACTAATGTTTCAGGAAAATTCAAAGCTACTAAAACCACATTAATAATTGCGAGTAGTATTGTAAGATAAAACGGTGTTGCATAAGTGAACCAGCTAACTATTAATGAATCAGAAAGCTTCCCACCAATATATGGTCCTATAATAAAACCTAACCCAAAAGCCATTCCAATTAAACCAAAGTTTCTAGATTTTGTTTCTGGTGTGCTTACATCAGCAATTGCGGACTGAGCTATAGATATATTTCCTCCTGTAAATCCGTCAACAATTCTTCCTAAGAATAAAAGATAAAGATTAGACGTGAGTATGCCTATTATAAAAATTGCATAACCACCAACTGTACCAACTAAAGATAACAGTAACAATTTTTTTCTACCCTTTTGATCAGCAAGAGAACCCAAAATTGGTGCACCAAAGAACTGCGCTAATGGATAAGCGGCTATCAGAAAACCGTACAATAAAGTTCTAGTTGAGAAAGAATATGTCATTTTTAATATACCATGTATTGGATCAAGTAGAAGTGCAGGTAATATTGGAATTATAATACCTAATCCCAATAGATCTAAAAATACAGTAAAAAATATCGTCCCTATAGAAAATTTTTTATTTTTCATGAATTTTACTCCATCCTTTAACTTTATTATTAATAACTAACATTCTAATATGTTTGTTATTCACTCCCTAATTTTCACTTATAAATTCAACTATAAATTTAGCTATAATATTTTGCTGCTCGTCTCTTGTTATTGTAGCTGTGTTGTCACCCTTTTGGAATCCATACCAACCATTCTGTGAATGATTACCTCCCTTAATAGCAATCCATTTTGTACTTTTAGGCAATAGTTTTTTAGAATCATCAATCTTATGCTTTCCAACAAATCCATCTTTAGTCCCATACATTGACAAAACTTTTATATCACTTGATGACAGATTGCTACTTTTCTGTGGATATGATGCTAAAAGTATTAAGCCATTAATTTGGTCTTGGTTTTTGTATGCAAATTGTGCAGCCATAACCCCACCAAGTGAATGACCAGCAATATACCACTGCTTAATTTGTGGATATTTTTCTATTACCTTTTCAGCCTTATTAGGAGAAAGTACAGCAAGCTTCAATGGCATTGGTACAATTACAACTTTAAACCCAGACTCCGCTAATTTTACAGCTAAAGGTGCATAAGCCTGAGGTGCAACCTTCCCACCCGGATAAATAATTAGACCTTTCGTAATTATTTTGTTTTTAGCGGTATATTCAATCCAAGGCGAACCTTTATATTCAACCTTATCATTTGAGTGCAGCATAATTTGGGCTTCCGGCATAGCTCTATAATAATCATTTGTATATGCTACAATTACTATTATAATTATTATGGGAATAAGTAATAAAAAATATTTCCACTTTTTTTCAATAAACAATTTCAACTTATATCACCCCTCGATGTACTATTATTTATATCTATCTTTTCCATAGTATTCACTACTTCAAGTTATGTAACCGTAATTCTATAATCTTATATATCATCCTATATTTTGATCAGTAAATCAAGCAATTATTAAAAATAATTTCTCCTTTTGAATATATAATTCTCTTTGGTTGAATACTTTATATAATGAATAGAATCTTAAATAATAATATAAAAAAGAAGGGTGATTGAATAATGTCACAAGAAAGAGGAATAAAAGTCCTAAAAACTTTTACTGTGCTTAGTTTTATTCTCATGGTTACTGTTAATGCATTAGCAAATATTTTACCAATTAACGGTATAACAACTGGTGGAGTTTCTGATTCATATCCTAATCTATTTGCACCTGCTGGCGTTACATTTGTAATATGGGGAATAATATACTTGTTACTTGCTGGATTCGTAGTTTATCAACTGGGGCTTTTTAAAGGAACTAATACTAAAGATATTGTTAAGCTTATTGGCGGCTATTTTATTATATCTTCACTAACAAATACTGCATGGATATTTAGCTGGCAGTATAAAATTATTCCACTTTCCATGATTTTAATGATAATACTACTTGTTTGCTTAATTAAAATCAATGGCAAACTAAATTCCATAGAATTAACTTCAAAGGAAAAATTAATTGTAAAACTTCCTTTTAGCGTTTATTTCGGTTGGATTACTGTAGCAACGATAGCTAATGTAGCCGCACTACTTGTTAGTTTAGGGTGGAACCCTGGGGGCTTATCTGAGCAGATCTTAACAATAGTTATTCTATTAGTTGGTCTTATTATTGGCATGGCTACAACATTAAAAAATAAGGATATTCCGTATGGTATAGTTATATTTTGGGCTTATTTAGGTATACTCATCAAACATGTTTCCTCAAGTGGTTTTGCAGGTCAATATTATGGAATTATCACTACACTAATCATTTCATTAGTTATTATTTTCATATGCCTATTATATGTTGCAAAAGAAAGAAAAAATATAATTTAATCTAGATATGTTTTAAGGGATTCCCATTATAATTTGGGAATCCCTTTTATTTTATTGTGATTATTTTTATATCTTTTTTAGAACATGTTAATTCCATTGACTTTTACATTTAAGCATTTATTAAACTTTTGCATTTGCAACTGATTCTTGATTGTTTATTTTAGTAGTTCCACATAAATTTTTAGGTAAAGTTAAAGTAATTAAAGCCGCTGTTATTAATGAACATACTAGAAAGTATATTGCAAAATCATAGTTGTATTTTTGAATAAACCAACCTACTATATATGGTCCTAAAAAACCACCTAAATTCCCTAAAGCATTTATAATACCACGAGAAGCCGCTGCCATATCACCACTAAATAAAGTTGGTGGTATTGTCCAGAACACTCCTGCTGCTGCCTGTAGAAACACTCCACAACCAACCAAAAATGCAAACGAAACCCACATATGTTGTTTAAATAGAACAGATAAATATAAACATAAAGCAAAACTTAATATAGGTATAATTATATATTTTTTTCTATTTTTACTTTTATCTGAGAGATTAGCAAATACATACAATCCGATTATAGTTCCTATATATGGAAATATAGATAAAATACCAACCATAGCCATTCCTGAATTAGTTAGATTTTTAAGAGTTGTAGGCAACCATAATGAAAATCCATATATTCCAGTTTGATAAAATAGATTTAATAGTACAAGCTTCCACATATTTTTGCTTTGGAATACATCTTTAAACCCGACTTTTTCTGATATTTTTCCTTTTACACTTTCTTGTTGTTCTAGCATTTTGTGATTTATATAATCTTTTTCTTCTTTTGAAATCCATTTAGCATCATCTGGTCTATCACTTATCATTGGAAGCCATACAAACAATACCGATAAGGATAATATTCCTTCTATTATAAAAACATATCTCCAACTATAGCTAGCTAAAATAAATCCAGAAAGTGGTCCTGTTATAATAGATGCTATTGGTACATTCATTATACAAAGAGCATTTGCCCTTCCAATTTCCTCATTAGGAAACCAATGACTTAGCATTGTAAGCAAACATGGTAAAACACAGCCTTCTGAAACTCCTAATAAAAAACGTATTATAAGTAATTGATTTACATTATGAACAAACCCACCAAGCGTGGCTATAATACCCCATACTATAACTACATAAGTTATAAGTTTCCTACCACTCTTACGTTCTGCAAGTAATCCTCCTGGAACTTGAAGAAAAAGAAATCCTATAAAAAATATACCTGCAGCAAGTCCTGATATACTTGCAGTCATTCCAAGCTCTTTGCTCATTCCTCCTGCTATCGCAAAACTTATATTAGTACGATCCATAAAACCTACAATATAAACAATAATGATTGGTGGAATAATACGAAACCAACGCTGGCATGGAATATTTGAAAGTGTTTTTGTATTTTGACTCATATCTACATCCCCTTTTTTTTAATAAATAAAAGTATCCCCTGTAAAAAGTATGATTAAATTTGTAGGTTTGATTATTAAACCGATTTCATTTTACATAAATCAATAAAATAATATATCTTTTTACTATATCAATACTACTTTTACCTTTACAACAACTTTTCTCACAATCATAGATTTTTCTAACATTACTCCTGGTCTATGCACATCGCTAGGAAAGAAAATGCAATAACATCCTGGCGTAGCTTCTATAAATCCTTCATTTTCAACTTCCTTATAAAATATTAAATCTCTATTGTCTATTCTCTCATCAACTTCATATTTACCCATATCAGGAGTAAATCCCAATCTTTCTTTTCCAGAAGCAATGAACTGAACATCTATATACTTTTCATGCACCTCTGGTCTTTTCTTTTCAATTGGTTCTGTCTGTACATCAAATACCTGTGCGTAAATATCCTTTCCCTGAATATCATAAGCTCCTACTTCCATAGTCGTAAAATCGTTTTCTTTTAGATATTTAATAGCCGTTTGAATAGCTACTGGATACTTCGTAACATCATCCTTTGAATAAATAGATGAAAATATCATATTAAACCTCCCATTTTTTTAATTGTTTAAATATTAATTACATAATTTTTTAGTTGTTTCGTTGCTCCATAGCGTGAACCATATTCACTATAAACACATGAGATGGAACCTCTACTCCATACTTTTTAGCAGCAGAAACCACTGAGCCACTTATTGTATCTACCTCCGTTAGTCGTCCATTATTTAAGTCTGTATAAATAGACGTACATCCATTAGGAGAATCCTCTGATGCTTTCTTAACCTTTGCTAGCACTGTTTTTTCATCAAATACAAGTCCCATTGCCTTCGATACTACAATTGCTTCTTTTACTAATTGCTTTGTCAAATTCCATGCACTTTTATTTGCAGCAATAAATCCCATCTTAACTTGCAATACACCCGTAACTGCACTAAGTGATACATTGGTGAATAACTTATCCCATATTAATTTTTGAATATTGCCCTGAACTATTGTTTCAAACCCACATTCGTCAAAACATTTTTTTAATGCATTAAGCATGTCATTTTTGTCATCAGCAAGCATACCTATATTCGTTCTTCCAGTTCCACCATGTCTAACATGTCCTAGTTTAATAATTGCTCCATTATCCTCTGTTGTACCAATAATAATACGTTCAATTGGTACTACTTCTGATAAAATATCCTCATGACCTGCTCCATTTTGAAGTGTCATAACATAAGTGTTACTATCAATTATTCCTTTATTTTCTTGTAGTGCTACCCTTGAATATAAGGATTTAACAAATAAAATAATTAAATCCACTTTTCCAATTCCGTCAGTTGATTTAACTGCTTTTGGCCTATATAATACATCTGAGCCATTTTCCTCAAGTTTTAATCCGTCTTTATTTATTGTATCTACAAGCTCTTGATTATTATCTACCAAATAAACTTCATTATGTTTTGATAAATAACCACCATAGATTGACCCCATAGCCCCTGCACCGATTATCGCTATTTTCATATTTGCACCCTCTCTTTATTTAGGATAGTGTTAACACTATCTTATTTAGAAAATTCTATTAACCCTTCAATTGCATATGCACGAATTGGACATGAATCCAAACCAATAATCGGTAGTGGAGAATATGACATAAAGAATGTATCTACAGATAATTCTTCCAGATTCTTTAACACTTCTAAAAATACAACATTTACTTCCATCAATACATCATGAAAAGCTTTTACATCTTCATTATTGCTTTCAATTGATACACCGTCGCCAAAACCAACACATTTTACTCCTTTTTCTTTCAACCACTGAGCAGTCTCGCGGCAAATAAATAGTCTTTTGTCATCTTCTGTATTTGATGCTGGTGTAAATGGAGCAAGTTTCATAGGTGAATCTAAGATTACTATATCGCCTTTTTTAATTCTATCACCGCAAGCCTTTTCTAAATCAATGCTTTTAATTTTTTCATTAGGTTTCATATGTGTGATGTTAACGTAAATCGCTCTTCCCATAAATGTAGTAATTGGAAGTGACTCTACATCTGACCAATTATCATTGTGATGATATGGGCACTCGACATGAGTTCCTAAATGACTAGTTAAATCCATAATTGTATGAAAATCTGGGATTGGTCCACCTGTGTTAAATCTAGTAAGTCCACATCTTCTACTTTCTGTTTTAGGATCTAACACCTTTGTTAAATCGATTACTTTTAAGTCTCCCATTTTATATGAGTTCATAATATTTCCTCCTTAAAATTTAATTTTTAATACTATTTATTTTCTTATTTCCAGTATACCGGTATACCTGTACACTGTCAAGCGTTTTTTATTGACCTTAAATATTTTTTAGTATATGATAGTAACATAGGGGAGTGCAGACTATGGCTAATTTAAATATTGATACAAAAAGTTCATTACAAGCTCAGACTTATAACTATGTGAAAGATCAAATTCTCACAAAGAAACTTAATACTAATGTCCTATACTCGGAAACAAAACTAGCGGCAGAATTAGGTATTTCAAGAACTCCTATGAGAGAGTCTCTTCAATGCCTTAGCCAAGATGGATATATTACAATTATTCCAAGCAAGGGATTTATGATAAGACAACTCAATGAAAAGGATATGTTAGAATCAATTCAAATTAGATGTGCAATAGAAGGATTTTGTACTCATGTAATTGCAGGTGAAATAGAAAGTAAAAAAGGCCAGCAATTAATAAAAGCCCTGAGTAAGTTATTAGAACGTATGAAAAAAACAAAAGATTCTAATGACTCTCATAAATCTTTTATGGATTATGACCACAAGTTTCATCTTTTATTAATTAATTATGTAGACAATAGTGAATTTAGTAAAACATTTCAAAGGCTTATGTATTTAATCCAATTAACAACATCAACTGCTCTCTCTCTTACTGGTCGTATTGACAGTACTTTGGATGAGCATGAACAATTTTTCCATTATCTTAAACAAGGCGACGGAGATATTGCATATAATATATTAGTTAAGCATCTAATGATGCCACTAAATATGCATATTATAGATTAGAAATAGACATTACAATTAAAAGGACGACTAATCATTATTTGATTAGTCGTCCTTTCTCACCACAATGAGTACATTTATCTAGTAAATACGAATTCCGCGTCCGAAGATAGATATTTGTTATAACTATACCCCTCTTCGTTAAATTCTTTTAAATCACCCGGTAAACTAATACTATTTTCAATTATAAACCGGCTCATTAATCCTCTTGCCCGTTTTGTGTAAATAGTTATAACTTTATTATTTCCATTTTTATAATCTTTAAACACAGGTGTTATCGCATTTACATTGATTTTGCTCATATCTATTACCGAGGAATATTCCTTTGATGCTAAATTTATAAGTATGTTATCATTTTGTGTCTTTAATTCCTTTTTAATATAAGCAGTAATCTTATTTCCCCAAAAATTATATAAGTTATTACCTCGTTTATTTTTAAGCTTTATTCCCATCTCTAACCTATAAGGTTGTATTAAATCAAGTGGCCTAAGTGCACCATATAATCCGGATAATATTATTAAATGCTTATTAGCAAAAGATAGCTGTTGCTGATTTAAATCACCTCCATTTAATCCCTTAAATGCTGCACCATCATATGCAAGTAATGCTTGTTTACCATTTGATAAATCATGTTCTTTTTCCCATGTAATATGCCTCATAAAATTTTGCTCTGCAAGTTTACTATTTATTTTCATTAACCCTTCCAAATCTTCCGGGGGATATTTTATAAGCTCCTTAATTAAGCTACTTGCTTCCTTGATAAATATAGGCTTAGTAAATAAACTAGTATTAACTGTCTTGTCCATTTTTAAATTTTTCGCTGGTGATAATATTGTAATCATTCGTACCTCACCCCAAGATAATTATACCATAGGTTTAACATTTACTTTTTATTTAGGCTAATTATCAATTTTATATTTTTTATTTCTAAGTAATTTAATAAAAAAATCCAAAGCGACAATCAAAATAACTTTATATGTTAATAATTTTCAAAATCGTGTTACTATATGATTTATACTTTAAACCGATATCCAGCACCCCATACAGTTTGAATATGTATGGGGTTAGATGGATCTTTTTCAATTTTTTCTCTTAACCGATTAATATGAACTGCAACAGTCTTACTGTCTCCATATGCATCCATTCCCCAAATTTTTTCATATAATATTTCTTTGTTAAAAACAACATCTGCATTTGTCACAAGAAATAAGAGCAATTCATACTCTTTATTCTTAAACTCAATCTCATGATCATCTACATATACACGATGTGCTTTGGAATTAATTCTCACATTACCAACTTGTATTTCTTCAGCTAAGAATACATTACCTCTTAATCGTTCATATTGTGCTAAATTTGCTTTTACTCTTGCAACAAGCTCAGTAGGAGAAAAAGGTTTTGAAATATAGTCATCAGCACCTAATCCCAAACCTCTTATTTTATCTATATCTTCAATTCTTGCAGTTACCATTATTATTGGAATATCAATTATTCCTCGTATTTTCTTACAAATTTCATATCCATTTATGTTGGGCAGCATCAAATCAAGTAAAATTAAATCATATTCTCCTGAGGATGCATATTTTAAACCTTTTATTCCATCTGCTACAATAAAGGTTTCAAACCCATTTATCTCTAAAAAATCTCTTTCAATCTCTGCAATAGATTTATCGTCTTCAATAATCAGAATTTTTTTAAGCATTGTTACCTCCTGTATATTTTGGGAGCATCATAATAATAGCAAGTCCACCTTCTGGTATATTCTCTGCTCGTATTGATCCACCTAACTTTTCTATGATTTTTGCTGTTATAGAAAGTCCTAATCCACTACCTTTACTAGGATTACTTCTAGAAGGATCTGTTCGATAAAAAATATCAAATAATTTTTCAAGTGCTTCCTCAGGGACACCCGATCCATTATCTTCTAATTTAATTTCCACATTATTATCGTCTGCCTCACATAGAATTCTCATTTGGCATTGCTCTATATTTTTATATTTAACACTATTTTCTAAAATATTAATTACAGCATTACGTAGCTGCACAATATCTGCTTGAACATAAATGTCTTTAACATTTTGTATAAGTGTAATAATGAGTCCCTTTTTCTTATATTCCTCTTTAAGATTAACTATCATATTAGACAATTCTTTACCAATGTCTGCTTTCTCCAGATAAAGAGGGAATTCTCCAATATCTAATTTAGAAAACAAAAACAATTGACTTACGATATGTTCCAAATCAACAGTCTTATTCTTTATGGTATCTAAGTAACGTTTCTGAATTTCAGGAGTAGATGCCACTCCTGTATCAAGTCCCTCAACATAGGCTTTTATAGATGTTAATGGAGTTCGTAGATCATGGGAAATTCCAGCAATTAATTCTTTACGATTAGCTTCATCCTTTTGCCTTGCATTTACAGAATCTAAAAGTCGCTGAGCCATTTCGTTAAAATCAGAACATATACCTTCAAATTCATCTTTTTCATTATACTCTATATTATAATCTAAATTACCATCACGAATTTGGCGCACTCCATATACTAAAGTATCTAACGGTACTATAATACTCTTAAATACAAAACGTGTTAAAAATCTATTTGTTAGCAATATAATAGCGATAATAAGCAAACTCATTATTACTACTAAGTTAAACACTACCTTATCATATGCTCCACCATCTTGCTTATTACGCGAGCTGAAATTAGTATCCTCTAAAATTATACTGTATTTACCTACGTTTTCCTTATAGATAGCTATATTATCCATAAAAAACGTATGACTACCATTTTGTGAAATAGCAGCATCCCAAATGGGAGTACTTTTAATAGTCGATAACGGATATACCAATTTCTTACCTTCATAAATGAATAATGAAATTTTCTTATCTCTATGTTTTTCATTAAAGCTGTCTAAATCCACCTTCATTTGATTAATGTTAATACTGCGCGACCAATTATGTATAAGCATGTCTGTTTTTTGTTTTGAATCATAAAATGATTTCTCGTTTTGATCATGAGTTCCCATTATCTCCATAACTGCAAACATTGTACCCCCTACCATTATAAGACCTATAATTGCAGGTATGACAATCATTAGAAAATTAGAAATAAATAAGCGTTTTTTTATTGTCAAATAATTCACCTCGCTCCATTTATTATACTATAAATAAACTAACGTTTTCATATCGTTTTGTTAATTTATATTTGAAATTGTTTCGCCTTAAAAACAATATTTCTTGATAAACTCACATTAAAATCAAAAACATTAGAGCAAACCATAGAAGTAATTTCAACGCATTGTTTAATATCCAGTAAATAAGATGCCTCACCTTCCATGTAATCATCTAAAACATTTTCAATTGACGCTTTTATTAAAGCAAGGCTATTTAATCTATGACCTTTATCATTTAAAGGCTTATTAAGTTGCTCTCCTAAATTATCATAATTATCTAGTAGATATCTTTGAAGGTCTCGTTCATACTTTAAATGATATTGAATATTCCCAACTGCTCCTGATATATGAGCATTGCAGCAAAAGTCACATAGATAATGAACAACTATTCCTAATTGCATCGAATGATAACCATTAAATTTTTTAACTAAAAGGAGCTTTTCTATCTTTTCAAGAACATATCCTATAGATTTATTCATATAATGTGGATGTGTTATAACCTGCCAGCTTTGATCAATCATCACAAGTCCAAAATTAAACATAATTTTAGAAAATCCTTTAGGCATAATTATTATATTATTCTTAAATGCTAACTCCGCTATCTTAACATGAGTTTTTACCTTCACGATTACACGCTCCCATCTAATTAGATTATTATTCTTATAAATTTCTTTTAATATTTTTATTTTACTAAAATCATATTTTTATTTTTCACCCAATGTTTCTTATCTTACTATAAACACAGTATAAAACAAAAATGTAAACTATAAATAAATCATTGTTAAACTATTTATAAACTAGAAATTAGAGGGAGTAAGGTGGGTAACATTAGTTTTTGTCACCACTTGTAAATGCCGCAGATGAGTTTGGTGTGGCGGCAAACTATTTGAATTTGTATATGAAAAGCTTAATACTAATCTTCTTTGTATAATGATTTAAGCCCTAATTTTATTGCTATTTTCTTTTCAACTATTCCATATAAATTTTCTACCTTACTTCTTAATTTTAAGTTATAAATGTAGCTTGTTGTAAAAACAATTATATACGCTCCTATAATATCCATAGGATAGTGGTGTCCAACATACACTCTTGAAAAGCTTACGATTATTGATAATATTGTCATTATCATTCCTAGTATTCTATTGTATTTTTTTAAACCTAAAGCTATACTCATTGTTCCAGTAGCATGATTACTTGGGAAGGACGAGGCTGTATCGTGAGGCAATAATAAATTCACCTTATTATGAACAAAAGGTCTGTCCACATAAAACATACTTCTAATGATTAAATTTATGATTAAATTTATACCTGTTATAACAACTGTACTAACAGCTATTTTTCTATATTCGGATTTCTTTTGTTTTATCCCTAAAATAAATGCTATTACAACAACTGCCATAAATATATAAGGTACATATTGAGAAAAGAAAATCATTGTATTATCTAAAATCACGTTTTTATTTGCTAAATTATTTATTATTCTAAAAAATTTCATATTCATTTTTACTATCTCCTCCATACCATCTACTAAATAATAAACCACTCTCATTATAGATATTTAAGATTAAATTTACATTAAAAAATTCTTAAAATAATATTAAAAGTAAAAAAGCTATACTCATAGCAAGAGTACAGCTTTTTTACTTTTAATATTATTCTATTTATATTCCAATTACTTTCTATTCATTATTTAATATTATTAAATCCTTTAGTTCTATTTGTATTATTACTCCATCTCATCTGTAAGCTTTATTATTTCGTCAATTATATTTCCTATATACTCTATAGTATCTAATAGCGGTTTGTCAGTTGTTATATCTACTCCTGCCATTTTAGCAAGTTCTATTGGCGATTTAGTGCCTCCTGCTTTTAATACTTTTCTCCAGTCATCTACAGCCGGCCTTCCTTCTTTTAAAATTCTGTTACTTACCTGCGTAGCTATTGTAAGTCCAGCACTATATGTGTATGGATAAAGTCCCATATAATAATGTGGCTGTCTCATCCATGTAAGTTCTGCACCATCAACAATTTTCACAGAATCTCCCCAGAATTTTTTAAGAACACCTTTCTTTATTTCATTAAGGTTTGTAGCTTGCACACTTCCACCTGCATCTATTGTTTTATAAACTTCTCTTTGATAAGCTGCTTCTAATAAATGCGTTACAAAGTTATGGTAATAAGTACGGCTAATCATAGAAGATAAAACCCATCTCTTAAATCTAGGTTCATCATTTGTTTTCATAAGATAATTTGACATAAGCATCTCATTCATAGTAGATGGTGCTTCTATAAAATATAATGAGGGCTGAGCATTATAAATATTTTGATTTTTGTTAATTAACGTAAAATGACCTGCATGGCCTAATTCATGAGCAAGTACAAATGCTTCTTTCATTTTCTCGGTCCAAGATAATAAAATTAGAGGATGACTACCATAAGGAGTAGCACAAAAACCACCTGTTGATTTTCCTTTGTTTTGAACAAAGTCAATCCATTTTTCATCATAAGCTTTTTTTACCATCTCTACATAATCTTCACCTAAAACTGATAATGCTCCCTCAACATATTTCTTTGATTCCTCCACAGATATGGTTGGCTCATAGGTTGGATCAACTTCAAGCTTTAAATCTGCAAAGGTCATTTCATCAAGCTTGTGAATTTTTTGGAGCAGTTTCGCATATTTTCTCATATGTGGTGCTAACTTTTCCATAATTATATCTATTTGTCTATCATATAATTCCCTCTCTACCTCTTGAGGAAACAATAAACTATCTATAACAGAATCAAATCCTCTAAGAGTTGCTATTGTTTTTTCCTTTTGTACCTGCGTTTGATAAAGTGCTGCTACTGTATGTTTATATTCTCCGAGTTTTAAGGAAAACGCTTTAAAAGCGGCTCTTCTAATTTTAGTATCAGTCTCATATTCCCATTCATCTTCAAAAAGTACGTAACTAAGAGGATATTCGATTCCATCTACAATAAAATTTTCAAAATCCATATCACTTAATTTAGTTGTCTCATATGTTGAATAAGAAGAATCTAATGTTCCAGACAAAGCAGATAATGCCTTTTCAACTTCTGGATGTAATGAATGTTTCTTAAATCTTTTTATCTCACTTAAATAATGGGCATTTTCTTTTGACTTTTCAATTGCTTCATCTATTATTTTATCATCTAGCTCATTAATTTCGCTTTCTACAAAACTTAATCTGCTCTCTAAATCAGCTAATACGTTAATAGATTTTATATATCTAGTTTGGTTTTCTTCATTAGATTGATCTGTAGAAACTTGAAGACTTGCATAATTCTCTATAAGATCTTCACCCTCCATAACAACCCTCATTTTATCTAAACAGTCATTTATAATACTAGCGTTGTTCAACTTTCGTTTATAGTTTTTTTCTATTGCTAGAGTAAGTTCTTCTAACCCTTTCAACGCTAAATCATACTGCTTCTCTGATTGGAATAGTGAAGATAAATCCCAAGTAAGTGACTTATCTACATCCTTTCTTTCTTTTAAAGCCGTTTTCATAATTTATTCTCCTTTATAAAACAGAATAGATGTAAAAAATAAAAGTCTTGAATTAATTCAGGACTTTCATTTTTATTATATATCAATTGAAGTTCAAATATTACTTTTTAAAACATGATTTTCATTTTATAATATTGTTAGATTCCTTTTAATTATAAATAATATCTTTTATAATATCAAGCAAATCTCCTTTTTCTAGACCTTCAATATTATTTATTGATTTAATGTCCTTTATCAATTTTTTTCTTAAATTTTCATCAGCTTTGTCAGCTTTATAAGTCTTATAAGCTTTATCGATCCCATAAGTTTTTTCGATTTTATCAGTTTTATTAATTTTATTAACTTCATTTATATAGAATTCCTCTCCACTTTCAACAATTCTTGCACTGTAGCCCTTAGAATCCAATAACTGTTTAAAACTATCCTGTGCTTCTTTATCTCCATGAACAAGCAGAATTTCCTTTGGTTTATCAATAAATTCCTCTATCCAGTTAAATAATCCATTTCTATCAGCGTGTCCAGATAATCCCTCTAGGTTATAGATATGAGCTTTAACCGCAATTTGTTCTCCAAATATTTTAACCGTTTTTGCCCCACCTACTATATTTCGTCCCAACGTCCCTTCTGCTTGATATCCTACAAAAACAATTGATGATTCTTCTCTCCACAAATTATATTTAAGATGATGTTTTATTCTACCTGCATCACACATACCACTTGCAGATATAACTATCACATTACTCTTTATTTTATTTATCTCCATTGAATCATTCGAGGAAACCGAGAATCTCAAACCATCAAATCTAAAAGGATACTCTCCCTTCATTACAAGTTCTTTAGCTTCAGTGTCATAATCTTCATTATGACTCTCAAATACCTTTGTTGCTTGAATAGCCAACGGACTGTCAATATAAACTTTAACATCCTTCAATTCTTCATTTTCTACATACTTATTTAATTCATATAATATCTCCTGAGTCCTCCCCACTGCAAATGAAGGTATAATGACATTTCCCCCTCTTGCAAAGGTCTCCTTAATTATTTTTAATAACTCTTTTAAATCTTCCTGAATCTCAGGATGAACTCTATTACCGTATGTGGTCTCAATTATCAAGTAATCAGTATGCTTAATAATGGTTGAATCTTTTAAAATTGGCTTATTTATATTACCCAAGTCACCACTGTACACAAGTTTTACTTCTTCTTGATCCTTTTCAGTCATATATAATTCAACAATTGCCGAACCTAAAAGATGCCCTGCATCTCTAAATCTTATTTTTAACCCATCAAAAATATCTATCATCTCATCATATGGAAATGCTCTAAAAAGTGAAAGAGAAAGTTCTGCCAATTTAACTGTATATAATGGTTCTAAAGTTTTTAATCCCTGACGTTTTCTTTTTTTATTTTTCCACTCCACCTCAGATTCATGAATATGACCACTGTCAGGAAGCATAATACTGCATAAATCCATTGTCGCCTGAGTTGATAAAATTTCTCCCTTAAATCCCATCTTATAAAGTAGTGGTATTCTTCCACTATGATCTATATGGGCATGTGATAAAATCACATAATCTACATCTCTAGGATTAAAATCAAATTCCTCATTTGCAAATACCTTTTCACCTTTGCCCTGATATAAACCACAATCAAGCAAAACCGTCTTTCCATTTATCTGTAAAATATGGCATGAACCTGTAACAGTTTTTGCTGCTCCATAGAATTGAATTTTCATAATAATCCTCCTCTTCATCATGTGAATAATTACCTAATGTACTGTTAACAGTCTTAAATTTGTTTTTCATTGAATAAGATTACCCCATCATTATACTGGTCTTTTCAAAATATTCGGACTTTTGTTTCTATTATATCAGATATCTAATAATATACATAGCTTGTCTTTGATTCTACAATTTATATACTATTATTTATTTTCTAGCTTTTCAAAAGTGTCCCTACTACAACAAATGCCACAACTACATTTAGTATCACCAAATTTTAGTGAATAAGCTTGTGAAAGTTCAACATTTGATTTTATTACTTCTTTTGTGAACTCCTCATTACTTTGTGATACCATTCCTAAAGCATTAGCTTTTTCTTGAGTATTTATTATAACTCCAGCAGGAACATACCTATTAGCTGAGATTCGCACTCCATCTGTAACAATCGCTCCCAAATCAATGTAACAACCTTCTTCTACAATAGAATTAAAAACAATAACGTTAAATCCAATAAAAGTTCTATCTCCAATAATACATGGACCATGTATTATTGCTCCGTGAGCAATACTAACTTCATTTCCTATATAAATAGAATACCCTTTATTATCAACAGTAAATTTCATATTTTTTAACCCATGTAATATTACTCCATCTTGAATATTAGTTTTATATCCAATATAAAATGGTGTACCTTCATCAGCTCTAAGTGCTACATTACACGCAATAAATACTTCTTTGCAAATTTTAACATCACCTATAATACTAGAGAAAGGACCTACAACCACAGTTTTATCAATGCTCGGATATACACTTATAGGATTAAAAGATGTAGGTGAATTGCTGCTAACAAAACATGGATATACATTAGTTGGGCCTACATCTTCATGTCTATTAATTTTATGTTTATGCATAATCTATCTCCTTAATATTTGATGTTATATTATACGTCTTATTTATAATACTTGTGAGAATATAATTTATATTTCCTTATTTAGCAAATCAGGTATTATAATAACTAATAGTAATGGGAATGCTATCAGTGTGATTTTGAATTTATATAAAAAGGTAAACAGGAGGTATAAGCTTGTATGAAAAAAAATATCCGTGTTTTATTAATTATTATTATATTTGTTTTACTACCTGGTTTTAAAAAAGTATCAGCCATTAAAAGTACGATTTCAGATAACCCAAGTAGCACAGCACCTAAAGCTGACAATTCAAAGTTGACTAAGCCTACAACTACGATAGATGATTACTATCCTTTTGAAAAAAACATAAAATATATATACACTGGTTATGGCACCGAATATAATACTTCTTCCATCTATGTGGAATATTTAATAGGGAACCGAGAACAAATTATAGTTAACAATGGTGATACAGAATCAATAAAAGTGCTCGAAAATAAAGATGGAGAATTAAGACTTATATCTTCAAAAAACGAGATTTATTATAGGGAAAATTTTACTTCGCAAGTTAGTAATAGCCCTGAAATTTTATTAAAACAACCACTTACTAAAGGTAATTTTTGGACATTGAAAGATGGTAGCAAACGAAGTATAACCAATGTTAATGCCACTATAAAAACTCCATTAGCTAGTTATAAATGTATAGAGGTTACAACTGTAAGAAAGAAAAATACAACCAAAGATTATTATGCAGCCAATGTTGGATTAATTAAGACCTTATACGCAAATAATGGTGAAGTAAGTTCTTCACTAAATAAGATAGACAAATCATTACCATTTGTTCAAACAGTTAAATTCTATTATCCAAAATGCAAACAATAGTATGGATTATGTTACAGACAAAAAACTATTTTTTCATACAAATGATATAACAAAAAAACTATTTGAAAATTATTTGAAAGAATCTCCAAATAAGAATTTAGGAAAATTAATTAGTACTAATACAAGAATAAGGAGTCTTTATTTAAATAAAGATAGTATGGTATACGTGGACTTTTCAAAAGAATTCACGCAAGAAATGAATACTAGCAGTACTTACGAAAGTCAGATACTTCAATGCATTACTAATACATTGGGTGATTATTATATGGTGAAAAAAGTTTATATCACCGTGGATGGTAAACCTTATAGTTCTAGTCATATTTTAATGAAAAAAGGTGAACCTTTTATTGTAGATTACAAAAATACAATAGTACTTACACAATAACATATCATCTAGTTTGAAATTAATGATAATATTTTCTTAAAACCCAGAGTAATAAAAATAAAATAATTATAAAAACAGTCATATTGCCTTAACATGACTGTTTTTAACATGTAAAATAATAATATTAGTTAATGAAATAACTAATAGTTTAAATTATTAAGATCTAAATATTACACTTTCTTTATTAAACATATGTCTTGCAAATATAATAGCCGCTATTGTATAAATTATAGCCCATCCTATCGTTATTCCTATATGACCATAATTGTAAATTCCACTTGTAAGTTCCTTAACCACTGAACTTACACTAAGTAGCGGTATGTTGAAATAAAGAAAAGGTATGTTTTTAGCATCCATATACATAGTTCCATAAGCAGCAAATATAGGAACAATTGAAAATGGTGTCAAATAAGTTTGAGCTTCCTTAAAAGAACGAGCATATATACTTACAGCTAGTTCAAGCGCACCGAAAAACATTGTTGTTATTATTGTTATTACTCCAATAAGTGCAATTGCTTTATAACTTAGCCCAATTGCCGTACTTCCATTTCCAAACATCCCACCAGGAATTTTCATTGAGACTATCAGTCCAATCATCGAACATACTGATACTATAAAACCCATTATTGTTATTGCATAGAGTTTTCCTGTTAATATATAATGTCTTCCAGCTTTGGTAGTTAAAAGTGGTTCAAGTGTTCCACGTTCCTTCTCACCCGCTCCTAAATCTGTTGCTGCTGCAATAGTCCCCGTTGCACTATAAAGAAGCACAAATATAGGAATAAGCATTCCGAGTATTATCTGTCCCTCTGCATTTTCTTCCTTTTGAAAACTTGTTTTAGCAACTGTTATTGGTGTCAATATCTTTATATCAATATTCCTTTTTGTTAACCTACTTCCCACTATTTCTTTACTTAATTCATCTATTATAACAGTTACCTTACTAAGCGCAATTGATGATTTTTGACTTGTATTATCGTAAAAAATCTTTATACCAGAATTATTATCTTTTGAAATAGATGCATCAAAATCCTTTGGTATTTCCACAAACAGTAGTGCCTTTCCAGCCTTTACTGCTCCTTGTCCATCAGTGCCACTTATAAATTTTATAGATTTGTCTTTTTTTAATATTTTACCTAGGCTACTATTACCCTTATCGGACATTACAATCTTAGTATTTTGATTAACATCATCCTGTGCGCTATTCATAGTTTTCCCCATAATAAAACTAAGTACTGGCATTAACAAAAGAGGAATAAGCAAACTTACTATTATTGTCTTTTTATCTCTAAGCATGTCCTTAAGTTCTTTTAGTAATATTACACTAACTAATTTATTCATGACTACCCCCTATAAGTTTCACAAAAATATCTTCCATATCTTCATTATTATATTTACTTTTAAGTGCACTTATTGTCCCTTGCTCCACAACTTTCCCCTTATGGATTATTACGACTCTATCACAAAGCTTTTCAACCTCTACCATGCTGTGACTTGAAAAAACTATAGCCTTACCTTCTGACTTACAGTTAAATATAAAATCTTGAATAAGTCTTGTGGCAGAAACATCAAGGCCAGTACTTGGTTCATCAAATAACATAACTGAAGGCTTATGTACAATGCTTCTTGCAATTGCTACCTTTTGTTTCATACCTCTTGAGAATTTACCTACCCTTTTATCTATAAATTCACTCATTTCAAGCTCGCACACAAGTTCTTCAATACTTTTTTTTGCATCAATCTCGCTCATACCATTCAATTGGGCAAAATACATTATATTTTCTCTTGCTGTAAGCCTGTCATATAGGCCTACCTCTCCACCAAATAAAATCCCAATTTCTCCTCGAATATTCTCAGGTTCTTTCACTAAATCATGCCCTGCAATTTTTCCTTCTCCCGCTGTTACCTTAAGCATAGTTGCAAGCATTCTCATTATAGTTGTTTTTCCGGCTCCATTTTCTCCAATAAGACCTAGTATTTCGCCCTTATTAACTTCAAACGAAACTCCATCCACCGCTGTAAAATTTTTAAATTTTTTAGTAAGGTTTTTTACCTCTAACAATTTAATTCCTCCCTCTGTAAAATATTGTAATTTAAAAATACTTATTATTTATCTATCATTGTCTAAACCTTAACCTATAAAAAGATACAATACAAGTCAAATATTCTTAAATGCCTCCTTTATGTCATAAACGGAAGAAATCGTAAATTTGGAATGCTTTTTTAATTACTAGATATTTTTTTCTCTAAACATTTTTCTGGGTCAATCTTTATTAAATTCCAATTCCCCTTAACATCTTTTTTATATTGTGCAATCTCTATATCAGTATCATTAGTTAATTGAAAAAATACGAACTTATAATCATTACCCTCTGTACCTTTGAAATATATATTCTTTACATACCCTTCTTGTTTTGTTGGATATCTTTCCTTTACAAGTTTACACCAATCCCCATATTTAATATCCACTACAAATTCAGCATTATGACTCCACCCATGATAAGGTGCACATAAAAAATCCTCTCCAAAAAATTGGGTATCAGAAATCTTGTACAAATTGCCTTCTTTTGATATTTCAATAAACGCATAATAATAAGCAAAATTAGAGATATTTTCTTCTGTGCCTTTCATAATTTCGATCTCAACAAAATATTTCATTGTATTTAAATTATTATTTAACTCAGGAACTTTTTTTAGTTTTATTAGATTTATGTGAAGAATATTTTCAAAAGATTTAAGGTACTCAGTATAATTCAACTTTCCTCTATATTCAGACGATAAAAAATTATATGCCACAGGATACGGTATTTGTGCGTATCCAAGTGTTCCGCAACCCGCACTTTTCCCTTCTATTGGATTCGCTGCTTGCCTTAATACGCTGAAATAATTAATTATTGTATCCTCTGGAGTTTTAAAAAGGTTACTTTGCAATATAATTTCAGAAGGCTTTTTATCGTAGAACTTATCAAAAAAATTAAAACCATTAAACCTATCATTAATAGATGGTAATTTTGATGGTCTAAAATATTTATCAAAGTCTTTCCCTTCACTATCACTAACTTGTTTATAAAACCGTCCTCCCATTGTTATCTCTATAGGAGTTCTATTTTGATGATATACAATAAAAATAACTAACGTTAATAATAAAACTGTTAATACCCCAATAATAATTTGAAGAACTTTATTCTTATTTAATTTTATAGATTTCATTTATTCCCTACCTTTTCAACATAATTCTTTTAAATATTATATTAAATAAAGTTTTATAATAGACTTCTCTAAATTACTCTTTTATGTCATAAACGAAAGAAACGACAAGAATAGTCGATTATATCTGTTTTTTATATTAACCTTTAACTTATACCAAAATAAAAAAATATTTCTATTATTTGTAATATGTTATAATATATAGGAAAAATGTAATTAACAATAGAAGGACAAACTATGTCTTATGAATTAATTAGGTATATAACTTTACTTGCAACGCAGAATAGATTGGTATAATACTAGTCAAAGTGTTGTTCACATGATTTATGCTATGGTTTAAACAGATAAATCACAATAATATTAGATAATGTTACACAACACTAATACTTTAGGGGGTACAAAATATGAAAAAAAAAATATATTATGTTATGGATACAATTTGCGGGTGGTGTTATGGGTTTAATGATGTGATTACTAAAATCCACGAAAAACATAAGGACAAATTTGATTTTGAAATAATACCCAGTGCTATGTGGGGAGATAATCTTGCTATAGTGGCAGACACTTTTTTTGGTGGATATATAAAAAATATCACTGTTTCAATAGAGGAATTAACTAGTGTATACTTTGGTGAAGCATATAAAAATGTATTAGACAACGGTGATAGAGTTCTAGATAGTTTGCCAGGAGCAAAGGCAATTGTTCTCTTTCAAAAATCAAATAAAGATATGGCATTTGATTTTTTACAACAAATTCAAAAAGCATTTTTTGTAAACGGCGAAGATCTGAATGATATTACTGTTTATACTAGAATTGCCGAAAGTTTTGGTATTTCTAAAGAAGAATTCGAAAAAAATTCACTTCACAATTATTGTATGAAGAAACTCTTAAATACTTTAAAAAAAGCAAACAATTGAAGGTAGACAGTTATCCAACAGTTATTCTTGAAAAAGGCCATAAAAGAAAAATCATATCTCTAGGCTATAGCAGCTTCGAAGCACTTGATACAATTCTAATGAGGGAATAAATTTTTACAAACCTATAGGAAGCCTGTAAAGGCCTCCTATTTGTATCTACTTATCAATTCTACAAACATCATAGTAAACATTATTTTATTAATCCTCTAGCTACATTTGTTATAAAATTTTGAACATTTGTAACCAATGTCTTAACTTCTAATGTTCCTCTGTCGGATAATTTATTAACAGAGAACTCTTGTATGTCAATAGAATATATATATACTGGCCTAACAACACCATCTTTTACAGTGTATGATGGAGTCATATTTCCTGCAGCTATCGTATGTAGTACTGATGATAAACATATGAGCATAGTTGCATTTCTAGTATGTTTCCTCATAGCATCTTGAGATTCATACACATTATCATAAACATCGGGCAATGTATATCTATCTCTTATACTGCTGGCAAGTACTACAGGAACATCATTTTCCTGGCAAGCTTTTAATATACCATCTTTAACTACCCCTGAATTTATTAATCCTTTGAGCGATCCTATTCTTCTGGCTTCATTTATAGTTGCAATATAGTTATAATGAGCAGTTGCACGTGACTCAAAAGTTTCCTGACCTGAAACTGTTTTGAACATTGCTTCTTCTAAATCATAGTAGCAAAGTTATTTCCAGATAAAACAGCTTGAGCATACCCATTTTCTACAATTGATGTAAATGCAGCTCTTGATTCGTGATCTAAAGCAATTGAGGGTCCTAAAACCCAAACTATTTTCCCCGCATGGTCCTTTTCATATTGCATAATCTTATATAATTCATCGTAATCTTTAGAAAATGCTGTTTCTCTTGATCTACCAGTTCTAAATGCAAAGGTATCAACATTTTCCTTGTGAGTAATAAAACCTTCAGTATACATATATATGCCTTCACTTCCATCTTCAGATCTTCCTAATACAACATTATCTCCAATTTTTAAATTTCTAAATTCCACAACATCTATACCCCCACTAGGAGTAACAATTGCAACACTATCCATACGACTTTCACTCGCGAGTATCCAATTGCCTTTTATTTTAAAATACTCAGGATATATTGATAATGCATGATAACCAATATGTGCAACCCCTTCTTTAATTACTTTTTTGATTTTACAATCTGGAGCATTAATAAAAAACTCATGTCCGAAATCTGGTGATGTAAACTTTGGCAGCTCAAATGCCATTTAAAATCTCCCCCTAACTGATATGTTAATTTATATTAGCATATCTTTAACATAAATTTTTTTGAACTTTTACTACAAAATCTTGAACATTAGTAACTATCGTTTTAATACCTATATATTCTCTAGCAACCGATACTTGATTAACTGCATATTCAGAAATGTCTACGCAGTAAAAATATATTGGTCTTACTTTTCCATTTACAACTTTATAAGATGAAGTCAAGTTTGCAGTCGCAACTGAGTGAAGAATAGTAGCAAGACAAATTATCACTGTAGCTTTATCTGTTTCTTTCTTCATAGCATCAAGTCCACAAGATACCTCATGATAAACCGGTGGAAGTGGCCCATCATCTCTTATAGACCCAACAAGTACTATAGGTATTTTCTTCTCCATGCAGGTTTTCATAAATCCATCTTTTATATTTCCTTCATCAAGTAATTCTTCTATAGAGCCTGCCCGTCTGGCCTCATTTATTAGATCTAAATGGTTATAATGACCCATTGGTACAGATTCTTGCGTATATATATTTTGACCAAGGGCTGTCCCTAATAACCCACCCTCTAAATCATGAGTTGCCATAGCATTCCCAGCCATAAGAGAATCAACATATCCATTGGAGCAAAGCGAGGATAGCGCTGCTCTAGTATCATAATCAAAAACAACAGCTGGTCCTAGAACCCAAACGATATATCCATTATTTTCTTTTTCATATTCTAGTAACTCATATAACTCCTTATAATCCCTTGAAAATGAGGATTCGACAGATCTACCTAATCCTACCTTAGGTAAATTATCAAATCCACTAGTATGCTTATATACACCCTCTCTTCCATCCGTGCATTTACCTAAAACAACTTTATCATGTGTTTTAAGATTTCTAAATTCCACAATTTCTACAGTATTGTTACCACGAACAACTGCAGTGCATTCGATGGATGTTTGAATTGGAAGCACCCACTCCCCTTTAATTTTAAAATATTCAGGAAATATAGAAGTTATTATAAAGCCAATCGGTGCAACTCCATCTTTCTTAACTTCCTCTACTTTAGCATCCGGTGCGCTCATAAAAAAACTCTGCGAAAAATCTGGCGATACAAACTTCGGTAATTGAAAACTCATGTAATTGTCCCCCCTTTATTGTAATTCATTTAAAATATCAATATGGTATATTATAAAATATATTTTTCCTTTAATTGTCTTTAATTTTCGAGTCATTTTTTTCGCTCAAATTTACTCCAATTAGATCTAATATAAATATAAACATTGGTATACCAAGTAGAAGACCCCAAGTTCCCATAAAATGTTCTGATATTATTAATGTTGTAAAAGTAAAAAATATCGGAAGATGTGTCGTATCAGACATAAGTTTTGGGTTTAAAACATAGCTTTCAACAGCATGAATTATAAAGATCATAATAAGTACAAAAACTACTTTAATTAATCCTCCTATTTTAAAAGCAATTAAACATAAGGGAATTAAAGAGAAAAATACTCCGGCCACAGGTACAAGACTTAAAATAAATATCATAAATGCAAGGGCTAACAATGCAGGAAAACCCATTATGGTAAGTCCTATAATTGATAATGTTGTATTTACAAAGGCTATCATTATTTGAGTTCTGATTACTTTACCAAAAGAATTCAAAAAATTATTACCAAAGTAACTTAAATAATTGTATGCTCTAGATACTTTACTATCTTTGAACTTATATAAAAATTTTAATACACTATCTTTCTCTAATACAAATACCAAACTCAATAGAAGTGCCATAAAAAAATTCAAACTCCATGCTCCAAAATCTGTTATAAAAACCATAATACTTTGGATTCCCGTTTTAGCATAACTTGCTATATTAATTTGATGAAATATTGGTGCTAAATACTTCATATTTCCTTTTGTATCTATGGCAAAATCAGTGAATTCCATTCTTTTTAAAATATGTAAACTTTGATAAATAGCAAGTGGTATATATTTCACTGCGAGCATCACTACAGTTATTGTCATAAACAAATATATAATTATAGTAATAATAGCTGGATTTACCTTTATAACTTTGTTGATTTGCTTAATTAATAAACTTTGTAGACTATTTGCTAAATAAGCAATCATAAAAGTTAATAAAATCAAATTTAAAATAGATCTTATTAAATAAGCGAATAATACCAGAGTTGCCAATAATAATATTTTCATTACTGAATCTCTTTGAACTAATTGTCTTATTGTGTGCATTTAAAATACTCCTTTATCCTCTTTTATTAGTTAACTGCCATATATTTTTAATAACTTCCCCTATATATCATACTATATATTTATAACATTAAAAGCAAATTAAGAATATCTTATCTATATTAATTTCAAAACTTCTTATACTTCTCCATATAATTCATATACATTATTAATAATTTTTATTTATATAATGTATTGTGCTAAGTATAAATATTGCCACATTTAAACATTAAATATAATTAAGCTCCGCATCAACTGATGCAGAGCTTAATTATGTTGCGTGCCTTTTTCTTAAATCTTAAATTTCTGTACTAATTGATTCAGCTTTTGTGCAAGCTGTTCCTGCATTTGTGATGTTTGTGACACTTGTGACATAGCCTTTGAAGTTTCTTCAATACTAATTTGAATATTTCCTGTATTTTCTGCAGAAAGCTGTGAATTTTGTGCAAGAGTTTGGGCTGCCGTACTAACTTCATTTATCGATGCTCCCACCTCTTCAGACATAGATGCAATTTCTTCTGACATTGCACTTATAAATTCACCATCTTTACCATATTGTTTTCCTGCCTCTGCATATTGTTCTAAAACTGGTGTAATATTTTCTATAATGAATTCAAGTAAATCATTGCTGTTTCCAGATAAATTTTCAAATGCATTTTGAACTTTAACTATAGTACTTTGAATAGTCTTAACAGTTTCAGATGATTGTTCTGCAAGTTTTCTCACTTCATCTGCAACTACTGAAAAGCCTTTTCCTTGCTCTCCTGCTTTTGCTGCTTCAATAGCTGCATTTAATGCAAGCAAATTAGTTTGTGAAGCAATGCTTGCAATCCCATCTGCCATAATTTTAATTTCATCTACAACTTTGCCATCTTCTATAGCTTTTAATATTTTCTTTTCTTTTTCTCCATAAATGCTCTTACTTTCTTCTAATGCATTATTAGCCTCTACCATAACATCTTTAGCTTTATCTTTGATTTTTGCTGCATTACTGCTACCTTCCATAGCCTTTGAAGATAATTCTTCCATACTTGAGTTAACCTCTTCAATGGATGCCGTTATTTCCTCTGATGTAGAACTAGATTCTTGAACCGCTTTATTTATTTTAACTGTTGATTGGTCTATAATTTCTATTTTAGATGCTATTTCCTCAGATGTAGCTGAAAGTTCTTCAGAGGATGCACTCATATCAGCCGAATTGCTCATTATTTCTTTTATTAATTCTTTAATGTTTTCCTGCGCAATATTTAATGCAATACCTGTTTGTCCAAACTCATCTTTCCTTGAAATGGTCATCGTACCTGAAAAATCACAACCAGATAATCGCCCTGCTAAATTTTTTATTTTATTCAATGGATACATTATACTTTTACTTAATATGTAAGCCATGAAAATTATAATTAAAAATGCTATAGTTGTATATACTATAATTGAACTCCTAGCTTTATTATACTGAGCTATATTAGCTAAGTTTGCTTTCTGCGCTGATTGATTATTTATAGCAATACATTTATTTAATTTTTCAAGCATTGAAGCTTTTAACACTACCATTTCTAAATTATTAATTTTAACTGCTTCCTTAAAATTATTAGCTTTCACAAGTTCAATAACCTTAGTTCTTACTTCCCTATATTTTACTGAATCATTTATAAAATCCCCATAAATCTTATCCTCTTCTTTTGATGTAGTCGCTAAGCTATCATATTCCTTTTCCCATTTATCAATTTCATTACTTAAATTTGCTGTAACTTCTATTTGTTTATCTAGTTTTGTTCTATCTCTTTCAAAAACAATTCTAAGCATATTCGCTGTACCATCATTTGAGATTGCTTTAATTTCTTCTAAGTCTTTAATAGACACTAAACTATCACTATATATAGACTTAGACCCTTTATTTATCTTTGATGAACTTATTATACCCTCCACTCCTATTAAAATTATAAAAATACAAATAACTGAAAATACTGATACAAGTTTTTTCTTTACACTTAAATTTGTAAAAAATTTCATTTTAACACGACCTTTCCATTTTCTAATTATAGTAATTAACCATATTTCAAACGAGAAAATAAAACACTCTTATGAAAACAAATACAAACTATACAATTTATTATAAATTATAGTAAATATCTAAATACGATAAACCCACATCTAATGATATGGGTTTACTTGTCATGACATAAATAAATAACTATTTCATTTCATGATCTTTACTTTAAATTTTATACAATATCCATTTGCAAGTTGCAAGCTCATATTTAATCTCAAATAATCTCATAGAATTATCAATCAAGCTTTGGCATTTATAAACAGTCATAATATTACCTGCAAATCTCTGCGTATCCTTTACTATAACTTTATCTATTTTTATAACTTGCATAGGTTCATCTTCTATTTGCATTCTAAACCTTACAGGCTTTATATTTCCTTTATTATCTGTATAAGAAACCATTTCTATAGGTAATGCTAAAACCTTCATTTATTTTAATCTCCTTTTAAAGCATCGCGCTCATTAATGGGTATTCTTCCTCCCCCTCTGCCATTCCTCCACACATACTATTTAACCCTGAATGAAGAAAACAAGATCTACTAATAGCTTTAGATCCATACTTTAGCCTAATCTCATCAATTGCTTTATTAAGTCTACTATCTTTTTCGTAATTAAAATTATCAAGTAAAGAACATTGGTAAAAATCATTACCACAAAAGTCCGTTATATGTACTCCCAAATGCCTTATCGGATTGCCCTTCCAAACATTGTCAAATAAATAACAAACTGTTTCATGTATTCTGCGAGTGGAATCAGTTGCTACCGTCAACTTTTTCTGACGAGAATAAAATATCATATCACTTCCTCTGACACTTATACTTACCACAGTGCAACAATTTTTCGAATCTCTTAAACGCATAGATACTGTTTCACATAATGATAACAATACTATATGAGCTGTTTCTTTATCATAAACATCAAATGGAGTAGTAGTAGAATTGCCTATACCCTTCATTTCAATGTAATTGCTCCTTCTAACCTCGGAAAATTCATTTCCATTAGCATAATTCCAAATAATTAGGCCATGACTCTTAAATTTATTCTTTAAGATTTTCAAATTATAATTTGCGAGTTCCCCAATAGTATTAATGTTTAATCCATGTAATTTAGGTGCCGTTGCTCTACCCACCATAAATAGATCTTCAACTGGTAATGGCCACATTTTACTTTTAATTTCCCGGGGAAATAGAGTGTGTATTCTATTTGGTTTCTTAAAATCTGAGGCTACTTTTGCAAGCAGCTTATTATTTGATATCCCTATATTTACTGTAAAACCAAGTTCCATACTTACCCTCTCTTTTATAGTTTCAGCGAGCTCCATATAATCTGGATATAAGTGTTCCATGTTAGAAAAGTCAAGAAAACTTTCATCTATACTAAACCGCTGAATTTTCGGAGTATACTGCTCAAATATTTGATGCATAGCTGCACTACACTTCATATAAAGCCAATATCTTGGTGGAACTATTACAATCCTCGGACACTTCGCCCTAGCACTATACAAAGTTTCTCCTGTATGAATATCGAATTTTTTAGCTGGAATTGATTTTGCAAGTACAATACCGTGCCTGCTTTCTTCATCTCCCCCTATTACAGAAGGAATCATTCTTAAATCTAATGACTCCCCTCGCTGAAGTCTATAAGCAGCTTCCCATGATAAATAGGCACTATTTGTATCTATATGAAATATCAATCTGCTCATAACCCTCTTCCTTTCTTTAATCTTTATTTTAAAATATTAGAACGTATGTTCGTAATATTATTATATACTACTTTCTTACTTTTTAGAAGTAAATTTATAAACCTTTTTTAGAAATATATGTATTCTGTTGTTTTCACAGAATTTATACAACAAAAAAAGAGCCTATTTGGCTCTTTTTTCTATGACATGCTATGATTTAAAATTCTATGTGTTTTTGTTTTTTATGATAATTCAAATCCAAGTTGCTCATGTTCTATTTTCTTAAATTCAATTTGCTCTAGTGCGACCTGGCTTCTTACCTGCATCACTACCGTCTGCTGCTTATTTCCAATAAGTTTTTGACCAAGTATATAGTTCACATCAAATCTTCCAGAAATAGCTGGAGTTGCGCCACGAGCTGGTACAATGAGCTGAACATTATTTGTTTTTAAAAATTCAAATATAGGTTCCCATATGTATATGTCTTTAGCTGCTCCAAATGGATTATCTATAAATATAGTTTTTCTTAATTTATTATTATCAGCATTAAAAGAATTTATATTTTTAATATAATTAATGATAGATATTAAAAATTGAATATATATTCCTTGTGACTGACCTGTACTGCCAACTGCCTGTTCATATTCTAATGTTTTGCTTTGCTCTGATATTTGCTCTCTTTTGTAAAGTTTTAAAACTATTTTATTCATGTCTGTTACAATAACGCAGAATAGTCTTTTAAGAGCTAATTGATTTTTAATATATTTTATCTTATCCATGGCATCATCCATATTATCAACATTTCTTATTATCTCTTCTATATACAACGACATATGGAACTTTTGCTGTTCTTCCTTAACATAAGGTAGCTGAAGACTAACCATTTGTATTATCTCATTATTCAAATTTAATCTTGATAAACGTGGCAACCTATCAAGCTCTGTTTTCACGTCTCTGCAGCGTTGGAGACATTGATTTTGAAAATTATCTTTTATTTGCTCCATATCCTTAATATCATTTTCTATTTTCCCCTTTTGAAGATATATAAGTTCTTTAATACTTTCTAAATTCTTTATAAGTGTTGTGCACTCTGAAGTTAATATAGGAGCATTAATGCTTCTTAAAAATTCTTCTGCTAGATCAAAAGCTCCCATATCTTTAAGAACTTTTATATTTTTTTCTTTATTACTTTCAAAATTCACCTTGCTATTTTTTTCTTTAATACAAACTTTATCAAAGTCTTTTTCTAGAGTTTCATAATATTTTTTTATATCTAGAGTTTCTTCTATCATGTCCTTTGTTTTATCTTTAGAAATATTACTGGATCTTAAAACTACTTCAATATTACCTATAATAACTTTTAATTTTTCAATAACTTTGTTAATCTTAATTTGTAATGTTAAAAGTTCTGATTTTTTCAAAGCAAGTTTTTCTCTTTTGCAAGTATTGTCCTCTTCAAATTGTTGAAATTTAAAGGCTTCAATTTCAATAGCTACATATTCCCCAAAATTCTTTGAAAAACTATCTTCTAATAGTTCAATCTTTCCACCAATACTACTTATCGCTAATGTATACTTTTGAACCTCTTTATTAACCACTTCTTGCTTTTCTTTTAACATTTTATGTTCTTCTTTTAATTCTTTTAGTTCTTCCTTCTTTGTTACTGAAATTTCGTTTCTTTTTTTTAATTCATAAAGCTTATCTATAGAATATTCTCTATTCTCAATTTCACTCCTATCTTTATCCATATTACTTTGGTAATTTTGTAGAAGTTGATCTTTATCTTTTATATCCGAATTTTTTTCTTCTAATGCTTTTTTACTTCCTCTGAATTTCGCATCTATTTCATCATCAGTTAAATTTAATTCTTCATATTTATCTTTTTTGTAATATGTTTTATACATTTTAGTCCATTCATCATTTACTTCATCTATTTCTATCTTTAAGTGATTATTTACCTCAAGTTCATTTTTTTGTTTACTTTCCTCTATTATCATTTGTTTTTGAATTTCCATATGTTCTAATTTTATAGAATTTAAACTTTCTACAAATTTACGAAATATATTTTCTTCCAAATCCAAGTTATCTAAATCAATTTTTAATTCGTTAATATTCTTTAAATCTTTCTCCAAAATAGTTAACCTATTTTCTAAATCTATGTTTTGTAAATTAATATTTTTTGTCTTGAGTTCGATTCCATCTATAGCTTTGCTACAAACTATTCTGCCATTTTCTAATGAAAATTTTTCAAGACTTAATTTAGCATGATCCTCTTTAATCCCCTCTATTTTATTATCATAAGAAAACTTAAACTCTTTAATATATGTATTATCTGTTTTTAAAGTTTCTTCGTTTCTTTTAAGAAGGTCCAGATTACCTCTAATTTTTGATATTTCTTTTTCTATTTTATCTTTTTCCTCTTTTATTTTGTTTAAATTTATAAATTTTGACTTATCTTTTACAGCGAACGCCAAACCATCAATGTTAAAATCAAGTCCCTCTTTAATTGTCTCTAAACTAACAATTGGAATAGCATAGTTACCAAAATCACAGTCCTTAAACTTTTCATCTTTAAGAAGTTTGCTGAAATTATAGGTTACAATAACGCAGTAAGGTAAAAATGGCATCTTACTTAAAAGAGTTTGCTTTTCATCTATTGAGAGGTCTTTAAGATATTCTATGCCGAGTATCCCGTCCTCATTGTAATTCTTATTAATATATTCTTTTACTTTTAATATTTCTTTAGTTGTGGGCATTGGTTTATCTTCATCTAACTGAGTATAATAATCTAATGATTGTTGTAATTTCTGCTCCTGCGCAAGTATTATTTTGAATAACTCTTTATATTTACTTTCTAGACTATTACTTAAAGCTAAAATATCTCGTGCCTCATAAACTTCTAATAATTTGTTGGCCTTAATTTTGTCCATATCATACTTTTGCATAAAATTATTACTTTCTGCTATTTTACCTCGAATTGAAGTTGTTTTTTCTTCATTTTTAGCAATATCAATTTTATAATTACCATTTTGTTCTGATAAAGAATCTAACAAATTCTTATTTTGTTTTATCTTTTCAAGATTTTTTACACTATCGTTTTCAATTTTTTTAATATCACCATCTATATCACCTATAATCATAATGTTAAGCTTACTTCTAAGAGTTTTAACCTTTTTCTTTAGCAAGTTAAGCCTATCTTTTGATTGTATTATATTACTTTCAGAGACAGCTATTTTATTATCAATATCTCTTTCTAACTTTGTAAATTCTTTTACCTTACTCGACAAATCATTAACCTTCCTTAAAGATTCAATTAATTTATTATTTAACTGCTTAAGTTTAATCTCATCTCTATTTTTTTTATTATAGGCTAGTCTGTTTAAATCTAATGTTAAAGTTTCATTGGCCTTAAATATATTATCAATTACCTCTTTTATTTCAGAATGTTTATTTTTATTCTCTATAAAATCTACAAAATAGTTTTTAACTTGTCTAAGATTAATTTCATTATAGACATTGTCAACTTTAAATTTAACATTTTCAAATCTCTCTTGTGAATTTTCAAGTTCACCTTGAGTTATATCTAACTTATTTTTCATAATTTGTAGCTTTATAGTTTGGATGTTTTTTTCTGTTTTTTTATCTTCTTTATTAATGTTATTTGTTTCTTCTTCTATTAAATTTAGTTCTTCATCTTTACTTTTCCTTTTGTTTTCCAAAGTATTATAGGTTTTTACAATAGACTCTTCAATTTTATCCTTTTCGTCATATACATTAACAAGTGTTTTAGTCCTAGTAATAAAGTCATTAACAACACCCGCCTGACTATCAAATTTTGAAATTTCTTTTTTCTTTTTAGATAACTCTATAATTTTGTCCTTGATACTCAACAGGGTTTTTGCCATCTCTTCCTCATCATTTACCTTACTCGTTTTAGCCATAAAAGCCTTTTGAATAATTTTTTCTATAAGTAAGTCCTCGACGATCTTTCTTGATGTTCTATAATTCTCCTCAAAGTAACCTCTCACATGACCCTCAGTCTTATTTATTCCCCTAATGATTTCCCATTCACTTTCATATAAACCATGTTCACTAATAAACCTTTGATATTCTCCCTTTCTATCCTCAAATATACCAGCAACCACAACAAAAGAATTATCACTTTGAAGAGTCCTTAATTGTTTTTTTAAACCACCATAGGTTATTCTTTCTTTATTATCTTGAAGTTGCAAATTATTTATATCATTTTCATTATAAGTATTATAAAATATACAATAATTAAAATAATCAAAAGATGCTGTGTCTTTTTTATTTTCAATATTTCCAGAGGTTTCTGTACCTTTTCTAGCACAAAAACCTGTGGTCATATACTTATATCCTGATTTATCTCCATCATCTAATCGCCATTCAATTAGTGAGTGAATAACATTACTAGAATCTTTGCCCCTAAAAAGTTTCTCTATAGGTTGCTTGTCATCCAAATGACAATTAGGTATAAGATTTTGCATGAGCAATAACATTAGAAGGCTTTTACCTCCACCATTTGCAAGGTCATACAAAGTATTACTACAAGAAAGCTCCATTTTAAAATCATCATATGTTTGAGTACCATTGTTGTATTTAACATTATTTACTCTTACTCTGTTTATTTGCGGCATTAATTAAGTCCTCCTTCTGACATTATCTCGTAGAGCCTACCCCTAAAATCTTCAAAGTAGTTTTCTATAAGTGCCTTAAATCTATCATTTGCATAATACCGTTCCTCTACTTCAATGAAAAGGCCCTGCTCTTTTAGAAAATTGAATACGATTTTTATGTAACCTAGTTTTGAACTTTTATATGCTCTAGCATTTACTGATAAATCAGTGCTATGAGTTAAAGGAAGTTCATCCCATAAAAGAGCTATAACATTAAAACTATTCTCCTCAAGTTCATTTTTCACTATTACATCCAATTTACTAATAATACTTGAAAGTGAGCCATCAACGCTGCGCATAACATCCTCACTTTTTATATATTCTTGAAATGTGTAACTTGATGAATCTTTATAAAATAGTGTGATAATATTATAAATAATAAAATAGCACATATATAATTCTTTATTAACCTTAAGCCCCAACATCTTCCTTAATTCTTCATTAGTATAACCAAAGACTTTATTCTTTTCTCCAGCAGTAATATATAAAGCACCTTTATATTGATATAAAGTTAAATTTAGCTTCTCAATCATGCTGCTAAATATATTATACATTTCTATATTTGAATTGTATTCCTCGTATAAGTCTGTATTTTCACTATTGCTTACATCCTCACCAGTGATAAGCTTTGCAAAGAGCTCAAGGGCTTTCTCCATATTCCAGTTATCCAATTTACTTCACCCTTTCAAATTTTATATTGGTAATTTTAAATAAAGATGATATTTCTATTACATCATCAGGCATTGGTATTACTCTAAATTTAAGTCCTATAAACTCATTTCGATTTTCAGGTGTTAATAAATTAATTATTATTTTATCAAAGATAGTTTTTTCGTCAACGTCAAGCTTAGATATATCATAATAATCCTTTTGCGCAATATGTAGTATAAAAGAATAATAATCTCCATTCTTTAAGATATCTCCTCTAAACTTACCTGCTAAATACAAATTAAACTCTCTTAAAGAAAATTGTCCCTTCTCCAAAAGGAATTTCATTAATAAATTCATAAATATTATGAAATTAGAAGCTATTCTTTCATCCTCTCTATCGTCAAGTGATATATATTCTGTTTCTTCATCCTCTGTAACCTCCTCTACGTCTTCCTCATTGTTGAGCGTATAGGTTAAAAGATCATCTGTATTTTTTAAATTAAAGGTCTTATTAAACTTTATCTTTAAAATTGGATTCATAATATAAGCTAGAAGCCCAACATTATCCAAAAGCAGTGTCCTTTGATAGACAGTTTTAAAGTCAAAAGACATTCTAAGTTTATTTAATGTAACCTTTTTAATGATTTCATCTGATTTTATCTTAAGGTCAGTAGATGAATTTAAAAGTGCACTATGCTTTGAAATAGCTCGTTTAATCTCCGTTTCTAGATTGTAAATATATTCCCTATTTTTCAAAAAATCCTCAGTATCATGGTTTTCGTTTTCCTCCATTCTTTCAAGAGCAATTTCTATTAGTTTCTTATTTTTATCAAATAGGCCTTGTTCCTCGTCAAACCACTTCATACTATTATTAAAAAGTTCATCCGCCTCTTTTATTCCTTCAGTAACGTTGTAACTCAAAATATTCAATATTTCATTCTTTCTTTGCATTAGTTTACTAACTTCATTATTAATACGTTTTACAACTTCAATACCACCTTTAAAATTCTTGGACTCAATCATTTTAGAGAGCAGTATCTGTTGAATACTTATTTTACTCTCATCCTTTATTTCCTTTGTATTAAGGTAAAACTCAATAGCCTCAGATGTTATATAATACCGTATTGTATTATTTGATATTTTTGATTCAATTAATTTAATCCTAGAAGACATCTGTTTTTTCTGAGCTGGATCAAAATAATTATACGAAAAAGGTTTTCCATCATTTATAATTTTCTCGAAAATATAATTTACAAGTAAACTATTCTCTTTTTCGTCCAGGTACAAATTATAATCTTGTTTTAAAATTTCTGTAGTAAAATTAGAAAACTTTTCAAAAGAAACCCCTATATCATTAAAATTATTTTCTTCTATAAATAATCTTAACGTTGCTACTACTATGTACCCCATATCAATAAAATTATATTTGCCTTCATTAAATAGGTCTAACGATATCTCCCTGATCTTAAAAAAAGGATAATACTTTTTTAGGTTTTGCATTCTTTCATTATGTTCACTTATTATCTCATCCATATAATCAAATTCTTTATAATTTAATTCATTATTCAAACTCTATCCACTCCTGATCTATATCTATTAATGCAACTGTGCTTCCATATATTTCTTCAAACATGAGGTTCTTCCTTTCTTTAGATCGTTAATAATCTACTTATATTATAAAGCATATGTTTACTTTTTTCATTAATAATATTTAAAACTTGTACTTTATAAAAATAAGCTACCTTTTGTAAGGCAGCTTATTAATATCTATATCAATAATTCATAAATAAAACAACAGATTTATTTATAAATTTCTTTATATCTTGTCCAGCTTTTAAAGAAGATTAACCCCATTTGTTACACTCATGTTTCTTACACTTATTACACTCGTGTTTCTTACATTTTTTGCATTCATGTTCCTTACATTTTTTGCATTCATGTTCCTTACATTTTTTGCATTCGTGTTCCTTACATTTTTTGCATTCGTGTTCCTCATGCTTATTACACTCATGTTCCTTATATTTATTACATTCATGTTCCTCATGCTTTTCACATTCATATTTATCCCACTTATCACATTCTGGTTTCTTACGCTTTTCACATTTACTACATTCGTATTTTTCCCCTTTGTTATATTCATGTCTACCCTGCTTTTTACATTCATCATCTTTGATAATATGAGCCTTCCAATAACTATACATCTCTTTACCTCCTGGCAGTCTCATTATTCAAACTGCTACTATAAGTTATTCAGCTAAAGTCAAACTGTGACATAAAATAATATAGGAATATCCTTAAGTTAAATATCCACTTAAAATGCTACTTCAAAACCATATAATCTAAGTATATAATATTATATGTCGGAATATAGTGTAAAATAATATGCCTAAATAAAAGGTATTTACTCGCACAATATAGAATAGTTATATTAATATGTTATTTTTAGGGGAATGAAGAAGTACATTCTGTAATTGGGCATCTGGAATGTATGGAGTTTATGATGCAACCTACCCAATCTGTGTAAACAGGTTGTTTTTTTTTACTTTCTTATTTTAAATGTTATAAAACCCATGAATACATATAATTTAGTATATAAAGTATCGAATGTACTTTTGATTAAAAAATTTAATTGTTAATCTACAATGTAAAATATTAACTAACGTATTAAACTAACTAATTAGGAGGTATTTCACTATGGAAGAGACCTTTAAACTTTCATATCAGCAGGAACTCGAGAACTCTATTAATATATTAAGAGATGTTTTAAATGAAATGTGTTATGCAATTTATGACATTGATGATATTGAAATAAATTCAAAACGATTAAATGTAAGCCAACAATTAGATATACTCATAGTTAAATATATGATTCTATTACAATAATTAAAATAGATCATACAAAAAAAGATACACAATATAATTTATGTATCTTTCTAATTTGTATATTCTATTAAATTTTTAAGATTTTAATTCTGGGTAATTTACATTTAAAGAAGTTGCATTAAGAAGAGTATCAAGATATTCTTGTACATCTTTCTTTGCTCCTATTAAATCCATATCTGAATAATTACCACACTGATCAGGTTGTGCTCCAGGTATCTCTCCCTCAAATGCTATTATAAATTTCATCATATCTTTTACTACCTCAATACCCTTTGTCTTATCTATATTCCTCATAATCATATAGAAACCTGTTCTACACCCCATTGGTCCAAAGTAGATAACATCTTTAGCTATATCTTTATTTCTTAGATATGTAGCCCCTATATGTTCAATAGTATGACAAGCACCTGTTGACATAACTTGTTCTCTATTAGGTTCTTTCATTCTAAGGTCATAAGTAATGACATCTCCATCTATCCTTGATTCATAAAAACCTCTTAATAACTTAATATGATTAACTTGAAAACTTGATATTATTTCCATTATTATCTCCTCCTAATCTTTATTACGCAACTCAAAATAATCCATTTCTCTGCAATATGCTATACACCATTATAACATATTGCATATTGAATATTTAATATTTACCTCAAATAATTTTAATAAAAAAGTTATTTACTCAATTCCAATTATAGGCTAAAAAACGCTATTATTTTGTGGTTAACTTCTTTTCATGACACAAAAACGACATTATAAGATATTTAGGTTGTATTTTAGTTTTTTATGATACAATATGTAAATAAGCATTATTAAAGTTAAAATATAAAATGATGGGTGATAAATTGTGATGAAACTTGAAAAAGTAACAAAAAAAAGAAGAAAGTTTAGTTTAATAATAATAATAATGATAATAGCAGTTCTAGTTATTCTGTCATATTTAATATTTAATATTAATAATACTGGTGAAATAAATAGTGCCTCTCCTGCTAATGCAGAAACGGACTTAAAAAAGACTGTAGTAATACCCCCAAAAGTGCATTTAAAACCTTCAAATATAGATTTTTATAACCACATTTATAGACCAGATGGGCATAAGATAGCCTACCTTACTTTTGATGATGGACCTTCTTTTAACAATACTCCTATTATTTTAAAAACTTTAGATAAATATAATGTAAAGGCAACTTTTTTTATAGTGGGTAGTATGGCAAAAGATTATCCCGATTTGGTAAGGCAGGAATTTGCTGATGGACAATCTATTGGTAACCATTCATATTCACACGATTATAATTATATTTACTCTAACACTAACACTTTTATAAACGATATTAACAAATGTAATACCATATTAAAATCAATACTTGGTAGCAATTACAAAACTAAATTAGTAAGATTTCCAGGTGGGTCCTTTGGTAAAAAATTAAGACCTTTTAGAGATTCAATTAATAATGAAGGGTATAATTATGTTGATTGGAATGATTTAACTGGTGATGCAGAGGGACTCAATATTCCAAAATGTAAATTACTAAATAACCTTAAAAAACATACTAAAGGAAAAGAACATGTAGTTATTTTAATGCATGATGTTTCTACGAAGTCAACAACTGTCCAAGCTTTACCACAAGTTATTGAATATTTAAGATCTCAAAATTATTCATTTAAACTGCTTCATTAAAGACCACATAAAAAAAGCAGCATAAATCATAGGTTAATGTCCTATTCACAAAAAGTTTACAACTAACAATTAATTAGTTCGGAATTAGATTTAATTTCGAACTATAATTTTTTGTTAATTGGAATATATTACAAATAGCTTAAATAAGCTTTAATCCATGAGTACAAGTAATTAGCGAGATATTACAATTATTAAACCTAGTTACATAAAAACAAAAGTATATTTATTATCAAAAGTTATTCTTAGCTCTTTTTAATATGTTAACAATTATTGAATGATTATCCATATGATTGGCTATAATAGCTCATGATAACGATTCCAAGCTCCTCTTAATCCCCCTCGCTACGAGGATCGGAGTAAACATATTATTTTATTTTTGTACATAAACTTCATTTAGATCTTTAAATATCCTAAATTGACATTTTTTATAGGTTGTATTATTATAGCTGAGTAGCCGAATCTTCTAAAAGAAGTACCGGGGGTTTATATTTGGGGTGAAACTTTGATTCATAAAGTAGGGTACCTCTACCCTAACCCGTCAACTAACCTGGGAGGCATTAGGAGGGAAAAATGATTAATTTTAAAAGTCATAAATCAGTTTTTTTAACATCAGCATTAGCAATTGGTATTTCAATAATTTCATCACAAAATATATTTGCAGCTACCTTAACTAAGAATTATACCGTGAAAAGAGGAGATACCTTATCGCAAATAGCGCTAAAGTATAAAGAATCATTAACTACTCTAAGGAAAGCTAATAACAAATGGAATAATTCTATTTTTCCTGGGCAAGTTCTCAAGGTTTCAGTAACAACTAGCTCAACTGTTAAAAAAAGTTTATCTAGTCCAAAAAAGGTTGTATCGTCTTCAAAAAAATACACAGCAAGTGATTTAAATTTGCTAGCTAGATTAATAACTGCAGAAGCAGGAGGAGAGTCATATAAAGCTCAGGTTGCTGTAGGAGCAGTAGTTATGAATAGAGTTAAGAGCAGCAGGTTCCCAAATTCAATTAGCGGTGTAATTAATCAAAAGTATAGGGGTAGTTATCAATTTACTTGTGTACAAAATCGCAATATTAGAAGATCTGCACCAGCAAGCGACGTTAAAGCTGCACTTGCAGCAATTAATGGAACTAATCCAGTAAAGAATGCATTATTTTTTAATAATGGTGTTAGAAAATCAGGTTCCATAAAAATAGGTAATATGATATTTATGTAACCCTAAAAATAAGAACCTTTTTTATATTAAATATAAAAAAGGTTCTTATTTTTTTACTTACCCTATAATTCTCATTTCAAATTCTTTATTACAGCTAGGACATTTAACTGTATGCTTTCCCCTCACTCGTTTCAAACGAAGCATCCTCTTGCAATGTGGACATTTGCGAAAACGATGTGTTTTAATTTCTTTTATTCTGCGAATCTCAAAATTTCCTTTCGCTTTAATAGGTTTAAAAATTTTCATAAACTTATCATTTTCCATTTTTCTTTTGTAAATATTTCGAGATAATGCTCTGAAAATAATCAAAATCAAAATAACCGACATCAAAACGCCAATAATAGCAGAACTAATAAAAGCATTGACAATTATTAAAACAAAATATAGAACAATCAAAGCCATATACAATTGATCTGTACCATATCTTCCATACATAAATTGTGCTAACTTATTTTTAAAATTTCCCATCTCACTCACTCCTTTTTAATACTTTTGTAATCAGCACCCACAGAATATTTTTGCAAAACAAATAGCTAAACATATCTTATTAAAACTAATTGTTGGCATGCCGAAGTCCTGGCTCTGCCTTTGATATGCACGGCCACCATTTTGTATTTGACTTAACAATCTTTGATATTCAAGATTACTTGGTTCCATTTGCACTGCTGTTTTTGCATTATTTAATGTTGTAATTTTATTTCCTAAACCAGAATTTACAATTGCACTGTAATAGTACCACTTTGCATCCCTAGTTGTAATATCATTAAGCACATTGAGTGCTTCATTAAAATATCCAGCATCTAAATAGCTATTAACCGAATCAAATTCGGAATATTCATGTCTTCGATTTTGACCACCATTGAAAGAACCAAACCCTTCAAAAGGGTTGAAATCTTTAAATGGGTTCTCTCCTCCATAAGAACTGTTACCATTACCATATGAACTTTGATCACTAGAAGCTCCTCCAGAACTATTAGGAGAAGCTTTCCCTCTTTTTATCTGTTCATAAGCAGCGTTAATCTCACTCATTTTTCTTGTAGCATTAGCATCTCCTTGATTCAAGTCTGGATGGTATTTTTTCGCTAGTTTGCGATAAGCTTTAGTAATTTCTTCCTTCGAATCAGTTGAAGAAACACCAAGCACTTCGTAAGGATCAGATATCATTATTTGTGCACCCCTTTTGTCTTGTTTTTTTCTGCTTCATACTTTGTCCAAACACCTGAATATAGAATATTTTCAATCAATCCCTTATCTTGACTAATTGGCAACTTTTTATAATTTTCGATGCAGTCAGACATAAGCAGATTTAGAATGTCATAAAAGTTTTCAGATGATGACATAATCATCGGATTATATCGCTCATTTTTTATATCAGACTTTAAATCCATACAACCATCCATTATATAAATAAACTTACCTAGCGATGTTCCAAATGCTCGTAATTCTTTAGCATATTCATCTTCTCTTAAAACAAAAATTTCGCCCATCAGTTCCCCAAAACAATTTGCAGGAACGTCTGGGTTAGTCTCTCCTGATTTTTCTACTTCATAAAGCTCACAAAGACATTTGCTAATTACCTTGCATTGATTTGGATATTGCCCTTCAATTCGCTTATATTGACGTTCAAACAGTTTTGCAGCGCTGAGTGATAATATATTCTTATCATCTGTCCAATCGTCAAGAAACTTGTAATAGGCAAGTACAATATTCATGTCAGCGCCATACTCTACTATTTCATTCATGCAATATTTATGTGGCTTCAAAGGATGAATGATGCAAGACTCAGTTTGCATTACAATATCTTTCTTATAAAGTGCAGAAAGAAATAAGACAAGAAAAGTCATGTCATAAGTAAGTGTGAAACGGCTTATTATTCCGTGACGTGTTCCTAGAGTCTTACATAATCCACAATAAAAGGCTCTATATCGATTTTTTTCTTCAAGTGTTACCTTATCCACATTTACCACTACATAACCAAACATACTATTCAACCGCCTTATTTATATACTTCACCTACAACTATTATTTTTCATTATCCTCATTGTTTTTATTATCTTTATTGTCTTCATTATTACTTGTGGTATTTGAAATATCATCATGTGGAAGTTTCTGTTCCATTTCCTCTACCACTTTGGATAAATCATTACAGGCTTCAACCATTTGTGTTTTATCTTTGCTCTTTAATACTTTTTTAGTATTTTTAACAGATTCTTTAAGTACTGAACTGTCATTTTTATCGAGCTTTTTCATAAGTGTCGATGCCTTATAAATTACCTGTTCCACTTGATCTTTTATTGTGGCTTCTTCTTTATTTTTTGTATCCTCAACCGAGAACTTCTTTGCATCAAGAATAGCTTGATCAATTTCGGACTGACTAAGGTTTGAGGTAGCAGTAATATTAATATTTTGTTCTTTTCCAGTTCCCAAATCTTTTGCAGATACATTTACAATACCATTTGCATCTATACTAAATGATACCTCAATTTGTGGAACACCTCTTGGTGCACGACGAATACCTTTTAATTTAAATTTACCTAATGTTTTGTTGCTCTTTGCCATTTCACGTTCACCCTGTAAAACATGAATTTCAACAGATGTTTGAAAATTACCACTTGTAGTGAAAATTTGACTCTTTTTTATTGGAAGCGTTGTGTTACGATCAATAATTCTTGAAAAAACTCCACCCATAGTTTCAATACCTAGGGAAAGTGGTGTTACGTCTAAAAGTAACAATCCTTTTACAACACCTACAAGCACTCCTGCTTGAAAAGCAGCACCCATTGCAACACATTCATCTGGATTAATACCTTTAAATGGATCTTTGCCTATGAACTTTTTAACGCTCTCTTGCACTGCTGGTATACGGCTGGATCCTCCCACAAGTAAAACCTTACTGATTTCTGATATATTGAGACCAGAATCATTCATTGCCTGATGCATCGGATCCATTGTTGCCTCTACTAGTTGCATTGTAAGCTCATCAAATTTTGCCCTTGTAAGTGTAATATTCATATGTACTGGGCTTGACTTAATCGATGTAATAAAGGGAAGATTCACCTCAGTTGATGTCATACCGCTAAGTTCAACTTTTGCTATCTCTGCAGCTTCCTTTACTCGTTGCATAGCCGTAGGATCTTTTTTAAGATTAAAATGGTTTTCCTTTTTAAATTCGCTTGCAAGATAATCAACCACGCAGCTATCAAAATCATCGCCGCCTAACCGATTATTTCCTGCAGTCGCAAGTACTTCAATAACTCCATTATTGATATCAAGTATAGACACATCAAATGTGCCTCCTCCAAAATCGTACACCATGACCTTTTGAGGTGTTTCTTTATCTACACCATAAGCAACTGCAGCCGCTGTAGGCTCGTTAATAATTCGTTGTACATTTAATCCAGCAATTTTACCCGCATCTTTAGTTGCTTGCCTTTGTGCATCTGTGAAATATGCAGGTACGGTAATTACAGCATCACTTACAGTTTCGCCAAGATAACTTTCTGCATCTGTTTTAAGTTTTTGAAGTATCATTGCAGAAAGTTCTTGTGGTGAATATTTTTTTCCATCAATATTAGCCCTATAGTCGCTACCCATTTCACGCTTGATGGAACTTATTGTACGCTCATGATTAGTAACTATCTGATGTTTTGCAGGGTCACCTATTAGCCTCTCACCAGTTTTAGAAAATGCAACTATAGATGGAGTTGTGCGACCACCCTCTGCATTAGGAATTATGACAGCCTCCCCACCTTCCATTACCGCAACGCAAGAATTTGTTGTACCTAAATCAATACCTATTACTTTAGACATAATGTTCTCTCCTTTATATTAAAAATATTTTCTTTCAATAACGTATGGTTTCGATAAATCTTTATATTCATTAATCACTTTTTAATGTGATAAAATAATCTTCCTTTGCTGCAATTATGTAAGGAATAAGACCTGCCATAAAGTGATTTCCCATGCTGATGATAACAATAACCAGTATGGAAGCGACATGCAGTTTGAAAATGCTTAAGACACAAATGATGCAGAACCCTATTATATCAGAAATAAGACCTACAATAAGTGTTTGTGCATTAAAAACAAGGAAAAATGTCCTGCTGTATATTCTTTTACAATATTTTTAAGAATCAGCATCCAATAGACTTCTTTCTTCTATATTATACTCTTTATTATATATTACTAATATTAACATAATATTAACTGCGACTAAAATATAAAAATTTCCTAATAGTATAAGTTTATGGGAGCAATTAATATCATTTCAAATGATTTTACATAAGTAAACGTATTATGCGCCTATTTTGGAAGTTGCTTGTCCCCTATATATCATAGTATAATTTTGCCATAGATTGAAATTATGAGTTGTTTTAGGAGATGAAAAAAATTATGGGATCAGATATAATAATAGGATTTATAGGTATTGTGTTAATAACACTTGCACTAATAGAATTCACTAAAGAAATGACATTACTAAAGATGGAATGTGAAGGAATAGAGATAGAAAATAAGGTAACTAACATGCACTTTGGCAACGTATTATTTAATAAATAATACATACAAAGAGTGATGGAATTATTTATTCCATCACTTTAAACCTTTAGAAAACATCTAAATATTAGATGTTTTTTTATTTTTTTGTTTACTTAAGTACAATTGGTTGACTAGTAATCTGCTTAGCCTGAAATTCACTAATAACACCGTTTTTAACCATATTTCCAATTACAATATGTTGCCTTTCTATTGCAAGTGTTCTGTTTTTATATGGATCATAAACACTTGGAGCATTCGGAAGACCGGCAAGCATGGTCAGTTCTCCTGCGTTTAACTCAGATGGAGCTTTTCCAAAGTAAGTCTGCGATGCTTGATACAATCCGTAAGCCCCATGCCCAAAGTAAATGATGTTGGTATAAAAAGCAAATGTTTCTTCCTTATTCATCGTATCATACAGACCAATTGCATAGACACTCTCATGTAATTTCCACATTAGGGATTTTGATGTATCCCGTGAAATAGTGTTATGAATTAACTGTTGCGTAATTGTAGACCCGCCTTGAATCGCTTGTCCACTTTTAACATTCACAAACACTGCCCGTGTGATTCCTCTGACATCCAACCCTTTGTTTGTAAAAAAGCTTCGATCTTCTGTTGATACAATGGCCTTTCTATACATCTGCGGTATATCGTTGTACAATAATAATTGACTATTATGTGCTTTCACCTCAGTGAGCACATCACTACGTACCTTATCTGTAATTCTGTTAACATGACTAAAATAATACTTTAAGCCAAACCAGCTAATACTAAAAACTATAAATATAAATATGATAAATTTTAACATACCTTTTTTTAATCTCTGCATAAAGTCCTCCTATCACACAAAGAATGACTTACTCTTAGTAAAATACCAATAATAACTCCTATGAAACTCTCTCATTAGATGATGCTTCTTTTTCTAGGTACTTTATGTATAACTCCGTTGTATCCCTATTAGATTCTAATATAATAATTTTTTCATCTCTAGTTAAAAGCTTTGAACTTAATATTTTGTTTCTATTTTGATATTCTTTAAGCTCCTTATTTGAGTTGCATTTCATTAATTCATATTGTAATTTCATTTCTTTTAGTTCATATTCTAAATCATGTATTTTATTGTCTTTATCGTTATCAACAAACATTACAACTCCTCCTTAAATTATCTTTAATAAAATATAGCATTAAACTATGTAAAAGTCATGTGTTTTTTAATAACATTATATGAATAGAAAAATCATACTACATTATTATCATCAATTTATTGAATAAATGTAATTATATTATATCAATAACATTTTTTTATATTGAAACGATATCAGAAATCGAATACAATTAACATAATAGGAATAAGTGGTTTATTGGAGGTATACATTGTGATTGAAAATACAATACTTGAACTAATTGAAACTGAAAATAAAAAGATACCCTTAACTGATAAGGATATTGCAAAAAAAGTAAACACTACTAGAGCATATATAACTCAATTAAGGAAAGAAAAAAATATACCTAATTCTAACCAAAGGCGAGATGAACTTTTACGTAATGATATAAAAAAAATTATTACTGACGAAAAACTATTATCACCTGAAAAACCAATATCAGATAATATGTTAAGTAAAAAACTTTTGGACATTGGATATGATATCTCCAGGTACTCCGTCACTCAAATAAGACGACAAATTGATTTATTGGTTTCGAGCAATAATGTAGATAACGATAAAAATGTTGTTGAAGATGTTATTGTAGACGTTGTAGAAAATGTAACCAACAATAAAGTAGCTACTGGAAAAGATTTATATAAAAAAGCTAAAACTAATAATTTAAGAGAGATTATAGGATATCATGGATCACTCCGGAATCAAGTAAGGCAAGCAGAAGCCGCAATTTTATATCCACCACATGGACTCCATACACTAATACTTGGGCCGTCTGGAGTAGGAAAAAGTTTTTTTGCAGAAGCTATGTATAAGTTTGCAATTAATTCCTCTAATTTTAATAAGAATGCTCCTTTTATAGTATTTAATTGTGCAGATTATGCAGAGAATCCCCAATTACTTCTATCTCAATTATTTGGATATGTAAAAGGTGCGTTCACTGGTGCAAATACTGATAAAATCGGCATAGTAGAAAAAGCTAATGGCGGTATATTATTTTTAGATGAAGTGCATAGGTTACCTAATGAAGGTCAAGAAATATTATTTCATTTGCTAGATAAGGGGAAATATAGAAGACTAGGCGAAACAGAAAATAGTAGAACGGCAAATGTTATGATAACTGCAGCAACTACAGAGGATCCAGAATCCTCTTTATTATTAACTTTTAGAAGAAGGATTCCAATGATAATTGCTCTCCCCTCAATTAATGATAGGCCAATTACTGAAAGATACATATTAATTGAAAATTTCTTTTCTCAAGAGGCTCAAAGAGTTGGAAAAGAACTTACTATTAAATTTTATGTTATTAGATCATTGCTATTATATGATTGCCCAGGTAATATAGGCCAGTTAAGAAGTGATATTCAAGTAGCCTGCGCGAGAGGTTTCCTTAATTCACTGAGCAATGACTTAGCCGTTGTTATTGAAATAACAGATTTACCAGATCATGTACCTCTGGGAATACTCAGCGTTGCAAGCAGGAATTCAATAACAGATGATATATGTAATGATGATTTAGTTGTTAATCCCGGAAATGTAAGTTCCCAAAAATTAAGAGATGATAGATATATATTGCCTGATGAAATATATAGTAATATACAAGAAAAATATTATCACCTTGAAAAACAAGGACTTAATAAAAAGGAAATAAATAAAATTATATGGAATAAAATGAAATTTGATTTAAATAGATTTGCTAAAAATATAGAGTCAAATACCTTTTTCTCTAAAGAAGAGCTAAAGAATATAGTTGATGAAAAAGTATTAAGGGTTGTTGAAAATGTAACTAACATAGCTAAAAGTTATATAGAAAATTTAAAAGAAAACTTTTATTATTGTATAGCAGTTCATCTAAATTCTACTTATGACCGTTTAAAAGCAGGAAAAACAATTATAAACTCTCAATTGGAATATATTAAAAATGAATATCATAATGAATACAGAGTTGCTAAAATACTTGCTATAGAAATAAACAATGGTCTATCTATAGAGTTACCGGAAGATGAAATTGGTTTTATCGCTATGTATTTAAAAACTTTTTCTACTATAGATCAAAAAATAAGTAGAGTAAGTGTTATTGTATTAAGTCACGGTCATGTAGCTTGTGGAATGGTAGATGTATCAAATAAGCTATTAGGTACTAACCTAGCTATAGGAATTGAAATGTCACTTGATGAGAGTCCTCAAACACTACTTAAAAAGACTATAGAGACAGTAAAGAAAGTAAATGAAGGTAAAGGATGCTTGCTACTCGTAGATATGGGGTCTCTCGTAACTTTTGGTGAAATTATTACAAAGCAGACAGGAATCCCTACAAGAATAATTGCTAGAGTAGATACAGTAATGGTACTTGAGGCAGTTAGGCGAGCACTAATAACAAGTGATCTTGACGAAATAGCGGATGCTATAGACGGAGATAAAACCTATGTTAAGCAAGTAAAAGGAGTTAAAAAGTATTTAAAAACTATAATTACGGTATGCATAACAGGTGTCGGCACAGCACTTAAAATTAAAAAATATCTTGAAGATATAATGGATTGTTCAAGCGAAAATATAAACATAATTCCAATTGGAATTATGAATAGAAATAGTGCACAAGATAAGATTCGAAGTATTAATGAAGATCATAATATAATTGCAATAGTTGGAACTATTAATCCTGAAATTTTAGATATTCCATTCATTTCATTTCAAGATATTTTAAAAGAAGATGCTAAAATAATGTTAAGAAATTTAATGGGAATAACAGTAGTAAGCCCCTTGTCATCTGTAATAGATGAAGAACTCATACAAATTAGAGATGACCTATTTTCAAAGGTTGATGTAATTGATGAAATGAGTAACCTTCTAAAATTGAAAGGTAATGTTAATGAAGATTATGCTATGAGCATATATAAAAGAGAAATGATGGGAGGTACAATGATTGTAGGTAATGTGGCCATACCTCACGGTTTGCCCGAAAACGTGAAAAAACCAACATTAGCCATTTTTAAGCTTAAAAATTCTATACCTTGGGAGAATGATACTGAAACGAATCTAGTTATTATGATTGCGCTTAAAGAAAATGATCATGATGTAATTTTGAATTTGTTTGATTTATTATGTAAAGCTGAGACAATAAAGAAACTAGATAAAGTCCACTCGGCCAAAGAGATTGCCAATTTATTTTTAGAGCGATAATACTCCTTCCTAATTAAGAGTCTTTTTAAAAGATAAAAGCTAAACAAGCTTTTATCTTTTTTTTATAAATAGAGTGATTTATAACCTTATCAACAGGCTTATGGCACGATACTTGCTACATACTTATATATACAAAGGTAAGTAAATCAAGTTATTTTTTTTATTAAAAACAATCTATTACCTTTTCAACAGGTTTATGGCATGATACTTGCTACAGTATTAATGTAGAAAGAGTAAATACAAAATAAAACAGATTAAAAATTATACCCAAAAGGGGGAAGTGTAATGACAGAAAGTATTACTGAATATTTAAACAAAGATTTAATAATAAACAATCTCGAAGCAGAAACAACAGACGATATCTTTTATGCTTTGTCCAAAATATTGTTAAAGGCTAACTATGTAAAGGATTCCTTTTATGGTGGTTTAGTAGCAAGAGAAAGTAAATTCCCGACTGGTCTAACACTTGGAACATACAATGTTGCAATACCACACACTGATGCAATCCATGTACTTAAACCTGCAATAGCAGTTGCAACATTAAAACACCCAATAACCTTCACTAATATGGATGGAGATGGTCAAGTAGATGTAAACGTTGTATTTTGTATGGTTTTAAAAGAACCTCATAGTCAAATAAGTATGCTTCAGCAGCTAATGTTTTTAATTCAAAATGAAGATGTTTTAAAAAGTTTGAGTAAGGCAAAAGACAGTGAAGAATTATATGACATACTAACGAAATTCGATTCCATTACAAATTAATTTAATTTAGAGGAGGAAATAATAATGAATAAGCAAAAATTAATATTGGTGGCATGTGGTACAGGGATAGCAACTTCAACAGTTGTATGCAAAAAGGTTGAGGATTTAATAGCAGCTAAAAATCTTAACGCAAGAGTAATTCAATGTAAAATATCCGAAGTTCCAGGTTACGAGGCTGACGCAGATCTTCTAGTTACAACAACAATTGCATCAAGAACATATTCAATCCCTGTAATTAAGGCAATAAATTATTTAACTAATATAAATCCACAAAAAATCGATCAAGCAATTATTGATGCATTAAACGAATAAAACCTAGTGTAAGATGTAATCTTTAAATAGCTGATTGCGAAACTCTAAAAGATTTTAGTGAAATATCTATCTAAAATTTTA